>Ga0207701_10003366_pt1 | contig 16419 bp, 9 predicted proteins | sample KBSSwiSSwithPhiX_FD_184294 | JGI IMG/M metagenome (GOLD analysis project Ga0207701, IMG submission 184294) | Switchgrass rhizosphere bulk soil microbial communities from Kellogg Biological Station, Michigan, USA, with PhiX - S5 (SPAdes) (version 2) | ecosystem: Environmental > Terrestrial > Soil... | reverse complement strand
ATCCAGCCATTATCCCGGTGCGCAACGACAACAGGTCGTACTGGCTGAAGTCGGGCAGCGCGAGTTCGGCGATGAACATCGTCGGGACGCCGTACAGGCTGGTGCAGCGCTCCTCCTGCACGGCTCGCAACGTCGCGGCGGCGTCGAAGGTCGGCGCCGGCACGACGATCGCGGCGCCGTGCGTGGTGCAAGCGAGATTGCCCAGCACCATGCCAAAGCAGTGATAGAACGGCACCGGAATACACACCCGGTCGGAAGATGTGTAACGACAGCCTTCACCGATGAAATAGCCGTTGTTGAGAATATTGTGGTGACTGAGCGTAGCGCCTTTCGGGAATCCCGTCGTGCCGCTCGTGTATTGAATGTTGATCGGATCGTCGAATTGGAGCAGCGCTTCGCGCTCGTAAACGGCCGCTCGATCGGCGACAACTGATGTCGCAAGCAACTCTTTCCAGCTATCAGTACCCAGGAAAACCACACGCTCGAGTGCAGGTACGTTCGCGCGAACGGCGTCGATCATCGCGGCGTAGTCGCTCGTTTTGTAGCTGGTGGCCGCGAGCAGCAGCCGGCAGTCCGACTGTCGAAGCGCGTATTCGATTTCACGCGGGCGATACGCCGGATTGAGGTTGACGAGAATCGAACCAACTCGCGCGGCCGCGTACTGAACGAGCACCCATTCGGCGCAGTTCGGGCTCCAGATGCCGATGCGATCGCCCTTCGCAATTCCCGTGGCGAGAAACCCCAGCGCCAGCCGATCGACCCACGAATCGAATTCAGAGTAGGTCAGACGGACACCCTGGAACGGAACGATCAGCGCTTCACGATCGGGAAACCGTCGTGCCGTTTCTCTGAGGTTGTGGCCGATCGTCTGCCCGATGAGTGGAACTGTAGACGTCCCGTGCGCGTACGCCAGCGCCACGCGCGAAGTATATGCCTGCGATCAGTCGATCATGGGGAGTGCGGAATCGTGACGAATGTCGTGACCCCTTTTTCACGTAATCGTTGCTTGACGTCTTCGCAAACGACTGGGATGATTCGCTCTCCCCTTAACAAATCGAACGGCTCAGCTCGCAACTCCCCGCGGGTTTCCTACTGCGATCGGTATCAGAGACTCGAAGCCAGATTTGCGGGGCTCAACTGCACCGCCGACGAAGACGGCGTTGTAACGTGCACGGATCCCGAAACGCTTCGATTGCTCCTCAAGACCTTGGACGCGAACCACTTCAACTTCCTCCACGCAAACGCTGCCGGGCATCCAGACGGTTGAGGTCCAGGCAAAAACCGCGGCGGGTGTTGCACTCGGCGGTACTCGACTCGGTGCAGCCGGCGCCGAGGCGTTCGTCGGCGCAGGAGCGCTGTACATCGAGACGATACGGCTGATCAAAGAGGCGGATGGAACCGTCGACCTCCATAACCTGCACTAGCGTCGATTCGCCATCCTTCCTTTTGACTCTCCTCGGATATCGCTCGCGGTTGCGCACGAGTTGGCTACAATACGCGCGGCAACGCCTGCAGGTAGGGGCTGGTCTTCCCGCCTCAGATGATTCCGTTCGTAGACGGCGCGTCTAAAGACGCGCCGCTACGTGGAGGACGCGACAATGCGATCGATGCTTCGCGTGGTGTGTGTCCTGTTCCTGGGCTGGCTGGCAACGACACTCGTGACGGCGCAAGATGCCAAGCCGACAGGCCCGACCGTCTGGGATGGCGTCTTCACAGATGCGCAGGCCGATCGGGCGACCGGGATATTCAGCCAGAGTTGCGAGCGGTGCCATACCCTCACGTCAGAAGGCACCCGGCCACTGAGCGGTGACAAATTCTGGGAGGGCTATACCCAGAAGACCGTTGGCGATCTGCTCAACTTCGTCAAGACGAACATGCCCAACGGTCAGGGAGGTTCTCTCCCGGGCCCGACCTACAACGACCTCGTCGCGCTGATCCTGAAGTCGAACGGCTTTCCCGCAGGAAAGACGGAGGTCACACCGGAAACCGTGGCCAATGTCCAGATCATCCCGAAGGACGGCCCAGGCGAGCTGCCGAACAATACCCTCGTCCGCGTCGTCGGTTGCCTGGCCCCGAAAAGCGGAAGCGATTGGACCTTGACCAGCGCGACCACGCCTCAGCGAATCGACAAGACGGGTCCCGTGCCTGAGGATGCGACCCGGCCATTGGGGGATCGGACGGTGACGCTCAAGTTCGTCCTCAACCGGCTGGACACCTTCGTGGGCCAGCGCATGGCGGTGACCGGGATTCTCATCGGCGCTGGGGGCGTAAACGGCATCAACGTTGCCACCGTAAATCGGGTGGCTGAGGCGTGCCCATAGGACGCATTTCGGGCAAAAACCTGCAATAACCGTCGCCTCGTTAATACGCAGTCCGTATAGGTATTCCCGCCCTGACGGACCCGGGCAGGTGTAATATCAGCGTGTCGCGGCTCAGTTGCCGCGAACGGATATTTGTGTAGTTTTTGACCGTTTGGGAGGGTGTCCCCAAGGTAGCATTTCGCACACGTCTGTTTGTCGTCACATTGTGAAAAGGTGAGGCCAAGATGCGCGCCGCTCGTAATGCTGGATGGCTTCTGATTGCGTTCCTGACCATTGTCTTTGCCTACCCGGGAGCCTCGGGGCTGGCGGCGGGAGAAAGCCCTCTCGTCGAAGCTGCGAGGAAGGGTGACGTTGCAACCGTCCGCGCGCTGATTGCCAAGCGCGTCGACGTCAACGAGCCTGGACGCGATGGGTCGACGGCACTCCTATGGGCCGCCTACCAGTCTGACCTCCCGATGGCGCAGGCACTGATCGCCGCGGGAGCCCGGCCGAACACACCTAATAAGTACGGCGTCACACCGCTGCTTCAGGCCAGCCGTACGGGTGCAGCCCCCATCATCCAGGCGCTGCTTCGCGCTGGAGCCGATCTCAAGGCCACGCAGACCGAGGGCGAGACCTCGCTGATGGCGGCGTCATACACCGGCAACGTCGACGCCGTGCGGCTATTGCTCGAAGCAGGCGCGGACGTCAATGCCACCGATACCTATCAGGAACAGACCGCGTTGATGTGGGCGGCGACTGAGGGTCACACCGACGTCGTCAAGGCTCTGCTCGATGCGAAGGCCGATCCCAACATCAAGGCCCACGTCACGACGCTCACGGAGAGGAAGCACGCCGATCATCCGACCGGCGGCTTCACCGCGCTGATGTATGCGGCGCGCAACGGGCACGAGGATACAGTCAAGGCCCTCATCGCTGGCGGTGCCGATCCCAAGCTGACCAACGGTGACGGCGCGAGCGCGACGGTCATCGCCATCGTCAACGACCGGCTGGATCTCGCCAAGACGCTCATCGATCTCGGCGCCGACGCCAACGACGGTTCGCTCTACTTCGCCGTCGACATGCACGATGCCACGACGGACATGCGCGCCAAGGACGGTTCGCGGCTGCGTGCTGATTTTCCGAACAAGCTGACGGCCCTCGATCTCGTCAAGTATCTGCTCGACAAGGGCGCCGATCCGAACAAGGCCTTCGTCGGTCAGCTTCACTCCTACACGCTGTGCTGCGGAGACGATGTCAACTCGTCGCCGTTCTTCAGGGCGGCCGTCGCGGCCGATGTTGAAGCGCTCAAGTTGATGCTCGCGCATGGTGCGCAGGTGGAGTGGAGCCCGACCGAGGTCAAGAAGGAGAAGAAGGAAGGCGCGGCCGCCGGCGGTGGACGCGGCAATCCCAACGTCGGAAAGACGCCGATGATGGTGGCGATCAACGGTGGCCGGGGCGCGTCGTTTGCCGCGGGACCCGGGTTCGATCGACTTGGCCCTCCGCCGTTCCGCGAGGAGTCAAATCGCGAGCCGATCGATGCGGTGAAAGCGTTGCTTGCGGCCGGCGCCGACGCGAACGCCAAGGCGCCCGATGGCGCGTATTTGATGCATCAGGCCGTTCAGGCGCGACAGGTCGCGATCATCCGCGCGCTTGCCGCCGCCGGTGCCAAGTTCGATGTCGTCAACAAGGACAACCTGACGCCGCTGCAGCTCGCCGAAAAGCCAGAGCCGCCTCCGCCGCCGGGAAACAATACCGATTCACGGACGTGGAAGCCGAAACGCGATTCGCGCGAAGACGTGATCGCGGCCGTGCGCGAGTCGATGGGCCTCGGGCCGAACGATCCGACGCCACAGCCGCCACCGCCGCCACCGGGCACGGACGACAAGAAAGACGAGAAGAAGACCGAGGATGACGCGGCGAATCAGTGAAGGCAGCAAGGACGGCGCAATGAATTTTGTCAGGCAGCGGTTTGGAAAGGCTTTGATGAGCGGCGCCCTCGTGTGGGTTGGCGCCGCGGTACTGTGGGCGCAGACGGCACAGACGCCGACGTCGGCCCGTCCGCAATCCGCGGCGCCGCCGCGTCCGTCATCTCCGGCCCCTGCCCAGGCTCAACCGGCTGCCCCGGCTCGTACACAACCAGCGCCTGCCGCAGGCCCGCAGGCCGCCGCGTCGCCTGACGAAGCAGTGAAGTACCAGGCGTGGCTGAAGCAGTACTGCATCAATTGCCACAACAGCAAGACGGCGTCGCCGGCGAACGAGCCGGTCAATCTTGAAACGGCCAGCCTGACCAACCTCGTGCCGCACGCCGCGACGTGGGAGCGTGTGCTGCGGAAACTGAGCGTGCGCGCCATGCCACCGCAGGGCATGCCGCATCCGACCGAGGCCGAATACGCCGGGTTCACGACCTGGCTTGCCAACTCGCTCGATCGCGCGTGGGTCGGGAAGAGCACACCAGGACGCTACGTCGTCCATCGCCTGAATCGCACCGAGTACGCCAACGCCATCCGCGATCTGCTGGCGCTCGAGATCGACGTGACGGAGTTGCTGCCGAGCGACGGCGCAAACTTCGGTTTCGACAACATCGCCTCGGCGCTGAGCACGTCCCCACTGTTGCTCGAGCGGTATCTGACGGCGGCGCAGCGCATCAGCACAATGGCCGTGGGTGATACGAACGTGCGCCCCGGGACTACTGAGTACTCAATCAGCCGCGAGTTCAGTCAGAACGCGCATATCGACGGTCTTCCCCTGGGCACACGCGGTGGCACGGTCGTCAATCATGTGTTCCCCGCTGACGCCGAATACAAGCTGTTCGGACGTCTCGTGCGTGGAGTCGAGGAAGGTTACGCGGGGGTCGAAAGCAACGAGACCCCGGATACCTTCGTCATTACGGTCGACGGCGAAGAGGTCTTCACGGCTGAAGTCGGCGGCAAGAAGGACCACGAGGTCCAGTCGAAGGACATGAACGAGGCGAAGGCCCTCGTCGATGCCCGCATGACCGGAAAGGTCTTCGTCACCGCCGGCCCGCACGAAGTCGGCTACACGTGGAGAGAGCGACCGGCACGGCGGCAGGATGTGTGGGTGCCGGCACAGCGCGACAGCCAGGAAGTTCACATGATCGGCGGGCTCGCCCGACTGAAGACGGTCGGCGTCGAAGGGCCCTACAACGTCAAGGGCATCAGCAACTCGGCGAGCCGCGATCGGCTTTTGGTGTGCAAGCCGACGTCCGCGGCCGACGAGAGCGCCTGCGCTGAGAAGATCTTCAGCAACCTGGCGCGCCGCGCCTATCGTCGACCGGTGACGACACCTGATATCGATGCGCCGATGACGTTCTACAAGCAGGGGCGTGAGGACAACGGTTCGTTCGATGCTGGCATTCGCGCTGGCGTCGCGCGCATCCTTTCCAGCCCGTCTTTCCTGTATCGCATCGAACGGGATCCGGTTGGTGTCCGGGCGGGCGTGGCGCACCCGGTCAGCGACGTCGAGCTCGCGTCGCGCTTGTCGTTCTTCCTCTGGAGCAGCATCCCGGATCAGGCGCTGATGAATCTGGCCACCGCAGGCCGCCTGCGTCAGCCGGGTGTCCTGGCCACGCAAGTGAAGCGCATGATCGCGGATGACCGCGCCGATGCGCTGATCAACAACTTCACCGGTCAGTGGCTGCAGCTGCGGAATCTCGAATCGAAGGTCGCACCCGACATCCTGATGTTTCCGGATTTCGACGACAACATCCGAAAGGCCTTCCGTCGTGAGACGGAGATGTTCTTCGGGTACATCCTGCGCGAAAACCGCAGCGCGATGGAGCTGCTCAGCGCCGACTACACGTTCGTGAACGAGCGGCTCGCCAAGCATTACGGCATTCCGGGCGTGTACGGCACCAAGTTCCGCCAGGTGAAGATCGCGGATCCGAATCGGCGGGGCCTGCTCGGCCAGGGCAGCATCCTGTCGCTCACCTCGGTCGCCACGCGAACCTCACCTGTCTTCCGCGGCAAGTTCATTCTGACGACGTTCCTGAACACGCCCCCTCCGCCACCGCTGCCCAACGTCCCGACGCTCGAGGAGAGCAACAAGGATGCGGCGCCGAAGACGGTGCGGGAACAACTGGAGCGCCATCGCAATAACCCTGTCTGCGCATCGTGCCACCGGATCATCGATCCCGCCGGCTTTGCCCTCGAGAAGTTCAACTCGGTTGGACAGTGGCGCGAGGTCACCGAAACGGGCGCAGCCATCGATACCGGTGGTGTATTGGCGGACGGCTCGAAGGTGGATGGACCGATCGCACTCCGCAACGCCATCCTCAGTCGTCCCGAGGCATTTGCCACGGTGCTGACCGAGCGGTTGATGACCTACGCCCTTGGTCGCGGTGTCGAACCTGCGGACATGCCTGTCGTTCGCAGCGTCGTGAAGAAAGCGGGCGCCACCAACTACCGTTTGTCATCCATCGTCATGAGCATCATCGAAAGCGAGCCATTCCAGATGCGGACCCGGCTGGAGTCAGCCGAACCCACGACCAGAGTCGCACAGTCTCAGGAACGCCCTGTGAGCGTTCCTTAGCGAGGGCACAGCAGCCATGATCATCACGAAGAAGCATCTGTCCCGCCGCACGTTCCTTCGCGGTACCCTTGGCGCCACGATGGCGCTGCCCATGCTCGATGCGATGGTGCCGGCTCTCACGGCCCAGACGCGGACCGCGGCAAACACGCCGTTCCGGTTCGGGGCGATCTACATGCCGAACGGCGTCTATCCGGACACGTGGCATCCGGCGAATGTCGGCAGCGACTTCGAGTTCAAGCCGGTCATGCAGCCGCTCGAAGGATTCCGTGAACAGCTCGTCACGGTCAGCAAGATGAAAGCGCCGTGGGGTGAATCGGTTCACCTCGGCGCGAGCTCGGCCTTCTTGAATGGCACCGGCCCCGTGGGGGCGCGCGACGGCTCGGGTGACGCGTTTGGCAAGCTCGAGTCGAAGAAGACGCTCGACCAGTTCATCGCTGACACGGTCGCCGGCGACACACCGCTGCGTTCGATCGAAGTCGGCACCGAGGACATGGGCACGGCTGTGGGCGCCTGCGACGGCTTCCCCTGCACGTTCTTCAATGCCCTCTCCTGGCGCGACGATTTCAGCCCTCTGCCAATCGGCATCAACCCGCGCGTGACCTTCGAGCGCATGTTCGGCGAGACCGGATCGAAGGAACAGCGGACGGCGCGGCTCAAGGAGAAGCAGAGCCTGCTCGACTCCGTCATGGCCGAGACGTCGAAGCTGCGGACTTCCCTTGGTGCACCCGACCGCGCGATTCTCGACGAGTACCTCAGCAACATCCGTCAGGTCGAGCAGCAGCTCGATCGCATGGAAACGCGTCTCGGCACGATCACAGGCGAGCCCGAAGCGCCGATCGGGTTGCCGGAAGCGTTCGACGATCACATGACGATCACCTATGACTTGATGCACCTGGCCTTCCAGGGTGACATCAGCCGGGTGTTCACGTTCATGATCGGCCACGAGGCGAGCGACCGCGGTTACGCGCACATCGGTATCCCGGAGACGCATCACAGCATCTCGCATCACGGCAACGACGCCGAGAAGCTGGCGAAGTACGCGAAGCTCTGCACGTATCAGATCGTCAAGTTCAGCGAGTTCCTCGACAAGCTGAAGGCCACCAAGGACGCTGACGGCAACCTCCTCGATCATTCACTGCTCTACTGGGGCAGCGGCATGAGCAACGGCAACCAGCACGATCGCAGCAACCCGCCTGCGGTGCTCGTCGGCGGCGCTCAGGGCCGCATGAAGGGTAATCGTCACATCGAGGCCAAGGAAGCGCCGACGGCAAACCTGCTGCTCGCGATGGCGCACCTGTCCGGTGCCGAGATCGAGAAGCTGGGCGCCAGCACCGGCCGACTCGATCTCTAACGCGTTTCGTCACGACCCGCCGCGTTCACGGCGGGTCCAAAGAACAGGACCCGTGAACGGCGGGTCCGAAGAACAGGACCCGCCCTACACTACAGAATGTCAGCGTAGGGCGGGTCTTGCTTTGTAGACCCGCCGGATAGTCTTGCTGTTTAGACCCGTCGCGATTCACAATCCGTCCCCGAGACAATCATGAAGAACACAATCCTCGCGACAGCGGTGGTGTACGCGGCGCTCTACGCTTCCCTGTCCGTCGCCGGCGCGCAAGCACCAGCATCCCCTGCGGGATGCGCGCCGGCGGGCGGGCTCAATTTCGTCTGCGGTGTTCAGAACGCAGAAGACCTCGTACTCGTGCCGAACAGTCGCTGGATGGTGGCGAGCGGCATGGCACCCGGCAGCGGTCTTCACATCGTCGACACCCAGGCGAAGACCGTGCGGAATCTGTACGCTGTCGGCACTGCGAACACACGAGCCGACAAGACGAAATACGCAAACTGCCCGGGGCCTCTCGACGCAAAGCAGGCGGTTCTGCATGGCCTCGCCCTCCGTCCGGCCGCAAATGGCCGCTACACCGTGTACGCGACGAACCACGGTGGCCGCGAGTCGGTGGAGGTCTTCGAGCTCGACATGAGCAGCGCCGCTCCCGCTGCCACCTGGATCGGCTGCGTTGTGACGCCCGACAAGATGGCGCTCAACAGCGTCGCCGCCTTCACGGACGGCTCGATTGTCGCCACCGTGCTCATTCTTCCGGGCAAGACCTTCGAGGACGCGTTCGCGCAGAAGAACACCGGCGTCGTGCTCGCATGGAAGCCGGGTGACAAGGCGTTCCAGATGCTGCCGGGTACGGAACTGCCAGCCAACAACGGCATCGACACCTCGCCCGACGATCGTGAATTCTACGTGGCCTCGACGACGACGAAGCGCATCATCGCCTTCCCCCGCAACGCGCCGTACAAACCGCTTCGCACCGCGCAGCTCAAGGAGTTCGGCCCGGACAACGTGCGCTGGACCGGCGACAATCGACTGATCACGGCCGGCATGATCGACAACGAGCCGTCGTGCGGAGGGGCGCCGAAGACCGAGGAAGGCATCAGGTGCCCGCGCGGCTATGTCGTGGTGACGATCGATCCGAAGACGATGGCGGTGACAGAGATCGCCCGCGGCCCCGCGACACCGTCGTTTACGGGCACCGCGATCGCCATGCGCGTCGGCAACGAACTCTGGCTTGGATCGTTCTTCGCCGATCGCCTCGCCTATCGCGCCCTGAAGTAGTGGGGATCGTAGCGGCGGGTCTGTATGGCCGCGTTCTTAGTTCGTGGTTCTTGGTGCCTGGTCCGTCCTTGGTCAATCGTCCTTGGTCCCGCTGCGGGTGGCTCCACGGGACCGTGGACCACGGAACGGACCAAGGACCAAGAACGAAGGCCCAGGGACTCGCGCTACATCGATTTGGAAAGCGCGCTAGTCCGCGGTGGGAGTCTTCTCGCGCTCGCGGCTTTGCCGCAAATAGTGCGGGCTGTAGCTCAGGCCGTACGAGGTCTGCTGCGTCGCGGCGGCCTTGAGGCGATGGAATTCATCGCGCGACGCCTCGATCGCCTTCAATTCCTCGCTCGTGCACTGCCGCATTGTGACCTGCTCGCGCGGCACGAAAAAGACCTGCCCGATCGGGATGCTGTGCTCCATCGTGATCCCCTCGCCGGGCTGAAGCACGTAGCGGAATTCGGTCTCGTGGGTATACCAGTCGGTCTCCACGCGTACGGACAGCATCGGCGCGAGGGGACGCTCGATCATGTTCAGAATCGGCGTGTAGACCGTGTCCCAGCCGGGCGGGGTCTTGAAGTTGGTGGCGCCACGAAGCGCGATGGCACCAGTGGGTGTGCCCATATCCTCAGGCACCAGGAAGGCGCGCATCACGGCGACCGCTGCCTCGCGCGACAACATCGGCGCTCCCACGAAGGTCACGTCCTCCTTCATCATGCCGATGCCGCCGACTGAGAGGCTTATGGTGACCTGAAAGATCGGGGCTCGCTTTCCGGCCTGCGTCTGCAGGTAGTACACGAACTTGTAGCGCCCGTCACCTTCGAACTCCACATAGACGGATTCCTTCGGCTCGAGCGACGCATACACCATGAATCCGAGCGCGCTGCCCGCCTCGAGAACTGGACAGTGGCGGGCATGCTGCGGCAACAGAGGACGCGACCCTTCCCGCTTCGGTGCCATGCCGACGCCAGGCCGCCTGGTGTTCGAATACACGCGGACTTCCATGGGCGCTATCGTACGCCGGAACCACGAAGAACACGAAGGTCTAGTCCTGACGCAGCGCTTTTACCGGATCCACGCGAGTTACCGCCAGCGCCGGCAGGCAAGATGCGATGAGGGCGACGCACCCGAGCAGCGCGAAGACGCCGGCGTAGGTTGGCGCATCGGTCGGCGTCACGCCGAACAACACTCCGCGAATGGCCAGGGCGACTCCCAGGCTGAGGAACAAACCCACGACCAGCCCGATTACCGTCAGGGCGAATCCTTCGCCGACCACTGTCGACAGCACCTGTCGTGCCGATGCACCGAGCGCGATCCGGACACCGAACTCGCGGACGCGGCGCTGCATGTTGAACGCGATCACGGCGTACTGCCCGATCGCGGCGATGAGCAGTGATATCAACGAGAAGATGAGCAGTAGCCTCGCGATCATACGCGCCGTGAACGTCACCCCTTCGAGTTGAGCGTTCATCGTCCGTGTCAACACGATCGCGACCCGCGGCTCCAGGGCGCGCAGCACGGGCCCGAGCGCCGACGCCACGGAATCGAGATCAGCGCTGCCGTGGCGCAGGTAAAACGTGATCTCGCCGGGCTCGGCAGGATCGCGACGGCTCGTCGCGAACGCACGCTGCTCTACGATGAACGCGAGGTTCGGACGAGGATCGGGCCGCTCCGGATTGAAGCCCGCAACGAAGGCGCGAGGCGCCACGCCGACGACCTCGACCCGCTCAGTCTCCACGTCGCTCGGGCCACGCAGGCTCAGCTCCTTGAACGTCATCGTCTTACCGAGCGCGTCCCCGCCGGGCCAGAGCGCATCCGCCATGTTCTGGTTGATCACCGCCATCGCTGCCGGCCTGTCGCGGTCGGCGGCGGTCAGCGGGCGCCCCGCGGCGAGCGACAGCCCCATCGTCGAGAAATATTCAGGTCCGACAACGTGGAGCGAGGCGCGAACGGAATCCGTCGCGCCCGTGCCTCGGACCATCTCCCTGCTCCAGGCAAACGGCGGCAGATTTCGGACGTACGAGACCTGTTGAACGCCAGGAACGCTTCGCAGGCGCTCGCGAATCCGGTCGATCAGAAGCAGGTTGGTATCGCGAGTTGTTGCGGCGCCACTTGTACGCACGGTCAACAGAAGCATATTGTTCGTATCGAATCCGACATCGGCCATCATGAGCGAGGCCGACCGAGTGGCCAGCCCCGCGAGCGTGAGCAGCAGAACCGAGAAGGCAAGCTGCAGGACGACCAGCGCGCTCGACAGCCGCGATCGACCCGACGCTACGCTGTGCTCGCCAGACTTCAGCCACGGCAAAGCGTCCTGACGCCATACACGCAAGGCCGGCGCGAGAGTGAAGGTGATGGTGCCGATCGCTGCAAGCACCATGGCGTAGGCGACCGCCTTCCAATTGGGACCGAAATCAATCCCAGCCTCGGCGAAGGGCGAGTCCGGCAATATGCGAGGGATCGCGCGTGCCGCCCAGATCGTCATCAGGCAGGCCGCCAGCAAAGCGACCACGGAAACAGACATCCCCTCAGCCAGCAGCAAGCGCACGATCCTGAAGCGCGATGCGCCCAGCGACTGACGGACAGCGGTCTCGCGTTGGCGGGCGACGGCTCGCGACAACATGAGATTCGCGACGTTCGCCGATACGACCAACACCGTGAGCAGCGTGACGATCGAGAAGAGCGCGAGGAACATCGGCGCGATCGCGGGCACCACACCGCCGGCTGTCGCGGCATAACGCACGACGGCGATGCGCGGCCGCTCCGCGACGGGGTAGCTGCGATTCAACCGCGCCTCCATCGTCGTGAAATCTGCCTGGGCCGCTGCGACGCTCTGGCCTGGCCGCAAGCGTCCGATCAGATCCACCGGCGTCTCGCTGCGATCGGTCATCCAACGGCGGCGTGTGTCCGGCGGAAAACTGCTCCAGTACTGCAGCAGCGGCAGCCACACGTCGGTCCGTTCCGCGAGCATCGTGCCGCGGAAGTCAGGCGGCGCCACACCAATCACGGTCGCCGGTTGGTTGTTCACCGCGATGCTCCGGCCGACGATGTCTTCGGCCCCACCGAACAGGTCTTGCCAGGCGCGATAGCTGACGATCGCCACCTGATCCGCCGGGTTGGAAGAGTCCCCTTCGCTCGGCATGAAGCTGCGTCCCCTTACCAGGCGGATACCGAGGGTCTCGAAGAAGCCGGCCTCGACGGCGTTCGCCATCAACGCATAGCTGCCGGAATCGGCTGTCACCGTGACACGGCCGTTGGTGAACGCCGTCAACGACTGCAGCGTGGTCGTCTGCGCGGCGTAGTCGAGATAGTCCGGGTAGCTGACGAAAGGCGCGCCCGGCCGATCGACGACGGCGATCCTGATCAACCCTTCCCCGGTGATGCCGGGCGCGGGTCGAGTGACCATCGCATTCACCATCGAAAAGATCGTCGTGTTGATGCCGATCACCAGCGCGATCAGGACGGCAGCAGAGAGGCTCAGTCCCGGCGAGTTCTTCAGGATGCGCACGCCGAAGCTGACATCCTGACGCGCGTGCTCGAGCCAGGCCCAGGTCCATGCGGCACGAGCGTCGTCCTGCACGATGGCGACATTGCCAAACGCGAGTCGAGCCTGGCGTCTTGCCTCGTCGGGCGACATGCCGCGGGCGATGTTTATCTCCGTCTCACGATCGAGGTGATCGCGGATCTCGTCGTCCAGCCCATCCAACGCTCTTCTGCGTTGCCTTCTCCACATGGCGTTACTCCGCCCGGATAGAGGCAAGTGGGTCGACACGTGTGGCACGGCGCGCGGGAATGCCCGATGCCACAAGGGCGACTACCGCAAGCAACGCCGACACGACAATGAACGTCGTCGGATCCAGGGGCGTGAGCCCGAACAGCATTCCCTCAACGAGCCGGGAGAGTGCCGCGGCCAATGCGACACCGATCAGAATTCCAGCGACCGCCAGCCCAACACCCTGGCGCAACACCAGCGTGATGATGTTTCGAGGTTTCGCTCCCAGAGCGACGCGAATAGCAATTTCCTTCGATCGCGCAGCAACGTTGTACGCAAGCAACCCGTACAAACCAATAGCCGCGAGGACGAGTGCGACGACACCCAGCCCACTGGCAAGAGTCGTCACCAGCCGTTCGCGCACTGACGCGGAATCGACTTGTGCGCTGAGCAAGCGGACATCCACGGGCGTGCCGGCCATTCGCCCCTGCAGCGCGCGTCGGATCGTCTCGGAAACCGCCGCCAGCGATCCTGTGGCCAGCACCTGGAGCGTGCTGAAGTTCTGCGACATGACCTGCACCTGGAAGTACGGGACATACACCGTTGGCGGCGGCGCGGCGCGGAGGTCGTTGGCGATTACGTCGGAGACGACACCAACGATCTCGAGATCGACCTCAGGCTGTGCCACGGCTGCGGCGAAATGCCGGCCGAGCGGATCCTGTCGAGGAAAATAGCGTTCGACAAATTGTTCGTTCACGATTGCGACTGTCGCGCGAGGTCCCTCGTCGTTCGCGGAAAACGCCCGGCCGCGCCGGACCACGATGCGGAGCGTCTCGAAGTATTTCGGCGATACAGCCACAAACGCAGGCTCGCGCTCCTCTGCTCGACCGTCGATGGTCACCTTTTCGCTCCATCCGGCCCCGCTCAATGGCGTGTTCGTGGACACACTTACGGCGGTGACACCAGGAACCCGTTCGAGAATGTCGATCGCTTCCCGGTAGAAAGTGAGCGGACGCTTACCAGCGACATCGACGACCAGAACACCGTCGTGCTCAAAGCCGGATTTGATCGACCGCAGGTTACGCAAGGTCTGGATGAACAGGCCGGCGCCGACAAGCAGCATCAGGCAAAGAGCGACCTGGGCGGCGACGACGGCAGGCAGCAGCCTGCCACGCAGCGAACGACTGGTGCCTTTCAATCCGTCAATCTGTCGTCTCGCCGTGGCCTGCCATGCCGGCGCGAGGCCGAACGCGACAGCGGTGGCAATCGCCAGGGCGAGCGCGAATGCGAGGATTTGCGACGTGGTCCTCAAGTCGAATGTGACCTGGAGCGGTCCGGTTGAAAGCACGTCAACGAGATAGCGGCTCAGAAACCCTGCCAGGTAGAGGCCCGATGCGCCACTGGCGAGCGACAGCAGCAGACTCTCGGTGAGGAGTTGACGAACGACGCGCCCGCGGCTGGCGCCGAGCGCCAGTCGAATCGCGATCTCCCTCTGCCGTGTCGTTGCACGGGCGAGCAGCAGGCCGGCGACATTGGCGCATGCGATCAGCATCACCAACCCGACCAACGCCATGAGCAGATACAACGGCCGCCGGAAGAGGTCGCGAAGGTTGGTCCAGCCGGTCGCTCCCGGTCGGAGAGTAAATCGAGCGTTCTCGATCCCGGCCCGCCGCTCCGCGGTGAACGTCGGAGCGATTGCTACCGGCGAGAGTTGCGGCCACCGCAGTGTGAGCGCCGCCGTTGCCTGCTCGGTCGAGGTGCCCGATCGGGGCCGCGCCAGAACTCGGAGCCAGATGTTGCCTGGCCCCAATAGCGTCGAGAGCTCTGGCCGTACTTGCGCCACTGCCGAAGCCGGCAGCGTGAGATCGGCACCCCAACCGACATGCGCCCCGGTGAAGCCAGGCGGTGTCACACCGACGATGGTGACGGCGTGGCCGTTCACCAGGTACGGTTGCCCGATGATGCGCGGATCGCGCGCGAAGGCGCGCTCCCAGAATTCGTATGTAATGACCGCCACGAGGGGCGCATCGCGCTCGTCGTCATCTGGCGTGAGCAAACGGCCCGCTGCCGGCGCGAGGCTCATCGCCTCGTAAAAGCCACCGGTCACGAAGGCACCCGGCGTTCGCCTGACGTTGTCCGGAGGGCCGGCGTCGAAAGTAAAAGTACTGAATCCGCCGACGCCATCGAACAAGTCCCGCTGTTCGGCAAGCACGCGAACCACGGGATATGACAACGAATCGCCGTTGATTGATTCGCGCGCACCGCCCGGCGTCATCGAGATCTGCAGCAACTGCTCGGGGCGCGGGATCGGCAGCGAGCGCAGCATCAACGCATCGATGAGCGTGTAGATGGCAGTATTTGCACCGATTCCGAGCGAGAGGGTCAGGACCGTCACGCTGGCGAACCCGGGACTCCTGCGGAGGGTGCGGAGGGCGTACCGTACGTCCTGTTGACTCTGCTCGAGCCAGCGCGTGGTCCACGCGGCACGGGCATCTTCCTGCACGAGGGCCACGTTGCCAAACACGAGTCTCGCCTGGCGGCGCGCCTCGTCGGGCGACATCCCTCTAGCGACGTTCACCTCGACTTCGCGATCGATGTGATCGTGAATCTCCTCGTCCAGTCGCTTCAATGCGCGACGCCGCGCAGCGCCGCCAAACAGCTTGCGCCACATGACGTCATTCCTGCGTGGCCGGCCGCAGGATGCGGGCAATGGCACCGGCGAGTTTTTCCCAGCGGCTCGTCTCGATGTCGAGTTGCTTTCGTCCCCGGGCCGTCAATCGATAGAACTTCGCGCGGCGATTGTTCTCGGACGTGCCCTCGTCGAAGGTCACCCACCCGCGCTCAATCAGGCGGTGGAGCGCCGGGTACAACGATCCCTGTTCGACCAGCAGCACATCGTTCGACCCGCTCTCGATGGCTTTGACGATCGCATGGCCGTGCGCCGGACCAAGGCGCAGCGTGCGCAGGATCAAGAGGTCGAGCGTGCCCTGGAGCAGCGCCAGCCGTTCCTCTTCGCTCCTGGGCTGCTGGGTGGATCGCCGTTGACGGGTAGACATGCTAGGTGAGGCACATTACGCCCTCTCACCTAGAATGTCAAGGCAAGTGACGTGTATTGCGGGCACCTACTCTTGCGCAGGACTTGCGAGCGCCGAAAGTTCCTCTTTTGCCAGATAGGAGATCGCGGGCCCAAACTCGGTGAGAAGTGCGCCCTGGTCCTGGCTCGCCGCTTCGAACAGCTTGCGCGCCTCAGC
>Ga0207701_10003364_pt1 | contig 16422 bp, 17 predicted proteins | sample KBSSwiSSwithPhiX_FD_184294 | JGI IMG/M metagenome (GOLD analysis project Ga0207701, IMG submission 184294) | Switchgrass rhizosphere bulk soil microbial communities from Kellogg Biological Station, Michigan, USA, with PhiX - S5 (SPAdes) (version 2) | ecosystem: Environmental > Terrestrial >... | reverse complement strand
AAAAAATTATCTGCCGCGATCGTCGCGTCTTGGCCGTCTATCGCGCCTCATTGAGCGGTCGGCCTTTACTTCATTAATAGGATCGGTCGTAGTTCCGCGAGCCATCGACGCATTCGGGTCGAGGATCTCGCCGCGGTAGATCCAAACTTTCACTCCGATGATGCCGAACGTCGTCAGAGCCTCGGCAAATCCATAATCAACATCGGCGCGCAGCGTGTGAAGCGGCAAGCGGCCGACAAGTGACCATTCAGTACGGGCGATCTCGGCTCCGTTCAAGCGGCCGGCGATCATAACCTTGATGCCCTGAGCGCCGAATCGCTGCGACTCTTCCATAGTCTTTTTCATCGCACGGCGGAAAGCGATACGTTTTTCAAGCTGCTGAGCGATCTTTTCAGCCTGCAGCTGAGCGTTCAGTTCCGGGTGGCGAATTTCCTGGATCGAGATCAGCACTTCGCGGCCGGTCTTTCGCGAAAGGTCTTCGCGCAGCTTTTCGATCTCAGAACCTTTACGGCCGATGATGATCCCCGGACGCGAGGTGTAGATGATGATCTTGAGCCTTGTCGCAGCACGTTCGATATCGATGTGCGAAACGCCGCCGCCGCTGAAACGCTTTTTAAGGTCACGTTTTAACTTGAGGTCCTCGGCCAGGTTCAAAGCGAAATCCTGCTTGGCAAACCAATGTGAGTGCCAATCCTTGTTGTAGCCGACCCTGAAGCCGTATGGATGAACTTTTTGTCCCATATTACTGTCTTTCCAGCTGCTCGTTCTCGTCGAGCTGTTTCTCGTCCGCCTGTTTCGTCTCGTTCAATTCTTCCGGATTCTGCGTTTTTGCGTCCTTCGCATCGGCTGCCTCGGAAGTGATCTTTGCGTCTTGTTGTTCCGCCGCCTGCTCGGGATTTTCGATCTCTTCAGCCTTGGCCTTTTTAGTGTCTTTCTTTGCCTTTGGTGCCGCTGCTTTTTTCTTCTCCGGCTTCGGAGCCGCAGCTGCTTTCTTTGCCTTTGCAGCTTCAGCCTTTAATTCTTTTTCGGTCTTCGGAGCCTCGTCGCTGGTGACCTGGATCGTGATATGGCAATAGTGCCTTTGCTCGCGATAAGCACGTCCCTGCGGAGCAGGACGCATACGGCGGCGATTTTTTGTCGGCCCCATATCAACGAAAACCGTTCTTACCCAGAGATCATCAGGATCGATCGCGATGTTCTGCTGCTCGGCCAGATACGTCGCATTCGCGATCGCCGAGTTTAGACACTTTGCGATCGGATCGGCCGCTCGCTTGTCGGTGAATTTCAGGATCGCCAGCGCCTGCGACACATTGCGGCCACGGATCAGGTCGACAACCAACCGTGCCTTGCGGGGGCTTCCTTTTAGATACTTTGTTTTTGCTATCGCTTCCATAACTTCAGTGGTTAGTGCTCAGTGTTCGGTGGTCAGGCAAACTCTTTCTGGCTACTGACCACGGCCACTTTCCACTATTTCCTCTTCGCTGCCTTTTCCGCCTTTGTTCCCGGATGGCCTTTGAAAACCCGCGTCGGTGAAAATTCGCCGAGCTTATGGCCCACCATGTTTTCGGTCACGAAAACCGGAATGTGCCTTTTACCGTTGTGTACGCCAAACGTCAGGCCGACCATGTCCGGCGAGATCGTCGAACGTCGCGACCAGGTGCGGATCGCCGGCGGCTTTGCTCCGCCCTCGCGGATCTTTCGCAGCGTTCGCGAAATGCTCAAATCGATATAAGGTCCTTTCTTAACTGAACGTGGCATAATCTCAATCTCTAATTTTGAATCTCGAATTGTCCGAATTCTTCATTCGACATTCGACATTCGTCATTTATTTCCTTCTTCGATCCCTAACGATCATGTCCTGAGTGCGTTTATTGCGACGCGTCTTGTAACCGCGAGTCGGTTGTCCCCACGGGGTTACCGGATGGCGCCCGCCTGACGTTTTACCTTCACCACCACCATGCGGGTGATCGACAGGGTTCATCGCTACGCCTCTAACCTTTGGACGTTTTCCCATCCACCGGTTTCGGCCGGCTTTGCCCAGTGAGACGTTTTCATGTTCTGTGTTGCCAACCTGTCCGACTGTTGCATAGCAAACTACCGGAACGCGGCGAACTTCGCCCGACGGCATTCGCAGCTGAGCGTAATCGCCTTCTTTTGCGACGATCTGTGCAAACCCGCCTGCCGAACGGACCAATTGGCCGCCTTTGCCGGGTCGAAGCTCAACATTGTGAACTTCTGTACCGAGCGGGATGTTCTTGATCGGCAAAGCATTTCCCGGAAGGATATCTGCTTCCTCACCGCTCAGGATCGTCGTTCCGACTTTTAAGCCAACAGGAGCGATGATGTATCGCTTTTCACCGTCGAGATATGCGATCAACGCGATGTGCGCCGAACGGTTCGGATCGTATTCGATCTGCGAAACTTTGCCCGGAATGCCCGACTTGTCACGCTTAAAATCGATAATTCGGTAAAAGCGTTTGTGGCCCCCGCCTCGGCGGCGGATGGTGATGCGGCCGTCGCTGTTCCTGCCTGAGATTCTCTTCTTGGCCTCGAGCAGAGATTTTTCGGGTTCTGCATTCGGGGTCAATTCATCACGTGTGAGATACGTCTGGTAACGCCTCGCCGGTGATGTCGGTTTTAATTTCTTGATTCCCATATTTCAATTTTGGATTTCGGATTTCGGATTTCGGATTTGCAAATCCGCATTCCGAATTCCACATTCCGCAATCTCCTAGATCGCTTCGCCGTAATCGACCATCGGCTCACCTTTCTTCAAAGTAACGTAAGCTTTCTTAAAGCTTGCTCGACGTCCTTCCTGACGGCCTCGCTTTTTCAGCTTGCCTTCATATTGAATGGTGCGGACGGTCGCGACTTTGACGTTAAAGATCTCTTCGATGGCGCTTTTGATCTCGGGCTTTGATGCCTTGCGATCGACGCGAAAAGTTAAGATCTGCCCCTGCTTACGGTCGCCGGCCTCGTCAGTTGAATCTTCTTTTAGAATGACGCTCTTTTCGGTAACGATCGGCGATTTCAAAATGTCCCAGGTTCCCAATTTACTCATTGTCCGTCACCTCCGCTTCAGGAGCCGCTTCCTTCTTCGCTCGCTTTTTCGGCGCCGGTGCTGCTTCCGCATCAGTCGATTCAGCTTTCGGCTTCGCTGTGCGTTTTGCTTTCGGCTTTTCTTCAGCCACCGCTTCGGCCTTTTCGCTTCCCGGATCGAGCAGATTGTTGAGCTCTTCAACTGCTGCCTTCGAGATCACGAGCTTTTCGTGATAGACGAGATCGTAAATGTTTAGTCCGAAGCTATTCGTCACTTTCGTTTTCTGGACGTTTCGTGCCGACAAGATCAGGTTTGCATTGTCGAGCGAATCAACGATCAAAGTTTTTGCACGCTTTTTATTTTCGATCAGGCCCAATGTCCCGATGGCACCCAGAAAATCCTTTGTCTTCGGACTTTTAAGGCCGATCTCATCAACGACGATCAGATTTCCTTCACGAAGCCTTTCCGACAACGCCGAACGCAAAGCGCCTCGACGCATTTTCTTGGGCATTTGATAGGACCAGTCACGCGGCTGAGGGCCGTGAACGTTACCACCGCCTTTCCATAGCGGCGAGCGAAGCGACGCGATACGTGCTCGTCCGGTGCCTTTCTGCTTCCAAAGCTTGCGTCCGGAACCCGAAACGTTACCGCGGGTCTTCGTCGCCGAAGTTCCCTGCCGGCCGTTCGCCTGGTAATTCCTGACAGCAGCGTGGATCAGCGACTCGTTCAACTCGACGCCAAACACGGCATCTGAAAGGCTGACCTCGCCAACTTCCTTATTCTTCAAATTGCGAACCTTCACGGTAGGCATAATCTTTTCCTCAAATGATAAGTGATAATTGATAAGTGAAAAGCTACACAAACGAACTCGTCACTCGCCCATCGTCACTTCCTAGCTCTTCTTTACAACTATCAAACTTCCGTTTGCTCCCGGCACAGCACCGCGAACCATTAACAGATTGTTCTCAACATCAACCTTGGCGACCGTCAAGCCTTTGATCGTCACCCGAGCATCGCCCATGTGGCCGCTTGACCTGGTTCCCTTGATCACGCGTGACGGATAGGCCGACTGGCCGATCGAACCGGGTGCACGAACACTCATCGAGCCGTGCGACTCAGGGCCGCGGCTGAAATTGTGCCGCTTGATCGTTCCCGCGAAACCTCGTCCCTTCGAGCGTCCGACAACTTCGATCTTGTCGCCGTCGGCAAAGACGTCGACCTTGATCTGATCGCCGACAGCAGCCTCGGGCTCACCGGTCAACCTGATCTCTTTCAGGATCCGCGTAGGCGGAACTCCGCCGCCTGTCTTTTCAAAATGGCCGCGAAGCGGTTTCGAAACGTTTTTCAAACGGACCGGCTTGTCTTCAACAAGTCCAAGCTGGACCGCGTTATAGCCGTCACGTCCTGCAGCACTTTTGGTCTGGACGACAACGCAGGGCCCTGCCTTGATGACCGTCACGGGAGTAACCGTTCCGTCCTCGGCAAATAGCTGCGTCATTCCGACTTTTCTTCCAATGATTCCGCTGATCATAATTTTGATTTGCGATTTGCGATCTACGATTTTCGATTACGGTCTCACAGGCAGCGAATCCGAAATCCAAAATCTAAAATCCAAAATGCGCTTAGCTCTTACCAAAAGCCTTAATTTCCACATCCACGCCCGCTGGCAGGTCGAGTCTCATCAGTGCGTCGACCGTTTCGGCTGTCGGATCGAGAATATCCATCAACCGCTTGTGCGTTCTGATCTCGAACTGCTCGCGCGATTTCTTATCAACGTGCGGCGAACGAAGGACCGTCCACTTGTTCTTGATCGTCGGAAGCGGTATCGGACCCGCGATCCTGGCGCCTGTTCGTTTTGCCGTGTCAACGATCTCCTGCGTCGACTGGTCGAGGACGCGGTGATCGTAGGCCTTAAGCTTGATGCGGATCTTTTCGTTTAACATATTTCCTACTCAACCACTTCTGAAACGGTACCGGCACCGACTGTTCGGCCGCCTTCACGGATAGCAAAGCGAAGTCCTTTTTCCATTGCGATGGGAGCGATCAGCTCGATCTCCATCTGGATGTTGTCTCCGGGCATGACCATCTCGACGCCTTCAGGAAGCTTTGCAACACCGGTCACATCCGTTGTCCTGAAGTAGAACTGCGGGCGATATCCGGTAAAGAACGGTGTATGTCGGCCGCCTTCTTCCTTGGTCAGGACATAGGCCTCTGCCTTGAACTTCGTGTGCGGCGTGATCGAGCCCGGCTTGGCAATGACCTGTCCGCGTTCGATCTCTTTTCTTTCAACGCCTCGGAGCAACAGACCAACGTTATCGCCGGCCTGTCCCTGGTCCAGAAGCTTCTTGAACATCTCGACGCCTGTCACGACAGAGTTCTTGGTGTCCTTGATGCCGACGATCTCGACCGGCTCATTGACGTTGATGATGCCTCTCTCAATACGTCCCGTGGCGACAGTTCCTCGTCCCTGGATGGTGAAGATGTCTTCGACAGGCATCAGGAAGGGCTTGTCTGTCTCCCGGGCAGGTGTCGGGATATATGAATCTACTGCTGCCATCAGCTCATCGATCTTTGGCTCCCATGCCGCATCGCCTTCAAGTGCCTTCAATGCAGAACCCTGTACAACAGGAATATCGTCTCCCGGGAATTCGTATGAAGAGAGCAGTTCCCTTACTTCCATCTCGACCAGCTCAAGCAGCTCGGCGTCATCCACGGCATCGACCTTGTTCATGAACACAACCATTGCCGGAACACCTACCTGGCGTGCCAGAAGGATGTGCTCTCGGGTCTGAGGCATCGGGCCATCCGTTGCAGCAACGACCAGGATAGCTCCGTCCATCTGGGCCGCTCCGGTGATCATGTTCTTGACATAGTCGGCGTGTCCCGGGCAGTCAACGTGTGCATAGTGGCGGTTCGCCGTCTCATACTCCACGTGTGCCGTCGCGATCGTGATGCCGCGGGCCTTCTCCTCAGGTGCGTTGTCGATCGAATCGAACGCCCGCACTGTGATCTTTGGATTGTGCTTGGCCAATACCTTTGTGATGGCAGCCGTCAATGTCGTCTTTCCATGATCAACGTGACCTATCGTCCCAATGTTCACGTGCGGCTTGCTGCGATCGAATTTTTCTTTGCTCATCTTTTCTCCTGAACTTATTCAGATTAAAAATTTATTTAGGAGCTTGCTCCTTTAACTTTTGCGATGATCTCTTCGGCAACGTTTCGCGGCGCCTCGGCGTATCGCTCAAAGTGCATCGACGATGTTGCACGTCCCTGTGTTGCGGAACGAAGATCGGTCGTGTAACCAAACATTTCTGAAAGCGGAACGAACGCCGTTACAACAGAAACATTACCCGGTCGCGGCTCCATCTTTTCGATCTGTCCACGGCGGCGGTTGAGGTCGCCGTTAACCGCACCCATATATTCCTCGGGCGTCACAACTTCCACACGCATGATCGGTTCGAGCAGGACCGGCTTAGCCTTTTTCACCGCATCCTGAAACGCCAGCGAACCAGCGATGTGGAACGAACGCTCGTCAGAGTCGACTTCGTGGTACGAACCGAAAACCAGGCTCGCTTTGATATCAACCAGCTCGTATCCGGCAAGAATACCTCGACGCATAGCGTCCCTGATTCCCTCGCCGACCGGCTTGATGAACTGTCTCGGGATAGCACCGCCGGTGATCTTGTCTTCGAAAACGTAACCTTCCCCTGGTGCCGGCTCGATCTCGAGTTCGACGTGGCCAAATTGGCCGCGGCCGCCGGACTGCTTCTTGAAAATTTCCTTACCAGGTGCCGGCTGTGTGATGGTCTCGCGATAAGCAACCTGCGGCTTACCAACATTGGCCTCGACGCCGAACTCACGCTTCATTCGATCGACAATGATCTCAAGGTGAAGCTCGCCCATACCGGCAATGATCGTCTGGCCGGTTTCATGGTCGGTCGAAACCTGGAACGAAGGATCTTCCTGTGCAAGGCGATTCAGAGCGACGCCCATCTTGTCCTGGTCGGCACGCGTTTTCGGTTCGACCGCGACACGAACGACCGGATCCGGAAACTCCATCGACTCGAGCACGATCTGTTTCGTCTCGTCTGAGATGGTGTCACCGGTGGTGACGCTCTTCATGCCGCCGATAGCGACGATCTCGCCCGCGGTAGCGACTTCGACGTCCTCACGCTTGTTAGCGTGCATCATCATCAATCGGCCGACACGCTCTTTGGTGTTCTTGATCGTGTTGTAAACGTATGAACCTGATTTGACCGTTCCTGAATAGATGCGAACGAATGCCAGCTGGCCAAGGTGCTTGTCAGCCATCAACTTAAAGACCAAGCCTGAGAATGGAGCTTTCGGATCCGCCTCCCGCGAGTCTGTTTCATCGGTTTTTGGATTAATTCCTTCGATGGCGGGGACATCAAGCGGACTCGGAAGAAAATCGACAACAGCATCGAGCAGTGTCTGGACACCTTTATTCTTAAATGCCGAGCCGGTCACTACCGGAACGATCTTGAGGGCCAATGTGCCCTTTCGAAGAGCTGAGCGAATTTCGTCTTCGGAAATCTCCTCGCCTTCGAGATATTTGTGCATCAGGTCGTCGTCGATGCTTGAAACAGCCTCGACAAGCTTGTCACGCCATTCTTTTGCAGAATCGACCAGATCGGCCGGGATATCGACAACGTCGTATTCAGCGCCTTTGGTCTCGTCGTTCCAGATCAGGCCTTTCATGGCGATCAGGTCGACAACGCCCTGAAGGCGATCTTCTTCACCGATCGGGATCTGCAACGCAACAGCATTTGCGCCTAGACGCGTCAGGATAGAGTTAAAACTTCTTTCAAATGAGGCGCCGGCACGATCGAGCTTGTTAATAAAGCAGATACGCGGAACGCCATACTTATCAGCCTGACGCCAAACAGTCTCAGATTGCGGCTCAACACCCGCGACCCCGTCGAAAACCGCTACCGCGCCGTCAAGGACGCGAAGGGAACGCTCGACCTCCATCGTAAAATCGACGTGGCCCGGCGTATCAATAATGTTAATTCGATGTTCGACCCCGTTGCGCGTCCAGAAACAAGTGGTTGCAGCCGAGGTGATGGTGATACCACGCTCCTGCTCCTGTTCCATCCAGTCCATCGTCGCGGTGCCTTCGTGCACCTCGCCGATCTTGTGGGAAACACCGGTGTAAAAAAGCACACGCTCAGTGGTCGTGGTCTTGCCCGCGTCGATGTGGGCCATGATCCCGATGTTTCTGAATTTGTCTAAAGTAATGTTTGCCATAAAGCTAGTGACAAGTGATGAGGGACAAGGGTCGTGCCCTTATCACTCGCCTCTGGTCCCTATCGTTAAAACCTATAATGTGCGAAAGCCTTGTTCGCCTCTGCCATGCGGTGAACGTCCTCTTTCTTCTTGACCGCTCCGCCGCGTCCATTGACCGAATCAAGCAGCTCGCCTACGAGCCGGTCTTCCATTGTCTTTTCGCTGCGTCCCCGAGCGTTCGACACTATCCACCGGATAGCCAGCGTGTTGCGACGATCGCGTGTGACCTCGAGAGGCACCTGGTAAGTCGCACCGCCGATACGGCGTGATTTGACTTCCAGTGCCGGAGCAACCGTGTCCAGTGCTCGCTTGAATGCTTTCAGCGGTTCGTCACCGGTCTTTTCAGCGAGCTTATTCATCGCGCTGTAAAAGATCTTTTCGGCGGCCGATTTCTTGCCCTGCCACATCATGCCGTTGATGAACTTTGTAACAGCGACACTGTTATAGATCGGATCGGGCAAAACTTCTCTTTTAGCTGCAACTCTTCTTCTAGGCATACTGCTTACTTAGCTCCTTTGGGCCGCTTTGCACCGTATTTCGAACGTGCCTGGTTGCGGTTCGCAACGCCCGAGGCGTCCAGCGTTCCGCGGATCACGTGATATCGCACACCCGGAAGGTCCTTAACACGGCCGCCGCGGATGAGCACGATCGAGTGCTCCTGCAGGTTGTGGCCGATACCAGGAATGTAGGTCGTAACCTCGATCTGGTTTGTCAGACGTACACGAGCAACTTTTCGCAGGGCCGAATTCGGCTTCTTTGGCGTCGACGTGTAAACACGCGTGCAAACGCCTCGTTTCTGCGGATTTGACTGCAAAGCCGGGCTCGCGGTCTTGTACTTGACCCTCTGTCGCCCTTTGCGAACTAATTGATTAATAGTCGGCATTCTTTTCTCTATTTAAAAAGGCAAAACTATCGTCTTACCTGACTCTTGCCAAAACTCGTTCGGCAGTTAGCTCAAGCAGCTCAAAAGCTGGCTTATATTGCTGTTTGTAAAAGTTTAGACCCTAAGAAATGAGAACTTTGCTGTAGCGTGGCCTTTTTGGCTCCCCTCCTGGTTAGGAGGGGTGCGGCGTTAGCCGCGGGGTGGTAGTCCTTTAAATAAATACGGACCATCATCTCTCCGAACTTTGAGAAGATCAAAGCTCTTTACGCTACAATTCCTGCACTCAATTCTCAAAAATCCGCCCGGTAATTCCCTAAAGAACTACACCGATAACCAGACCGTAAAAGTCCGAAACTGTAGATATTATGAATTCCAGCGTACTAAGTCAAGTCGGCAATTGCCTCAACGCCGCTTTGACGCTAAAATCTCTGTTTTCGTTCAACGCAAATCTTTCGTTTTGTAAATATGGCCAGCGCTTTAGAAACATATCTAAATCAGTTTTCCGAGTCAGAGTGGCTCGAAACAGTAAACGCGATCTCACGGGAGTCGCATCCGGTCGACGCGAATGCCGTCCAGATCTGGTTCCGATTTTTCCCGCTTGAATTCAGGCGGTTCACGGAAAAACATCCGGATGAGTCAGAGCTCAGGCGTTCGCTTGGCCTGCTTGGGGATTTTGATCTTGCCGACCAGATCGATTCGTCTCACACATTTCTGTACGGCCACCGGTTTTGGAAGGTCGTAAAGGCGGCGATCGAGGCCGAGGCAGAAGTTTTTGCCGATCAAAAGCCGTCGCTCACGGACGAGATCAAACAAGTGGCTGCGAACATTGCCGAAAAGCTAAAGGTCGATGTTTCTCTCATTCTTGGCATTACCGCGGTCGGCTTTATGTCGCTCAACCAAGTCGGGTTGGATAAGTTCAAGGCTGCAGCGGGCGAAATCGAGAAGCCGACGGGACTAATGACCAAATCTCCCGATCGGATCGTCGCGGAGCGTCAAAAGGACGACTCCCAGGGCCTCCTCGGTTTTTTACGAACGGTCGATAAAAAATATTCGGTTAACTGGGTCGATAAAGACGGCGACGGAAAGTTTGGGATCATCAGTGAAGAAGAGATCGCTTCTGCCTCGGCCCGCGACCAGTCTCAAAACTGGCGTGCCCGCGACGAACGTGCCTGGGAAGGCGTCGTTCCTGTGGAATGCCGTTCTGCAAGCTGCGGTACGTGCTGGGTAGGAGTGCTTGCCGGTGAGAAAAAGCTTTCCGAGGTCGGTTGGCGCGAACGCCGGATGATGAAGGTCTTTGGATACAATCAGCCCGAGAACGAAAAGCCGAACCTGCGTCTGGCCTGCCAGGCAAAGGCCTATGGAAATGTTTCGATCGTGATCCCGCCGTGGAACGGCGTCTTTGGAAAAACCGTTTACGGCAACGTCGAAGAACTCGATCTCGAACCGGTCACTACATCGGCAAAAAAGCTACGCGAAACCATAGCGTCAGTGACCTCAGAAGACGAGTAAGCAATTATGTTCTCAACTAATTAAACCTGTACGCCAATAGTACAAAATCTGATAGCTGCGAAAAAACCTTTTTCGCAGCATTTTTTTGTGGTAAATATAAGTCCAATCGGAATTTTTTACGACGGTTTTTCATTGGAACACCGTTTGCAGGGAATCGAACTAACGCTATCTCCACCAGCGAGTTTTATTCAGGTTTAGGAATTAATAAAGGATTATATGTCAAGCCCATCATCTCAACGTCTTCCGATCGGAACAACTGTATTTCCGCTCGTCGAGAGTGATCTAAATAGCGAGTTTGCTGTTGAGCGATATATTAATCGCGATCTCAGTCTCATCGAGTTTAATCGTCGGGTTTTGCAGGAGGCGCAGGACCCGAATCAGCCGCTGCTTGAACGTCTCAAATTCATCGCTATTTTTTCGTCGCTGATGGACGAGTTTTTTATGATCCGCGTGTCCAGTTTGAAAGAGCAGGTCGAAGAGTCGATCGTATCGACAGATTCGATTCCTCCACAGCAGCTTCTTAAGGACATCCGGAAAAGCGTTGCTGGATTGACCGAAGCTCAGACAGATTGCCTTGTCAATGAGATCCTGCCGGGACTGGAAGAAAAAGGCATAACTATCGTCAAGTATGCATCGCTTTCAGCTTTTGAGCAGGATGCTCTTTCTAAGTATTTCTGCGACCAGATCTATCCGGTATTGACGCCGCAGGCTGTCGACCCGTCGCATCCTTTTCCGTATATTTCGGGCGGCAGCCTGAATCTTGGCCTTTTCGTCAGGCCAAATCTCTATAAGCGTGTCCGCAGAGCTCATAAGCTTACCGGCGACGAGCTTTTTGTACGGATCAAGATCCCGCAATTCATCGATCGCCTCGTACCGATCGGTAAGACCGGAAGTAGGTTTGTCTGGGTCGAGGACCTTATCTGCTCGCATATAAAAATGCTGATGCCGGAAGCTTCACCAGAAGATTGTCATGCTTTCCGCATAACACGCGACGCGGACATCGAGCTTCGCGAAGAGGAAGCACATGACTTGCTTCAGGAAATGGAAGACAATCTCAGGCAGCGTCGCTTCGGACACGTAGTCCGGCTTGAGGTATCGGATTCCATGCCCGGCCGGATGAGAAAGTACCTGCGCCGTTCGCTCGAGATCCGTTCGCGAGACGTCTATCAGATCAGCGGCCCGTTAAATCTTGGCGACCTTTGGCAGATGTACAAGCTTAACCGGCCAGAGCTAAAGGATGCTCCGATCAAGGTAACGCGGCCGGCGCAGTTTGATTCCGGAAGGTCGACATTCGACATCATCAAGAAAGGCGACGTCATACTTCATCATCCGTACATGCCCTATAGCATTATCACGGACTTTATAGCTGAGGCCGCTGAGGACCCAGACGTATTGGCCATCAAGATCTGTCTCTACCGTATGGGGCCTGAATCGCCAATACCCCCGCTGTTGATAAAGGCGAGCGAAATGGGCAAACAGGTCACGGTTTTGATCGAGATAAAGGCCCGCTTTGACGAGGAAAATAACATCGAGTGGGCCAAGAAGCTTGAACAGGCAGGCGTGCACGTCATTTACGGTTTGCTGGGCTTAAAGACTCACGCAAAAACTACGTTGATCGTCCGCCGCGAGAAAGGCAAGCTTCGCAGGTACGTTCATTTAGCGACCGGAAATTACAATCCTCAGACTTCGGCTATCTATACTGACCTCGGGCTTCTTACGGTTGATGAAGAGATCGGCAAAGACGCTACGGAGCTTTTTAACTTCCTGACGGCATATTCGCCGAATGACGATTTTAAAAAGCTTTTGATAGCGCCGGCAAACCTGCGGCAGAGCATGCTGGAGCTGATCAGGCATGAAACAGAGAATGCGTTAGCGGGCAAACCGGCGCGGATCATTGCAAAAAATAACCGGATCGCCGATACCGAGATCGTAGACGCTCTTTATGAAGCGTCGCAGGCGGGAGTAAAGATCGACCTGATCGTCCGCGGCATCTGCACGTTGCGGCCTGGCGTCCCGGGACTTTCGGATAACATCCAGGTCCGCAGCATTGTCGGGCGTCTGCTCGAGCACAGTCGTGTTTATTATTTTGAGAACGGTGGTGACCCAAAGGTTTATCTGGGCAGCTCGGACTGGATGCCCAGAAATCTGGACCGCCGTGTCGAGGTTATCACACCGATACAAGTCCCTCAGATCAAGGATTTCCTGATCAACGATTATCTGACGGCTTATCTTAAAGATAATGTTAAGGCGCACGAACTCGGACCCGAGGGCAGCTATCACCACATCCAGCCGCGGGCTGGTGAACCTGCATTTAACAGTCAGCTTTCGTTTCAGGAGTCGTCGAACATAGTCGACTTTCAGATGCATGCTTAGGTAAGTGTTATCGAACATTGGGAGGAATTTAATATGTATAGACGCGGCCGGCTTTATCAGCAGACCCTGTTATTGGTCATCATTGCACTTGCTGCGGGAATGTCCGCTGCGCAAAAGAGGGTCCGTTCGAGCATTAGTTACAAAGCCCCGGCTGGTCAGGCCATACTGTGGCATCGTGTGGACATTCCCAATCAGGACCTTTATGGCGGGCCGGGAGGCCAGGCCGGACAGCCTGACCTAAGCTCGATCACATTCATTAAGCGAGAAACCGGCGGGCATAACAAAAAATACCGTATCAAGGATGGTTCTGGGCGCATTTGGGTGGCTAAACCCGGTACCGAAGCGCGGCCTGAAACTGCGGCCGTTCGATTGCTGCATGGGTTGGGTTACGAAACCGAGATCAACTACCTTGTTCCTCAGCTTACGATTCCGGGCGTTGGAACGTTAAAGAATGTGCGTCTCGAAGCGCGCCCTGACAATATCGAAAGGCTCGACCCCTGGAAGTGGAAGGATAATCCGTTTGTTGGCACGAACGAGCTACAGGCTCTTAAGATCATGCAGGTTTTCTTGACAAACTATGACCTTCTCGATCTTCAGAACCAGGTACTAGCTGTAAACACGCCTAACGGACGGGAGCTGCATTACATAATCAGTGATCTGGGTTCGACGTTTGGAAAATTTGGAAGCAATAATTTGCCCATCTTTTTCAGATTTGGACGTAAGGCCGACAGCCCGAGCGCCTGGAACAAAGCGAAATTCATTAAGGGCGTCAAGAACGGTTATCTAATATTTGCTACGACCGGCGCAAAAAATCGAGGTCTATTTAAGGATATTACGGTCGCTCAGGGCCGATGGCTGTATAATCTGTTGGCCCAACTGAGAGACGAACAGCTTCGCGACGCATTTCGAGCGGCGAACTATTCGAATCAGGAAATAGATATTTTAACAGCAGCGACAAAGCGCCGGATCGTCGAACTTGAAAGAGCCACGGGTTCGAACGTCGCCCAACGAAAATGATCGATCAAAACTAGCCAATGATACCTAGTCCGTGGAAACGATTGGCCGCATTTCTGCTAATGACGGCTGCATTTGGCCTTCAACCGTGTGACGCTTTCGCAGGTGGTTCAAAGCTTGGATTTGAAAGCGGATCTCAAGTCCAGGCCACACCGGCAAAGACTGATAATCCGTTAACGAATCCAGGCGGTGCTAGTGCCGGCGGTGAGGCGGCAGGCGACGCTCGCGGCTCGGCCTTCGATGCACTGTCGATCTTTGGACGGCTATTGCTTGCAGTGGGGCTATCGTCGTTGCTCGCGTTCAGGCCGAGGCAGGATGTCCCGCTGTTTAAACGCAGCCTTTTCGTTTCCCAAACTCAAATATTGTTGTCCGTCGTGGCTGCCGCTCTGATGATGATCGTCGGCGACAATACCGCCCGCGCATTTGCTATCTTTGCAGCTGTCTCGCTGGTTCGATTTCGAACCAACATTCGTGACCCGAAAGAGATCACGGTGCTGCTTATAAGTCTGTCGCTCGGTTTAGCGGCCGGTGTAGGACGCTGGGAGTTGGGGGTTGGCCTTTGCCTGTTCGCTCTTGCTCTGCTGTGGCTGCTCGAGTACAACGAGTCGGCCCAGGTCTTTCGTTCAATGGAGCTGACGATCAAATCACGCAATACCGATCGTACCCAAGAGGTGCTCAGGAAAATATTTCGGAAATATAAACTTGACGCTGAAGTTCGTGAGCTTGACCCGCCCGATGAAGAAGATCCGATCGGCGAGATAGTTTATTATCTCAACCTGAGACTTAATTTAAGTACTGACCAGCTAAGCGACAGGATTTTAAGGCTTGACCCGAGAAACATTGAGGGTATCCAATGGTCGCAAAAGAAAAGCGGTGGTGATATCTACCAGTAATTAAGAGTTATTGAAACGTAAAAAGAGCCGCTCAAATCGAGCGGCTCTTTTTATCACGGATGTGGTACGTGTTTATTTATTTAGTTCCAGCTACTGCTATCTTTGCTGCGACCACCGGTTGTGATGCCGCAACTTTTTCTGAATATTTCTTCACAAAGCTCTTTAATGCTCCGTGGAACAGGCCTGCAGAAAACTCGTAATTTTTCATCTCCGCATAGGTCTTGTCATAGTCCCAACCATCGTGAGCGATGCGATAAACCGCACCCATCGCACCTGTGCGGTGGATACCAGCTTTGCAGTGCATAAAGATCTTTCCGGACGACGGATCATTAATAATGCTGAGAAACTTGGCAACATCTTCGTTGCTCGGGGCCGATACTCCGTCCATCGAAATGTTGTAATACTTCAAACCGGCAGCTTCAGCCGCTGATTTCGCGAATGTTTCTTCATCATTTCTAAGATCGATTATCGTGTGGATGCCAAGTGCCGCGAGCGCTTTGTAATCGCTTTCCGCCGGCTGTCCTCCGCGGTAAAGGATGTCATCCATCTGGCCAAAATTTTTGATGTTGATGCCGTCAACGGCTTTTGGTGAAGTCTGTGCTGAACCTATGATCGAGAACGTGAGGACTGCGACGAGTGTGAGTAACGAGCTGCGAAATACGTTTTTCATCTTTTCTCCTTTGTGAAGTGTCTGTACTGTTTCCTTTATTTATAATCAATGCTCGTTCGCCGAGCCAGGTTTTCGCCGTCTGATCGATGGCTGCAGTTGTTTACCGGAAGAGGGTCGTGGGTAATTCTTGTTTTCCGGCAGTGTACATTTAGAAGAAGAATATACATCTCACGTTGCTTTGTTTTTCAATGAAAGATCAAAAAGAAACGATCGGAAATCTACCGCCGCAGGCCCTTGTATTCATTGCAGTTTTGATGTGGAGCACCGGCGGCGTACTTATTAAATTAACATCACTTGATGCATATCAGGTAACGTTTTTTCGCTCTTTTTTAGCCGCGGTTACGGTAATTATCCTCACGCGAAAACAAGGTTTCAAGATAAACCTTTTCGGTGCAATAACTTCCGCCATTTATGCAATTCTGTTGTTTCTTTTTGTTTGGGCCACCAAGCACACGACTGCCGCAAATGCGATCTTTCTACAGTACACAGCGCCTATCTATATTCTTATTTTCGCACCCTTCATTATAGGCGAGAAATTTCAGTGGCGAGACCTGATAACAATAATTTTTTGTATTGGCGGCATGAGTCTTTTTTTTGTTGGAAAGCTCGAGTTGAACGATTATTGGGGCAATTTTGCCGCGCTCGGGTCAGGCATATTCCTTGGGCTTTACATAATGCTGCTTCGGCATCCAAAGGCCCAAGGGTTAAATTCAGTTATCGCCGTCATTTACGG
>Ga0207701_10003360_pt1 | contig 16429 bp, 15 predicted proteins | sample KBSSwiSSwithPhiX_FD_184294 | JGI IMG/M metagenome (GOLD analysis project Ga0207701, IMG submission 184294) | Switchgrass rhizosphere bulk soil microbial communities from Kellogg Biological Station, Michigan, USA, with PhiX - S5 (SPAdes) (version 2) | ecosystem: Environmental > Terrestrial >... | reverse complement strand
TGTCGATCGCCGTCTCGGGCATTCAGCAGATGCTCGATGAGGACATTCGCGCCGGCTTCGTCGATAAGAACTTTAGCGTCGATCGCGTGATCAACGACCGCATTCTAAAAATTGCCCAGCAGGAGCTCCGCGCGGAAGGAAAATTGAAGCAGTAGCGCCATGAGAAACCGCACGGCAATAGTCACCTGGTACGTGAGCTTAGTATTGCTCTGCGCTGTTTGGGCATTTGCTCCATCCGCGGCGAATTCTCAGGAAAAGAAAAACCTGCGCGTTGTCTTTACGGGTCTGGCGTGGAACAGCGAATTGCCTTTTCGGTTTGCGCTCGTGCGGGGGTTTTTCAAAGCCCAGGGGTTGGATGTCCAACCGATCTTTGTCCGCGGCGGGCCCGCAGCTTTAGCGGCGCTGTCATCCGGCGAAGTGGATTTTGCCGAGATCGGCGGCGCCCAGGCTATTATGCGCAGCCGAGCGCGCGGCCTTGATGCCGTCATCATCGGCGCCATCTCCAACGCCACGAATTACCAAATCGTCGGCAGCAAGTCGACGCGGACCTTAGAGGAGATGAAAGGAAAAACCATCGGCGTCACGGGCGCGGGCGCGTTTTCCGATTTCGCCATGCGCACATTTCTGCGGCGCAAAGGGATCGATCCCGATAAGGATCTTATGCTGCGCGCCATCGGCGGCAGCAATTTGCGCGCAAGCGCTTTGGAAAAGGGTATTGTGGCAGCGGCACCGTTTGCTCCCGACGATACCGTCCGTCTCACGCGAATCGGTTTTCCGATGATCGCTAACCTAAGCGACACGCTGACGATTCCTCAGACGATCTTGACCGCGCGCAACGAATTCTTGGAAAAAAATCCCGAGACGGCCAAGGGCTTCCTGAAAGCGCTCATTCTCGGAATTCAGCTGGCAAAATTTAACAAAGCTGACGCCATCAAAGCTGGATTTGAAGCTAAGCTTCAGGGCGAACCGGAGCTCGTCAATCTGGCCTATGACCTATACGCGCCAGCGTTGAGCAGCGACCTGTCGGTGAATATCAGCGGGCTTCAGTTTATGCTCGACGAGGACAAGCGCAATGGTTTGATTGACGCGAAGTTCACTTTGGATCGGGTCGTCAACGACAAGCTCTTAAAAATCGCCCAACAGGAGCTCCGCGCGGAAGGGCGTCTCAAGTAAGCGTTGCTCGAAACGTGAAATGGATGATGGCCCGATTATCGCTGTCGAGCAGATGTTCATATCAGCAAGCGGAACTACTGACGTTTGGGCAGTGGAATGGACCATAGCCAATAAGGGCGCGCACGCAATTGCGATTTTGAGCGCCCGTTTGCCCCATGGTCAGTTTAAATCAGCCGAACAACGCTTCGACCCACCCCTGGAGATCAGTGAAGGCGGACAAGTTGCTTTTCGGGCGCTGATGCATTGCGATCAGCCGCCAGGACTCGTGACCGAAAACGCATTCATCATCTTTCAGGCCGTCTGGTGCAAAGAGCCGTGGCGCATCTTTGTGCGTATTCGTGTGGTCGTTAAAGAAGGCGGCGAACCGCAAACCGCGGTGGAATTGATTACCACGCAGAAGATCGGCTTCTCTGCGAGAAATTAAAAGGAAACTATGGCGAAAAATTACCAGGATATCTACGTGCTGCAGCGCATGCGCGGCTGATACAGCAATTGAGGCCTTGGCTTCGAAGAGACCACGGGAATGGTCTCCAACACATTGAAAATCAGCCAGGAGGAGGTTGTCGCGGCGCTCGAACGGCTGCGCGATACGCATGCCGATGATTCGCAATATCAGAAATTGCGCAAAGATTTGCCGCCGGACTGGCCGATCTGAATAACCGCAGTTATCCGTTTCGAGCTTTCAGCCGATAAACCGTGCGCGATGTCATCCTGCTGAGCCGATAGCCGAAGGATCTTGTGTTCCTAGGAAAGCTGAAAGAGATTCTTCGCTAAAGCTCAGAATGACATGATAGAAATTTGCTTTTGCGAGCTAGAAGCAAATCAACCTTGATCAGGAGCGGCTGTTTGGCAGACGCACCTCTGGCTGGCGCAGACTCAGATCCTTCACCCCGCCCCAAAACTCCCGTTTCCTGGTCATCGCTTGAACATGGCCATCCCACTCCAGCGTAAAAGCGGTCAGGCCAAGCTTCACAGCGGCGCGCACTTTGTTCTGCGTCACATCATCGATTGCAAGTTGGCGGATCGCATCGATCTGGCGATTTCCATGACCTTCATCTTGCGCGGCGTGGAGCTTGTAAGTTTCCGCGGCGCGCGATGAGAAGCCGTAGTGCGTGGTGAGCTCGCGATAGACTTTTTCTGAGATTTTTCCTGCCCCACCCAGTTGGCTCTCGACAAACGCCAGCATGGCGACACCTTCGAGAGCGGAGCGGCGCTGGCAACAACCAATGATCATTTCGATCGCGGCGAGGGTTCCAGGCGCGGGTTCGGCGTTGTCGGCCTGTTCGCGCCCGATACCGCCTTCTTCGAGAAACTGCAGCATGATGTCCATGTGAGTCGTCCTGCCGCCAAGCTCTTCCATGAAATTTTCCAGCACCGTGTCCATGACGCTGTATTCTTTTGCCGTTACGGCATTGATGGCCATGTACCCAAAAAAGATCGGATTGGTTCGAACCCTCAAGTAATGCTGGACTTCACCCAGAATGATTTGCTCGCGACTCCAACGATGCTTGATAATGCCGTCGAACCAAGGGTGCTGCTCCATGGGAACTTCAGCGGCGTAACCCCATAGCTCTTCAATAAATTGATCGGGCTTCATGAGGTAGGGTCTAGCTCACGGCCAAGAGAATGTCTACGGGCTCTGTCAGCCTGTCGTACTGGACCGAGAAGCGGAAGCTTGCTACTAAAATCGAAGAAAGAGAACTCGATGATGACAGCACCATTAGTTGAGCCCGGCGGCGCGAGTTTGCGAGGTGATGTGTGAAGTTATGGGTCGGGACCAGCGGTTATAGTTATAAAGCCTGGCTGGGAAGCTTTTATCCTGAGCGTCTCCCGGCAAAGGAAATGCTCCGATTCTATGCTTCGCGGCTGCCTACGGTTGAGATCAACAACACATTTTACCGCTTGCCGAAGGAAAGCGTTTTGCAAAATTGGGCCGAGCAGGTATCTCCAGAATTTCGGTTTGTCTTAAAAGCGCCGCAAAAAATTACCCATGTAAAACGTCTCAAAGAGGCGGACGAGGAAGTAAAATATCTTTTCGGCGCAGAAAACTCACTGGGTCGAAATAAAGGCGCGGTGCTTTTCCAACTGCCGCCGTCGCTCAGAAAAAATTTGCTGACGCTGCAAAGTTTTCTCTCGATTCTGCCAACGGACCGACCGATCGCCTTCGAATTTCGCCATCCGTCCTGGTTCGATGAAGAGGTCTTCGCCTGTCTGCGCGAGCGCAACTGCGCACTTTGTCTGGCTGAGATGGAGGACAGCGAAAACTACGATTTGGTACCCACGGCAACTTGGGGTTACCTGAGACTTAGGCGCTCAGACTATACGCCGACGGACCTGCGCAACTGGAAACAGCGGATTCTCTCACAGCCGTGGGATCACGCTTATGTTTTCTTTAAACATGAAGATGAGGGGATCGGTCCAAAGCTGGCGGCGCAGTTTCTTGAGCTCGGTGACGGTGAGTCGTGATTTTAGCTGACAGCAAAATCACTGTCTCTTTTTTTTGACCGAATTGACCAGTCTCTCAGTGAGCACTGCAGAATCAATTATCGTTCACTGCGGCAGTCGTGCTAAACTCGATGTCAGTTTTGGTTCAAGGAGAATCGATCCATCCAATCGCTCGAGAGGTCGAGAACTATTTAAATGAGCGCCATTGTCTACACTGGGATGCGCCGGTATTCGAAAGCCAGATCCAAAGCGATTCGGCGCTACCGCCGCAAGGCTTTTTTGGTCTGGTACTGCATCCTCGCGCTTGGCTCGTTCTTCGTGCTCAATTGGATTTACCAAACAATCCGCAAACCCGGGGAACTGCTCAGCCCGATCAGCTCCTCTTTTGCGAAAAGTCCGCAGGCGACATGGCAAAGCTATGCAGCGCTTTTCGAAAAATATTCGACAGCCGTTGTCTCTGCTGAGCTTCTCGCCGCACTGGCGCAAGTGGAAGCCAACGGGAATCCCGTCGCTCTCACCTACTGGCGCTGGAAGTGGTCATGGTACCCTTGGGAAATCTACCGGCCGGCGTCGACCGCGATCGGGATGTTTCAACTTACCGACGGAACGTTCGCCGAGGCGAGAAAATATTGCATTCGCGACCATCAGGTCTTGACCGAGGGCTCCTGGTACGATCCGGATTCTTGCTGGCTCAACCGTTTCTATAGCCGAAATATCCCCAGCCACGCGGTCGAGATGACGGCTGCGTATCTTCATAGAAACGTCGTCGCGATTCTGGGTAGTCGTTTGGGGAAGGCGACCGCAGATCAAAAGGAAAGGCTAGCGTCGGTTATCCACCTTTGCGGCGTTAAACACGCACAGAGCTTTGCGACGAGAGGCTTTCGCATGACCGAAACGGAGCGCTGCGGGACGCACAGCGTCCAAACGTACATCTCCCAGGTAAACGCAATGAAGGATCGCTTCCACAGATTACGACAAAGCGGCGTTTCGTAGCAGTCGCTGACACCGTCGGATCAGGCACAGGAGGTACAAACCCGCCGTGAAGATTCCCAGCCGAACGGTTACTGCGGCTCTCGATCGCGCTGCCAAGCTTCCTGATGGGATCCCGCCTCCAGCCAAGTTTGATTACGCAAGTGATCGTTCGCGCGATATTCGCCCGGCTGCGGTAGCCCGACGCGCGGCATTTCTCAGCCTTGGAGGCGCGCGTCCGTCCGAAACCGAGCTCGAACGGCTCATGGGGACGGACGATCTGGTGGACGAGTTCTACTTGGAACGCGCCTTGGTTGCAGCCCAGCCGATTTGCCGCATCAGCATTCGTTCAACGTCCGGGCATGAGCGGGGTTGCGCCACGGGGTTCATGATTTCACCGCGACTGCTGCTCACCAACGAGCACGTATTCGGCTCTGCCGATGAGGCAGAACCCTCCATTGCCGAATTCAATTATCGGCTCGACATTGCCGGAAGACCCGAGCTCTCATACCGATTTCGGCTCCGCCCGGATCTATTTTTCTTCAACCATGAACTTTTGGATTTCGCCCTCGTCGCGGTTGAATCCACTTCAGTCGATCAGCGCGTAGCGCTTAATCGGTTTGGCTATCACCGACTGATCGCCGAAAGCGGAAAAGGTCTGATCAAGGAATGGATGACGATCATTCAGCATCCGGCCGGCGCGCGGCGGCAATTTGCTATTCGTGAAAATCAGTGTGTGGAGGATCGGGATCCGGACGTGATCTGGTATATGAGCGACACCGCGCAGGGGTCGAGCGGAGCGCCAGTGTTGAACGACAGTTTTCAAGTGGTCGCTTTGCATCACTCCGGGGTGGCTCGGCAGGACGAGCAGAAGAATTACATTCTCAAAGACGGCAGGAAAGTGGCGAGTCTAACGGACGTTGATGACGCAGCGGTGGATTGGATCGCCAACGCCGGCATTCGCATCAGCCGCATCTGTGCCTGCATCGCGGCGGAAGCCACCGAGAAAAATGACTTTCTGGCCGAGCTCAAGACTGCCATGGAGGGAGGCGATGTCTTGTCCAATGCGTACCGGCAACCTCCGCGCGCCAATGGTTTCTCCATCGCGGCTGGTCTCGGGGGAAGTCACGCCGGCAGATTCCCGCTCGGCACTCTCGTTTTGGAGCTCAACAGCGCTCTCGGTGGCGGACAATCGTTACTGCCGTTTATTTCCAACGAAGCACCGGGCGCGCTTGCGCCAAGTAGTGACGAAACCGAAGCATTCAAGGAGCCGATTATCGATACCGATTATTCGTCTCGCAAAGGCTTCGATTCTGAATTTCTGGGAATTACAACGCCCCTACCTACGGTCGTGAACGAAACCATGATCGCGCCGATGAAAACCGGGAATAAAATGATTCCCTATGAGCATTTCAGCGTTGTGTTGCACAGGGAACGAAAGCTGGCGATTTTGACTGCGGCGAATGTCGACGGCAGCGCGAAGGCGAGACGCCCGGAGGCTGGCAAAGACTATACGCGCAATGGCTTGACCGGATTGAGCAAAAATCAGCAGGAAAAGTGGGTGCTCGATCCGCGAATGGAGCCAAAATTTCAGATCCCGGACGGTTTTTACAACCGCGACCAGGGCGCATTCGACAAGGGGCACATCGTGCGCCGCGAGGATGTCTGTTTTGGCGCGAACTATGCCGAAGTGCGTCGCGCGAACGGCGATACCTTTCACGTGACCAATTGCTCGCCGCAACGAGCGTCTTTCAATCGCGCGCCAGGCATCTGGGGCGATTTGGAAAATTTCATTGGCGCACAATCGGACACCGAGCGTCTCTGTGTTTTCGCCGCACCTATTCTAGCAGCCAGCGATAAAGTGTTTCCCGGAACTGAAGAGGTCAAACTGCCGTCTCGGTTCTGGAAAGTTGTCTGCGCGGTCAAAAAGGACAAACTCCAGGTGTTTGCATTTGTTCTCGAGCAGGATGTGAGCGATCTGCCACTCGAATTTCAAGTCGATGCGGAATGGAAACACCGACAAGTATCACTCAAAAAACTCGAATCGATGATCGCCTTGGTCAAATTCCCCAAACTCTATCACGACGCGGATCAGGCCTGAGCGGATCCGTATTCGGTGACCTCACAATTACCGGTAGAAACTCGAGGCGGAAAGCAACACCATCATGCACAAAGAGGGCGCCTGGTTTATTTTCTGCTGTCGACGTCTGGGATCTTTTTAATTTCCTCGAGCCAAACGGTCGCTTCGCTGTCACTCGGCGCTCGATAATCGCCACGCGGTGATAGCGATCCTCCCGAACCCACTTTGGGCGAGTTGGGCACGCAAGTGCGTTTGAATTGGCTGGTCTGAAAAAAACGCCAGGCAAAGCCGGCCAACCACTGCTTGATTTCGCCGATGGTGTATTGCTTTCGCTGGTCCTGGGGAATATCAGGCCATAACGCAGTGCTGCGATCACGCCAGGAGCAATAAGCCAGGAATGCGATCTTCGAAGGCAGATAACCGAACCGGACAGTGTAGTAAAGCGTGAAATCCTGAAGCTCGTACGGACCGACGACATCCTCGGTTCTTTGTGTCGGCTGATCTCTGGCGGGATCACCTGGAATCAGTTCCGGACTGAAATCCGTGGCCAGTATCGAGCGCAGCACCGCGCTGGTGGTTGCGCCAAGCTGGTTTGTGTCAGCCACCCAACGGATGAGAAATTGAATCAGCGTTTTGGGAACGCTGGCATTGATACTGTAATGGGACATGTGATCGCCGACGCCGTAGGTGCACCAACCGAGCGCGAGCTCGCTCAAATCACTGGTTCCGAGAACTAACCCGTTGTGCAGATTGGCAAGCCGAAATAGATGGCTGGTACGCTCTCCCGCCTGGACGTTCTCAAACGTGACGTCGTAGAGCGGTTCACCGTGAGCATAAGGGTGATCGATATCCTTCAGCATCTGATTGCAGCTCGGCCGGATGTCCAGTTCGTGCGCCGAGCAGCCGATCGCTTCCATCAGCGCTTTGGCATTGGCTGCGGTGCGGTGCGTGGTCGCAAAGCCCGGCATGGTGTAAGCAAGAATGTTCGCGCGCGGGAGCTGGAGAACGTCCATGGCGCGGGCAGCCACGATGAGCGCCTGAGTCGAATCGAGACCGCCGGAGATGCCAATAACAATTTTCGACAGTTTCGAGCTCTGCAGCCGCTTCACCAGGCCTTGCACCTGAATGTTGTATGCTTCATAGCTACGGCGATTGCGCAACTCCGGGTCGGCAGAGACATAAGGAAAACGTTCGATTTGCCGATTGCAGAGCAATCGCCCACTGGTCGGCAGCTCGATATCGATGCTCACACGGCGGAAATTGCGCAAGTCATCAGCGTAGCGCTGCATACTCTGCCCGAAGCTGTTTTGCCGCATCCGTTCCTGGCTGAGCCGTTCAAGATCGATATCGGCGGTGATCCAATGCGAGTCGTAGCGAAACCTTTCCGATTCGGCGAGCAGATCGCCGTTTTCGTAAATCATGGCATGGCCATCCCAGGCAAGGTCCGTCGTGGATTCGCCCGTGCCTGCGGCCGTGTACAAGTATGCGGCGAGACAGCGCGCGGACTGGTTAGCGACCAAGTTGTGACGATATTCTGTTTTGCCGATCGTAATGTTCGATGCGGAGAGATTGAGAATGACGGTAGCGCCAGCGAGCGCGGCCTTGCATGACGGCGGAATCGGTACCCAAAGATCCTCGCAGATTTCGACGAAAAAGGTGAAGGCGGAATCGTTTGCCGATTTGAACAGAATTTCCTGGCCGAAGGGGATATTTTTCTGGTCGAATAGTTCGACCGTCGAACTGTGAGCGGCGGATGCCGGAGCAAACTGCCTGGGCTCGTAGAATTCGCGGTAATTGGGCAAGTACGTTTTCGGTACAACGCCGAGGATTTTTCCCTTATGCAGCACCACGCCGCAATTAAAGAGTAGATGATCGACTTGCAGCGGCATGCCGACCACGGCGACAAGGGCAAGCTGTTTCGATGCTTCAAGAATACACTGCAGCCTAGTCATGGAGGCAGCGAGCAACGCCCGCTGATGAAACAGATCATCGCACGAATAGGCCGAAAGCCCCAATTCGGGAAAAAGCGTGAGCACGGCCCGCTCACCTTCGGCTCTTTCCATAAGCTCTATGGTGCGTGCCGCGTTAAAGGCGGCATCTGCGACACGAACTTCAGGCACTCCCACTGCAACGCGAATAAAGCCGTGACTGTAAAGGTTAAAGAACTCCCGGTTGTTTTCCATCTCTCACCTGTGAGCGTACTATAGGCTAATTTCCAGCCTAGGGAAAATCCCGCAAGCCGGCATTTGGGAGAGCATGCAAGAAACTCTTCGGCGGGTCAATTCTGTTTAACCTCGGAGGCAACCTAATGCACGCTATGAACCGGCGAAAGATGGCCGCCACCCTAGGTACTTTGCTCGTCTGCGCATTGCAAACTATCGGTGCTTCTGGGTTAAGCAATCCATACCTCGCGAAACCGGGTGAGGCGCCGATGAAAGTCCGAATCGGTACCTGCGCTGTTACCGGCGGGTTCATTCATCTTTACACCGCACTCGATCATCGGCTGTTCGACAAGTATGGAATCTATGCCGAGCATGTCGTGGTGCGTGGCGGCAATATCGCGATGGCAGCGATCGCTTCGGATGAAATCAGTTTTCTCTACTGTAACGCCGATGCCAACATCGTCAGAATTGGCGCGGGAGCAGACGGCAAGCTGGTTGCGGCCCTGTTGATCGGTCTTCCGTACGTTGTCCTCGCGCGCAAAGACATTAAAAGGCCCGCCGATCTGAAAGGCAAAAGCATCGGCGTCACTCGACCCGGAGATTTTACTTACCGTCTGGCCAAGGAATTTCTCAAGAAGTTTAACCTTAACGAGAAAGAAGTCACGCTGGCCCCGGTAGGTGGCACTCCGGCGGAGCGGTATGCAGCCCTGACGCAGGATGTTTTTCAAGCGACGCTGATCCAGCCGCCCCTCGACGCGCGCGGCCGGAAGGACGGCTTCAACGTCATTTACAGACTGACCGATCTTGGCTTTCCCTTTATTTACAGCTCACTGTTCACCAACTCCAGGAGCTTGAGAGAGCGGCCGGAAATCGTCCAAAAAGCGGTGGCTGCTCTGGCAGAATCCATTTATTTCGTCGAAAACAATCCGCAGCTCGCTATGAATGCGGTCGGCAGGACGTTGAGGATTATTGATGCCGATACGCTTCGTTCGGCGTACGACACCTACGCCAGAGATCTCATCAATCGGCGCATGCGGGTGCCGGCAAAAATGGTCAACGATACCCTCGAGCTTGCCCGGCAAGACGGCGCGATTATTCGGCGCAAGCCGAATGAGATCTTCGACAACAGTTTCGTCGAGCAGTTGGAAAAAAGCGGATTTCTAAAGGAGCTTTGGGGCGGCACGGTGCCCGATGGGGGAATACGACAGTAAGTTTAGAGTATGGAGCCAACATCACCTCCGCGAGGCGAAATTTTACCTTGCCAACTCTCCTTGATCGCGTTAAAGCAAGCCACGTCATGAATAGCGGGAGCAATTTAGATCGGAGGTGTTTATGAATCGCTGGTTGATTCTCGTAGTTTGTTTTTCGCCTCGACCGTGAAGGCTCAATCGGTGCCAGTAATTCCGTACGAATCAGTTCCCAACGCGATTCGTCTGCCGCAAAACATGTACTTTGGTGAAGTCGCCGGTGTTGCCGTCAATTCGAAGAAACACGTCTTCGTTTATTCACGTGGTAATACCAATGGCCCGGCCTTCGGCGCGGCGGCATCGCAGCTTCTAGAGTTTGCTTCCGACGGCCGTTATCTGCGCGAGATCGGGAAGAACCTTTATGCATGGGCGTTCGCGCATACGGTCAGAATCGACAAACAAGATGATATCTGGACCACCGATAAAGGCTCCGACATGGTGGTGAAGTTCACTCCCGATGGGCGTGTGGATATGGTGTTTGGCCGTAAGCAGGAAGCCTCCGACGAAGCAGCCCCGCACAAGCGGAGCCCAACGCCGCCCAAGCATGAAGACGGGCGATTCCGCCAGCCGACCGATGTAGCCTGGGATGCGGCGGGTAACGCCTATATCAGCGATGGGTACATCAATTCGCGCATTGCCAAGGTCGACAAAAACGGAAACTGGCTGAAGTCATGGGGCGAGCGCGGTGATAAACCGGGCGAGTTCAATACCCCCCATACCATTGCCGCCGATGCGCAAGGAAATATCTACGTTGGCGACCGCGGCAACGGCAGAATTCAGGTGTTCGACGGTGATGGTAAATTTCTTCGCGAAGTGAAGATCGATGTGCCTTTCGATCACAACACGGCGCACGCCGCGATCGGCAATAAGCCGCCCGAGGACGTCAAAGGAACACAAGCTCCCGGCGCGCCATGGGCGATCTGTATTACGCCCGGTCCACGCCAGGTTTTGTACAGCGCCGATGCGTATCCAGGACGAATTTATAAATTGACTCTCGATGGCAAGGTTCTCGGAGTGCTCGGAGAGGCCGGAAAACAATTGAAACAATTCGGCTGGGTTCACGAAATGGCTTGCCCCTCGGAAAACGAGCTCTACGTCGCGGAAGTTCTAAATTGGCGCGTGCAGAAATTACTACTCCATCCGGGACAGGAAACTGCGATGGCGCACTGACTCGGCGCGATTCGATCGGGTGCGATTCACTTGAAAATTTGCCGCGACCTTCGCGGGCTAGATCCTTTTGCTTTAGAGTAAACCCGATCGTCATGAAGATTTTTCTCAGTTACGCCTCCCAGGATATCGAGTCAGCGAAGGCAATCTATCTCGCATTGCGCGATCAGGGCCACAGTGTGTTTTTCGACCGCGCGGAGTTGCCCGCGGGAGACGAGTATCACAATCGCATTCGCGCCGCGGTTGAAAAGTCGCGGCTCTTTTTGTTTTTGATCAGCCTCAACGCGGTCGACGCCGGAAGTTATACGCTGACAGAGTTGGACATCGCCGACAAAGCCGGCAAGAAAATTTTGCCAGTGATGCTCGCGAAAACGCCGATCGAGGCCTTGCCCGCGTCGATCAAGGCCATCACCTTCCTGCAACCCGACGGGAGCTTGCCGGCGGCGGTGGCTGCGGAAGTTCATCGAATCGCGAGTTCTCTTAGGCGCAAACGTCTTAAACAGAGTCTTGCAGCATTGTTTTTGGCCGCCATCGTGGTCAGCATGGTTCTTTTCGCTATGCGGATCGCTCTCGTACGGAAATTGTCGGCAGCGATGGGGCGCCGGCAGCGTTGATTCCCACGGGCACGTTTATCATGGGTGATGATGAAGAATCGCCGCGGCGCGAGATATTCCTCGACGCGTTTTATCTCGATCGGTATGAAGTGACGGTGGCGCGGTACGCGGCGTTTATGAAGGATACCGGCAATCTAAAACCGCCTGATGAATGGCACACGGTCGACCTGAAGAACGGGAGCGATCTTCCAGTCATCGGCGTCACTTGGCAGGACGCGAGCGGCTACTGCCGTTGGGCCGGCAAACGCTTGCCGACGGAAGCAGAGTGGGAAAAGGCCGCACGCGACAACGACGAACGTCGATATCCCTGGGGAAACGATCCTCCAACCCCAGAGAGAGCGCGGTACGGCAAACAATCCGAAAATCCCGTCTATCGAGACGGTGTTGCGCGGGTGGGTTCCCACGCCGATGACAGGAGCCCATTCGGGATCTTCGACCTCGCTGGCAATGTGACGGAATGGGTCGCTGATTGGTTTTCCGAAAGCTTCCCCGAGGGTGATGTGCGCAATCCCAAGGGGCCGGATTCGGGAAGCAGTAAAGTTTTGCGCGGCGCAAGCTGGTATGAACCGGCGGAGCGGTTGGGCGCGGCCAAACGATGGCATGCAAATCCGTCCACGCGCAATGACGGCATCGGTTTTCGCTGCGCACGCGATGTGAAGTGAAAATGTTGAGTACGCCGCTGCGGCTGGCGAGGTGAGATGCGGTATTTGCCCGCGTAATTCCGCTGTTCGTTATGATCTATAGCATGCGGTTATCTGTTTAGACCGACGATCCTGAGTAGGCAGGTGATGCTGCCGTATCGAAGGATATACGCCTAGCGTACTCGGGAAACCGGTTTGCAGCCTGTCGAAAAGGCGGACTTCTCTACAATCCATCTTTGGTAAACCATCGCTGATGCTTCGTAAAAAAGAGCGCGAGAAAGATTAATCTGTACGATGTAGTAAATGGTTCGGCTATCTCGGCGAAATCAAGGTTGGGGTGATGAAGGCTTCGACCAACGCGGCGGCTATTAGCAACGGAATGATGACGGTGAAGAAATAACGCAGGCCCTGAACCATCTCGGCGCCGGAATGTATCTCGAAATTGCCGGCCAGACGCCGAACTCCATGATATCCAATGCTCAAGCCGATGCTGGTGCCGAGAAAAACCGCCGGCAATTCGAGAACACCGTGCGGTAGCAAGCTAAGCAGTGAGATCCATGGACCGCGAGTGGCGGACGAAACTGACCAGGCAACGCCAAGCGCAATGCCGTTGGCTAACAAAAATATGGTTGGAACAATTCCGAGTACGATTCCGAGCACGATCGCCAGCAGTGTCTTCACGGCGTTATTAAAAAAGATCGCCCCGGCAAGCTTGAAACGCGGAATCCCGGCAAAGAGCTTCACGAATGTAGCAATCGTCTCCTGGAAGTAGTCAGTGAGAGGAGGAAACCTGGCGACGATGATCAAGCCGATGACAAACCCAGCGCCAAAGATAGCCAAGCTCGTCCTCAAATAAGGATAGAGCCCCACAGTGTAGGCGCGCCGTTCTTCTGATCTCATGATAACCATCTTGCTGTGTATCTTCTGTGCCGAAATTGGAAAAGGAGTTTCTTCGAGTCGCGCAGAATGACAGTTGGACACGCTCCTAGACTCAGGCTAGCAGAATGCGCTGAGATATACGATGGTCAATTGTTGCCGAGCATTCGTTACTGTTTTTATCCCGCAACGAAATTATGGTATTTCATCAAGAGATTTTTTGTGCGTTAAGGGCCAAAGATAGATGAAGATCAAACGAATTGGTTCGCAGGTCGTGCGCTTGCCGGTGGAGGAACCGCTCGCCGGCGGCCCGGCGTACTCGCGCTCGAATAACCTCTTCGTCACAGTCCGTCTCGAGACTGACGACGGCATCGAAGGCCTCGGTGTCACTTTTTTTGGCGGCATGCTGAGTAAAACGCTGAAGTGCGCCGTGGAGCAGCTCGGCGAGTTGATGATCGGCGCCGACCCGCTCCAGATTGATTCGCAAACGCAAAAGCTTCGCGCTGCGGGTGCGAGCGCCGGACCGGGTGGGATTCTTACATTGGCGATATCGGCCATCGACATGGCGCTCTGGGATATCAAGGGAAAATATCTCGGCCAGTCGCTTGGCGCGATGCTCGGCGGCTTGCGCGACCGAGTGCCCACCTATGCGAGCGGCGCGCTCGTGCGCGCCTATGCGCTCGATCATCTGTTGAAGGCGGCCCCCTTGCTGGTGGAGAAGGGCTTCAGACAAATGAAGACGCAATTAGCGCTGCCGGGCGAGACGACGCCGCAAAAGGAAGTAGAGCGAGCACGGCGCGTACGGGAGGCGGTTGGTCCCGACATCGACCTAATGTGCGATATCAACCAGCGCTGGTCTGTGCACCAGGCGATGGAAATAGGGCGACGGGTAGAGGACGTGCATTTTTTTTGGCTAGAAGACGTGACGGCGCACGATGACTATACCGGACTGGCGCGAGTGGCGGACGCACTGATTACGCCCCTAGCCGGCGGCGAGTGCTTGTACGGGATCACGCCGTTTCGCCACATGATCGAAGCTCATTCAGTCGATATTGTGATGATCGATCTCAACCGTGTCGGTGGAATCTCGAATTGGATGAAGGTGGCGGCAATGGCTGAGGCTTTTAACCTGCCGGTCGTCAGCCATTTACTTCCCGAGATTCATGTTCACCTGATCGCGGCGGTTCCCAACGGGCTGACCGTGGAATACATGCCGTGGTCGTTCCGGCTCTTCGAGGAAGTACCGGCGCCAGTCAACGGCGAATTGGTGGTGCCCAACAAGCCCGGCCTTGGTCTCGAGTTTAGCCGAGAAATCGATCGCTATGTTGTTGGTTAAAAAGCGCAATCCGCTCAGGAGGTGATCGTGACTACGGACTGGCGCCGCCACGGCGTAAGAATTATTTCCAGTAGCAAGCTCGATCTCAATACGCCCCAAACTCCGGGTATGACGCGCGCAGCAGCGATAAACCGAGCGATGGCGGGCGCCAATAAACTCTGGGCTGGCACAGTGAAGATTCATCCGAACGCTAAGACCGCGCCGCACCATCACGGCGAACTGGAAAGCATCATCTACATTATCAGCGGCAGGGCGCGCATGCGCTGGGGCGAGCGGTTGGAATTTGTCGCCGAGGCCGGCCCGGGTGATTTTATTTTCGTACCGCCGTTCGTGCCCCATCAGGAGATCAACGCCAATGCCAACGAACCACTGGCCTGTGTGGTCGTTCGTAGCGATCAGGAGCCCGTGGTGGTCAATCTCGACATTCCCGCGATCGAATCGCCGGAAGAAATTTTTTGGGACGACTCGCTGCACAACAGATCCTAAGTCTCGCTCGAAACCGCTTAGCGCAGAAATGATTGTCAAAATTTTTAGGGCGCTGCTTCGAACGTCAGTTTTAGTGGCGATCATGCCCGCTCTCACGGGAATCCACGCGACTGCCACCGAAATGACGCAGGTATATGCCGGCTATGGCGGCATTGCCGGATACCAACTGCCTATCTGGGTAAACAAGGAGACTGGGATCAGCAGGAAATACGGCATCGACCTCGAGCCGCTTTTGATCAGCGGTGGTGCGCTCAATATGCAGGCACTCCTCGCCGGGAGCGTTCAGATGAGCCAGAACTCGGCGTCTTCGGCGATCCAGGCGGCGTTACGCGGCGCTCCCGTCGTTCTGGCTGCGGCGCTGGAAAATCGCATGCCGTTGCAGATCATTGCCCGCCCTGAGATCAAAACGCCGCAACAACTGATCGGAAAAAAGATCGGCATACTTCGTTATGGCGGCTCGAACGATACTGGAGTTCAATGGGCATTACGGCGCTGGAAAATCGATCCGCGCCAGGTCACGGTCTTGCAGTCGGGCGCGACCAATGCGCGTATGACTGCGTTAACCTTAGGCCAGATCGATGCGACGATCTTGTCCTACCCGGAAATTCAGCTTGCGCGCAAGCTCGGCATGAACGTGCTCGCGGATATCGGTGACTTTAACGCTTATCCGAATACCTCGTTATTGTTCACTCGCTCCTTCATCGAAAAACAAAGACCCTTGGCAAAAAATCTGCTCCGTTCGCAGATCGAAGCGATTCATTATGTCAGGACCAACCGTGAAGGAAGCATCAAGGTTCTAAAAAAATATTTGCGTGTAGACGATGCCGAGGCGATCGCCGCCACCTATGATTTCTTCGCGCAGCGCACCGAGCTGCCGCCCCGGCCGAATTTGGAAGGCATCAAGTCGATTCTGACGGAAATGGGCGCTCCGCAACGCGCACCCGGCGACTTCGTCGATTTAAGCTTGCTCGATGAAATCGAAAGGGAAGGCTTCCTGCAGCGATTACACTAGCCATAGCGAATCCAAGAATCACTTTAAGTTATATTAAGTGCTACATTAGGTAGAAACCGGCGGCGCCGTGCTCTGGCAAAAGCCTGTGCAGACAGATGAAAGCCAAAAGCGGAATTAAACTTCTGGATGATCGTGAAGGTTCCGGCGACGCGGCTAAGAAGGGCGATAAAGTCATTTACAATGTTCGCATTCATCTCAACAAGGGCGACGAAGTGCCTCTC
>Ga0207701_10003359_pt1 | contig 16431 bp, 14 predicted proteins | sample KBSSwiSSwithPhiX_FD_184294 | JGI IMG/M metagenome (GOLD analysis project Ga0207701, IMG submission 184294) | Switchgrass rhizosphere bulk soil microbial communities from Kellogg Biological Station, Michigan, USA, with PhiX - S5 (SPAdes) (version 2) | ecosystem: Environmental > Terrestrial >... | reverse complement strand
CACCGGCCGGCGGCGCCAGCTCTTCTCGCCCTCCCCCGAGACCAGGGGCAGCGCGAGCAGGGCGAGGATGCCGACGACCGGCCCCACGAGCAGAACGGCCGTCTCCATCCAGGGAGGCAGGAGCGCCGCGACCGAAAAGATCCAGAGGAAGAAGAAGTCCGGCCGCGGCACGGTCTGGATGATCGTCGGGTCCGGCTCGCCGCTCGGACCGAAGGGCCCGAAGATCCCCGCGCACGCGACGACGGCAAGAACCAGGAGGCCCGAAAACACGAGGTCCTTGCGAAACGCCACCGGGAAGAACGGCACGCCGTCTTTTTCCACGAGCCGGGCGTACTCCGCGTCGTAAGTCTCCCGCCGGACCAGCCGCCCGGGCATCGGCCACTCGTTGACGCCCAGCTTGAGGACCATCAACAGGTGCAGGCCGACGAACCCGATCAGGAGCCCCGGAATGACGAAGACGTGCAGTGCGAAGAAACGGGTCAGCGTCTCTCCCGCGATGATGGGCCCGCCGAGGATCACCTGGACGAGCTGGCCTCCCACGATCGGCACCCGCCCCGCGATCGAAGTCAAAATCCCGAGTCCCCAGTACGCGTCCTGGTCGAAGCGGAGGACCTGGCCGGTGAAAGCCATGCCCAGGGTCACGACCAGCAGCAGCACGCCGACGATCCACGTCAGCTCGCGCGGGTACTTGAACGCGCCGAAGAGAAACACCTGCACCATGTGGACGAGCACCAGGGCGACCATGAAGTTGGAGCCCCACCCGTGCATCGCGCGAAGAAACCAGCCCAGCGGCTGCTCGGCGTCGAGCACGAGGAGGCTCCGGTAGGCCTCGCCGGCCGACGGCACGTAGACGAGCGCCAGGCAGATCCCGGTCACGATCTGGGTCACGAAGAGCGCGAGGGCGCCGCTTCCGAAAACGTAGAACCAGCTCGCCGAGCTGCGGGGCACGCGGTGCTCGGCGGCCTCCTTCAGGGGCGTGCCGAGCTGCAGGCGCCGGTCGAGCCAGGCCCCGAGGTCCCGGATCAGGCGCACGGCGCTCCTTCCGGTTTGGACGTGCCCAGGGACGCTTCCACGTGCCCGAGCGTGGGCATCATCCCGGCGCGGATCCAGAGGCGGCCGTTCTCGACCTTGTGCTCGTATCGGAAGAGTCCGCGCGGCGGAGGGCCCGAGGCGCGGCTGCCGTCCGCGTAGTACGCCCCGCCGTGGCACGGACACAGGAACAGCCCGGACGGCGCGAACCAGCGCACCGGACAGCCGAGGTGAGCGCAGTTGACGGCGAACACCTGGAAGTCGCCGCCGGGAACCCGTCGCACCCAGCACGCGATGTCCGCGGTCGCGCCGTCCCAGGGCCGCGTGAACGGATTCCGATACGTCGCCATCCGCGTCTGGCCCTCCGGGAACGTCTCCGTCTCCGCCAGCGCGACCCACGACAGCGCCGACGCCATGCGCTTGCGGCGGCCCGGCGAGAGCAGGTACCCGACGATCGGCGCCGCGACGAGGGCGGCGGCCAGCGCGTTCAGTGCGATGCCGAGCTTCAGGAGAAAACCGCGCCGCGTGGGCGCGCCGGTGCTACTCACGTGTCCTCCCTCCGTCAGGTGCGCCGGGAGTCGAGCCGTACGGCGAGCCGGGGCTCATCGGCCGCTTCGATGCGAGCCATGCGACGACGTCCGCCACCTGTTCGCCCGTCAGGGGCCCGCCGGACGCATCGCCCCGCCAGTCGGGGTGCCCGATGTCGGGCCTCCCCGCGATCACCGTGGTGCGCAGACCCTGGTCGCTCACGAGACCGAGGAAGGACCCGTCCACGAGCGACCCGGCCTTCGGTCCGCCCGCACCGCCCGCGCCGTGGCACGACGCGCACGACGCGGCGAAGACGGCGGCTCCACGCGCCGGATCTCCCGCCGGACCCGCGTAGGCCGGCGCGACGGCGCCGCCCAGCGCATCCGGACGCGCCCACGCACGGATTCCGTCGACGAGGATCCCGACCTGCTCGTCGGTCAGCTCGCCTCCCGCGCTCTTCGCGAACGCCGGCATCAGCGAGCCCGCCACGCCGGCCGTGGTGGCGCGCGAGATCACGGCGTCGTCGGCGATCGCGAGGTAGACCGGGTTGGCGAGGCCGATCGCCGCGGCCGAGCCGCGCCCGTTCGGGCCGTGGCAGGCCGCGCAGTTCTCGGAATAGAGGAGGTCGAAGTTTTTCACCTTGTCCGGCCGGATCTCGACGGACTCCGGACCTGGACGGCCCGGCATCCGGCCGCAGCCGGAAGTGAACGCTGCGGCGACGGCCACGACCACGACCGCTACCAGGCTCCGTCTCACTGCCGAGGCTCCTCGTCGTCCCGCAGTCCGGGCGTTTCGACACCGGCCCTCACGGCAAACGACTCGAACTGGAGCGTGCGCACCTTCGCGGTGCGCGTCACCACCGCACCGGCAACCACGCCGAAACCGATCTGCGTGACGACGAACCAGGGCCAGGGCACGCGGTCGTTGAGAGCCGGGTTGATCAGCTCGAGCGTGGCGTGCAGGAGGCCCGTCCACAGCAGGGGCGCCACGACGCCGCCGAGCAGGATCGGCCGGCGCGGGAACATCGGCAGCATCACGCCGTAGAGGATGCCGACCATGAGAGACGTCAGCAGGTGGATGGCGCACGCGAGCGCGAAGCCGTCGGCGTGGAAGGCGCGCAGGCCTTCCGTCGGGAGGGCGGCGAGCTTCGCCGACGCCGCCGCGGCGAGGAGGTTGATCGGGTACCAGATGCTCCCCTCTTTTACGACGCCGTACAACACCGCGAGGACCGCCATGGCCACGCTGCCCGCGAGGCCGCCCTTGATGCCGGCCGACACGGGATGGATCTCCAGAGGAAGCCGCGCGCGGTGCGGGCCGCGGGTGATGTCGATTCGCGCGACGCGCTCGCGCAACGAGACCGGCAGATCCGTCTCGGAGAGTCCCACGACCGGCACCGTCTCGTGCTTCTCGTGCGGGAACAGTTCGCGGAACCAGCCGACCGCGGCCGCGAGGGTCAGCACCGCTCCGGTGAGGCTGACGGAGAGCGTGGTCACGAGCCCGGCGGCGAGCAGAGCCACGCCGAAGGCCATCACGAACGGCCAGGCCGTCGGCGCCGGCAGCTCCACGCTCTTCGGGCGCTCCCGCTCGATGTCTTCCAGTCGCAGCATCGGCATGGTCGCCTCTCAGCGCCCCACGACGTAGACGACCGTGAAGACCACGATCCAGACGGCGTCGACGAAATGCCAGTACATCGCCAGGACGTGCGTTCGCGCGGCGTGCTCTCGTCCGATCCGTCCCGTCAGCGCCAGGGCCAGCACGACGACGAAGAAGAGCAGCCCGACCGTGACGTGGAAGGCGTGCAGACCGACGAGCGAGTAGAAGGTGGTGCCGAAGAGATTCGTGCGGATCGTCAGGCCCTTTTCCACGATGAGCCGCTTCCATTCGAGGCCGGTCCCCGCGAGGAAGATCGCGGCCAGGGCGATCGTGATTCCCCACCACAAGCGGAAGAGGCCGTCCCGCCCGCGGCGCAGAGCCGCCACGGCCAGTCCGATCGTGGCGCTCGAGGACAGCAGGCAGATCGTCAGGAAAACCGGCAGATCCAGCACGTCCTTCGGTTGCGGGCCCGTCGCCGACTTTCCCAGATAGAAGAGGTAGGCCACCACGAAGATCAGGAAGATCGCGGCCTCGGCGATGATCAGGCAGATCATTCCGACCGGGCCGCGCTCGGGCAGCTCCCAGCGCTCGGGCGGCCGCGGAATGGCATCCGCGCGGATCTGGCCGGCGCTCATTCGTACTTCCAGTCCGGGTCGTCCGGGTGCTTGAAATCCCAGAGCGGCCGGCGGCTCCGCACGACCGGCGGTTTCGCGAAGTTGTAGGAGGGCGGAGGGGAGGTCACGACCCACTCGAGGGTCCAGGCGTCCCACGGATCATTCCCGGCGAGGCGCCCGCGTCGCAGCGAGCGGGCCACGTTCCAGAGGAATACGAGGATGCCGGCCGCCTGGAACACCACGCCGACCGTGCTCACGAGGTTGAAGATCCCCCAGCCGCGGTCGGCCTCGTACGTGTAGATCCGCCGGGGCATCCCGAGCAGCCCCGGGATGTGCATCGTGTCGAAGGTCACGTGGAACCCGATGACGAAGAGCCAGAAGTGCCATCGGCCGAGCCGCTCCGAGAGCATCCGCCCCGTCGCCTTGGGGAACCAGTAGTAGAGGGCTCCGAAGATCGTCATGACGATCGCGCCGAGGAGCACGTAGTGGAAATGCGCCACGACGAAGTAGGAGTCCGACAGCTGCCAGTCGAAAGGCACCGACGCGAGCATGATCCCCGTCAGCCCCGCGACGAGGAACTGGAAGAGGAACGCGAGGCAGAAGAGCATCGGCGTCGCGAAGCGGATCTTGCCGCCCCAGAGGGTGCCGAGCCAGTTGAAGATCTTGATGCCCGTCGGAATGCCCACGGCCATCGTGATGAGGGCGAAGAACGTGTTGGCGTGCGAGGTCATGCCGATCGTGAACATGTGGTGCGCCCAGACGCCGAAGGACAAGAACCCGATTCCCGTGACCGCGGCGACCATCGCCGGGTAGCCGAAGATGGCCTTGCGCGAGAAGACCGGGATGATCTCCGAGGCGAAGGCGAAGCCCGGAATGATCAGCACGTAGACCTCGGGATGGCCGAACACCCAGAAGAAGTGCTGCCAGAGCACCGCCGAGCCGCCCGCCTGGGTGTCGAAGAAGTGCCCGCCCAGGTACCGGTCGATCGAGAGCATGATCTGCGCGGCCGAGAGCGGCGTCATCACGATGAGCGTCATCGCCGCCATCGTGAGCATCATCCAGGCAAGCAGCGGCATGCGCCGCAGCGTCATCCCCGGACAGCGCATGCAGGCCACCGTGGTCACGATGTTGACCGCCGATGCGATCGTGCCGATTCCGGCCGCGAAGATCGCGAGCGACCAGTAATCCGTGCTATGCCCGCGCGAGAAGGCCCTGGCCGTCAGCGGCGAGTAGGCGAACCAGCCCACGTCCGGAGCGCTGCCCGCGCCGAAGAGCCCCTCGCCGCCGACGAAGCTGAAATAGAGGAGCAGGCCGCCGAAGAACGTCATCCAGAAGCCGAAGGCGTTGAGTCTCGGGAACGCCATGTCCCGCGCGCCGATCATCAGGGGCACGAGGTAGTTCGCGAATCCGAAGAGGATGGGCACGCCGACGAAGAAGACCATCGTCGTGCCGTGCATCGTCATCAGCCGGTTGAAGACCTGGGGCGAGATCAGATCGTTGTTGGGAATCGCGAGCTGGAACCGGATCAGGGCCGCCTCGAGACCGCCGACCGCAAGAAAGACGATTCCGTACACGACGTAGAGGATGCCGAGCCGCTTGTGATCCACGGTCGTGACCCAGCCGTGGAGCTCCTCGAGGAACGGAACGCGGCCTGCGGCTCCGGAGGAGGCGGCCGCGAGGCCCGGGGTCTGGGGGATGGAAGCCATGCTTGTCGTTCGTCGCCCGCCGTCAGCGCAGCGTCTGCAGGTAGTCCACGAGCGCGCCCAGCCGCGCCTCGTCGAGCTGCATCGCCGGCATCAGGACTCCGGGCTTGAAATGGGCCGGATCGCGGACCCAGGCCTTCAGGTTCTCGGCCGAGTTGGCCACGGCACCGGACCCGATCGTGCCGCGGCTCATCAGGTGCGTGAGATCCGGACCGTACCGACCGTCCCCCACCGTTCCGCGGACGGTGTGGCAGTTGAGGCAGGCCGTGTTCTCGAAGACCCGGCGGCCCTCGGAGGCGCCTCCGGAGGCGGCGTCGGGCTCCGCCCGCTGGGACGCGACCCAGCGCTCGAAGTCCTCGGGCGTATCGACGACGACTCGCAGAAGCATCTTCGCGTGCTGCGTCCCGCAGAATTCGGCGCACTGCCCGAAGTACACCCCGGGCTGCCGGGGATCCATCCAGGTCGTGTTGACCTTGTTCGGGATGAGGTCGGTCTTCCCCGCGAGACGGGGGACCCAGAAGGAGTGCGCCACGTCGGCGGAGAGGAGGGTCAGAAACGTGGGCGCCGGATGGGCGGAATCGCTGACCGGGAGGTGCAGCTCGTTGGCCGTCACGATCCCGAGCGAGGGATAGCGAAGCTCCCACCACCACTGGCGGCCGATGACCGTGACTTCCAGCGCTCCGGGCGGCTTGGGCCGATTCTGGATCTGGAAGATCGTCCGGGCGGTCGTCAGCCCGAGGACGATCACGATCAGGACCGGGATCACAGTCCACGCCACCTCGACCTGAAGGCTGCCGTAGATCTGGGGCGGTTCGGCGTCGTCGTCGCCGGGCCGACGCCGGAACCGGACCACGGCCACGGCGAGCAGCGTGAAGACGACCAGAAAGATCGCTCCCGTGATGCCGAGGACGAAGAGAGAATACCGGTGGATCTCCTCGGCGTGGGTCGAGAGCGGCGCGAAGACGCTGGTGCCGCCCGTCGGCCCGCCGAGGCCCGCTGCGGACCCCGACGCGAGCGCGAGCCACGAGACGGCGGCGAGCGGCATCCTGGCGATGGACGGTCCTCTCGAAAGCTGCGGGGATCATATCGCCGGGGCCGCAACATCGCGCGGCCGCGATGTTGGTTTGATGATTGCAGGTGAATAGTTGACGCGCCGACCGGCGGTCAATATATTTCCGCGTCCCGGCGGCATTGGTAATGATCTCGAGGAGGACCGCGATGACCCGTTTCAACCGGAACCTGTGGGTGTATCTCGTTCGGGCGAGCCTCGTCGCGGCCGCATGCGCGGCGGCGCCCCTGTCGGCCGCCGACGTGCAGATCGCGGCCGTGCAATTTCCGGATAACAAGACGGTCGATCTGCCTCTGGCCGCCGACGTGCGCGTGGCGCCCGCCTGGGCCGAAGCGGAAGTGAAGTATCGCAAGGGTCAGGCCGAGGTCGAGATCTCGTACAAAAAGCTTCCCCCGGCGCTCCTCTTCGCCGGCGACGTGACGTCTTACGTCGTCTGGGTCGTGGCCCGCGACGGCACGACCGAGAATCTCGGCGAGCTCATCGTCCGGAGCCAGTCGGGCAGCGCGGAGTACCGAACGGGACAGAAGGAATTCGGCATCCTCATCACCGCGGAGGCGTACCCGCTGGTGTTGAAGCCCTCCGCGCTCGTGATCTTCACGTCCATCGCTCCGCCGCCCAAGAAGGCGAGCAGCACTCCGGTCACGCTCTCGAGCTTTCAGCCGGCGCCCCACGTCGGGAATCCGACGATCGGCAGCATGGTGTACTCGGGCAAGGAATCTCTCGACCTGATCCAGGCCCAGAACGTCCTGCAGCAGGCGACGCAGATGCACGCCGACAAGTACGCGCCCGATGCGATGCGGGACGCCAACATCTCCCTCGCCCAGGCCTCGAACTCGTTCAAGGACGGCCAGAAAACGCAGGCCACGGACTACGCCCGCCGGAGCGTCGCCCAGGCCTCCGCCGCCATCCGGACGACGCAGCAGAAGGAAGCCGAGGCCGCAGCGGCCGCGGCCGCGGCGGCACGGGCGGCGCAGATGCAGTCGCTCGAGCAGCAGCGGGCCTCCGCGCAGCAGCAGGCGGCCGACGCCCAACAGGCCGCGCTCGCCTCGCGCGAGCAGGCCCTGGCGGCGCGCGAGCAGGCCGCCGCGGCACAGCAGCAGTTAAATGCGGCCCAGCAGCAGGCCGCCGCCGCTCAACAGCAGATGGCGCTGCTCCAGCAGCAGTCCGCCGCCGCCCAGTCGGAGGCCGCCGCCGCGCAGGAGCGGGCCGCCGCCGCCGGGCTCTCGGCGGAAGCCGCCGACGCTGCGCGCCGGGACGCCGACGCCGCGCGCCAGAAGGCGGAGTCGCTCGCTTCTCAGGCCAGCGCCGCGCAGGCTCGCGCGGAGCAGGCGACGGCCGAAGCTTCCGCGGCGGCCGCCACCCTCGCTTCCCAGAAGTCGGAGCTCGAGACGCGCGTGGGCCAGTCCGAAGCGGAGCTCGCGAAGCTCCGCGCTGAACGTAACGACCTCGAGGGCCGCCTGAACTCCAGCCTCTCCGAGGTCGCGCAGATCAGCCAGACCGCCCGCGGCGTGGTCGTCAACCTCCCGGACATTCTGTTCGACACGAACAAGGCGACGCTGAAGCAGAACGCCCAGGTCGCTCTCGCGAAGCTCGCCGGGATCGTCTCGCTGTTCCCGAACATCAACCTGCGCATCGAAGGCCACACGGACTCGACCGGCGGGGACGTCATCAATGTCCCGCTTTCCCGGGAGCGCGCCCAGTCGGTCATGGACTTTTTGAACTCGCAGGGAGTCGCGTCCTCGCGCATGAAAGCCGAGGGTTACGCCGCGAAGATCCCCGTCGCCGACAACTCCACGCCCGAGGGCCGCTCGAGGAATCGGCGCGTCGAGATCATCCTGGCGGAGGGCGTGATCGCTCCGGCGTCGCAGTGACCGGGGGCGCGCGCAGCGCCGCCGCCGGTCATCCTGAGGAGCGTGAGCGACGAAGGATCCCGAACTAAGTCTGGGATCGTAGCCGCCGACCTGCGGTCGGCGTCGCCTGCTGCTGTGGGTCTTCCGCTGGTGGCCGGCTCGCTTCGCTCAGGATGACGGCTAAGGTTCCGGCGTCTTCTCGTTCTCGATCTCGCCCGTCATCGGGACGAACCGGACCGGGATGATCGCCTTCTCCGAGACGGATCCGTCGGGCTCGCGCGTGTAGACCTTGAGCTCCTGGAAGAAACCCCCGACCGGTATGACCATGCGCCCTCCCGGCGCGAGCTGCTCGACGAGCGGCTCGGGGATTTTCTCGGGCGCCGCCGTGACGATGATGCCGTCGAAGGGCGCATGCTCCGGCCAGCCGCGGTATCCGTCGCCCGCGCGGACCGTGACGTTCATGAAGCCCAGCTCCTTCAGCTTGTCGCCCGCGGTCCCCGCGAGATCCGGAAGGATTTCCATCGAATAGACCTCGGCGGCGATCTCCGAGAGCACCGCGCTCTGATAGCCGGAGCCGGTCCCGATCTCGAGAACGCGAGCCTTGGGAGGCAGAGCCAGAAGCTCCGTCATCAGCGCGACGATGTAGGGCTGCGAAATCGTCTGGCTGCCGCCGATCGGCAGCGGGTGATCCTCGTATGCGTGAGCGCGCTCCTCCGGTGCGACGAAGAGGTGGCGCGGGACCTTGCGCATCGCGTCGAGGACTCGCGGGTCCCGGACGCCGCGGGCGACGATCTGCGTATCGACCATGCGGACCCGGCGCGCGGCGTCTCCGTCGGTCGGCGTGGCCTGCACGTTCTGCGCCCCTTTCCCCTGCGAGTCGCAGCCGGTGGACCCGACCAGGAGCGCCAGCACGAGCGCGGCCGCGAGCCTCAGGGCGAACGAGGATATCGCCGGGCCGCCGCGGTTGTCGTCGCCGTCGCCGTCGCGCATCACGGCGCGGAGCTCCCGGCGCCCGCCTCGTGCGCGATGCGGCCGTGGACGATCGTCATGCGCACGGGGATGGAAGGGATCTCAGCGGGCGGAACGGTGAGCGGATCGCGGGCCAGCACCGTCAGGTCTGCGGCGTAACCGGGAGCGATCCGTCCTCGCCAATCCTCTTCGAAAGCCGCGTACGCCGCGTCGGAGGTGAACAGGGCCAGTGCCTCGGCGGCCGAGAGCCGTTCGCCGGGGCGCCATCCGCCCGGCGGCTTGCCGTCCAGGTCCTGTCGCGTCACTGCCGCGTAAAACCCGAGAAGCGGGTTCTCGGATTCCACCGGCGCGTCGCTCCCCCCGGCCATCCGGACGTCGGACTTCTTCAGGCGCCGCCAGGCGTAGGCCCCGGCGATCCGGGACGCGCCGACCCGCGCCTCGGCCCAGGGCATGTCCGAGGTCGCGTGCGTCGGCTGGATGGACGCGATCACCGAGAGACTCGCGAAGCGCGGGAAGTCCTCGATCGTCAGGATCTGGGCGTGCTCGATCCGCGGGCGCGTGCCTCCGACCGGAGGGTTCGGCACCGCCGCCGCCGCGGCCTCGAACGCGTCGAGAGCGCTCCGGTTGGCGCGATCCCCGATCGCGTGCACCCAGAGTTGCCACCCGTTCCTTCGGGCGTCCGTGGCGATCTCGGTCAGCCGCGCCGGCGACGTCACGACCAGGCCGCGCCGGCCGGGCTCGTCCGAATAGTCGGCGAGCAGCGCCGCACCGCGGCTTCCGAGCGCTCCGTCGGCCACAGCCTTGATCGCGCGGACGGTCAGGAAGTCCGAGCCGCCGCCGATCCGTACGCCCTTCGCGAACGAGGCCGAGAGCTCCGCGGGCTGCGGCGAGACCGTGGCGTAGACGCGTATGGGCAGCTTCCCGGCTGCGGCCAGACGGCCGAGGGCGCCGATCGTCGCGGCTTCGTACCCCGAAGCGTCCTGCACCTCGGTCAGGCCGACGCGCGCACAGGCCTGCGTCCCCGCGAGCAGCCAGCGCTCGGTGTCGGCCGCGGTGGCCGCCGGCAGCGCCTTGTCGAGAAGGTCCATCGCATTGTCCACGAGGACGCCCGACGGCGTGCCGTCGCTCCGGCGCAGGATGCGCCCTCCCTCGGGATCCACCGTGCGGGCGTCGATTCCCGCAGCACGGAGGGCCGCCGTGTTGACCCAGACCGCATGACCGTCCACGCGCCGCGCGAGAGCGGGACGATCCGGCAGCACCCGGTCGAGCGTCCGCGCGTCGGGAAACTCCTTACCCGGCCAGAGATTCTGGTCCCACCCCCGGCCCTCGGCCCAGGAGGCCGCGGGCAGGCTCGCGGCGGCCGACTGGATCGCCCGGGCGGCGGCGTCCGCATCCGGAAGCCCGCGCAGGTTCGCGGTCTCCGTGGCCCGGCCGAGCCCGAGCAGGTGCAGGTGCGCGTCGGCCCATCCGGCGTACACGTACGCTCCGCCGAGGTCGACGACTCGGGCCTCGCCCTGGAGCTTCCTGGCTTTCGCGGGCTCGCCCAGAAAGAGGATCTTGCCTTCCCCGATCAGGATCGAAAGGCGTCGGGGCCGGGCGTCCGGGGCCGTGTAGACGAACCCGTTCTCGAGAACGAGGTCCGGCTTCGGAGGAGCGGCATCGGGAAGAGAGGCGAGAAGGAGGAACAGAACCGGCAGAAACACGAACACTCCGGGATCTTAACCCTCCGGCGCGGTGGCTCCTAAGCGTCTCAGCGCCTCGGCGTCCGAAGCGCCTATGGCCTGCGGACGAGGAGCAGCGTCTGGTCGTCGTACTGCGGCACGTCGGCCGCGAAATTCTCGACGGCGTCGAAGACCGAACGGCAGATCTCCTCGGTCGTGGCCGCCGGAATCAGGAGGCGGGCCAACCGGTCGAGCCCGAACTCTTCGTCCGCCGCGTCCAGGGCCTCCGACACGCCGTCGGTGTAGACGCAGAGGAGATCGCCGCGCTCGAGCGTCACCGTCTCCTCTTTCCACGAGGAGTGCGGGAACATCCCCAGCGGTACCCCCGTGGCCTTCAACTGTTCGATCTCGCCCGAGGCCCGCTTCAGCAGGGCCGGATTGTGGCCCGCCGAAACGTAGCGCAGCGTTCCATTGTCCGGCTCGAGCAGTCCAAAGAAAGCCGTCAGGAACTTCCGCGTCGCGGCATAGCGCTGGAGATGGCGATCGATGCGGGCGACGAGATCGGCCACGGTCTTCGCGTCGTCGATCTGGAGATGCACCGCCGCGTGCACGGTGGACACGAGCAGCGCCGCCGCCACACCCTTGCCGGAGACGTCCGCCACGAGAAAGGCGAGACGGCCGCCGGAGAGCGGAAAGAGGTCGAAGTAGTCGCCGCCGACCTGCCGCGTCGGTCGGTTGCGCGCCGCGATCTCGAGGCCGGGCACGACGGGAAGATCGCGGGGCAGAATCTGCCTCTGGATCGTCGCGGCGAGCTCGAGATCGCGCTCGATGCGCTCCTTCTCGATCGCATCGCGGTGGAGGCGCGCCGTCTGGATCGCCGCCGCGGCCTGGTTGGCGAAGAGAGAGAGCAGGCGCGCGTCGGTCGGCGTGAAGTCGAGCACACGGCCGTCGCGCGACTCCTTGTCCGCGACGGCGAGCACGCCCAGCCGCCGGTCCGGCACCGAAATGGGGACGGCGAGGTATTTCTGGCAGGTGCCGTCGCGCATGCCGTCCGTCGGCGAGTCGCAGACGCCGTTGTTGATCAGGCCTCCCTCCGGCAGCTCCCAGGCGAGGCAGTCCCGCGCGACGAGGAGCTCGCCGCCGACACTGCGCTCGAGCAGGACTTCGTTCTTGTCGTACAGCACGAGCGAGCCCTTGCCGGCATCCGTCAGCGAGATCGAGCGAAAGAGGACTTCGTCGGCGAGCGTCGAGAGATCGAGCTGCCCGCCCAGCGAGAGGCCGAGGTCGTACAGCGACTCGAGCTCCAGCAGCCGCGCCTTGAGCTCGAACTCGGCATCGCGCACCTGACGTCCGAGGCGATGCGCCGCCACGAGGGATCCGAAGAGGAAGCCGAGGAGACCGGCGTGCTCCCGGGATTGCTCCAGAGGCGCGTCCAGGACGCGGAGGAGCCCATGCGTCTCTCCATCGGCGCAGAGCGGCATCCAGAGCTCGCCCTCCCGGACGAAGAGCTCCGCGGGCAGCGGCTCGGGGATTTCTCCCGGTTCGATACCACCCGCGAGCTTCTCGCCGGTGCGGACCCAGGCTTCCCTTTCGCGCAGATACAGCGTGACTTCCCTCGCTCCCATCGCGACGACCGCGGCTTCCGTGATCCGCGAGGGCAGCGGCCCCTCTCCCTCGAGGACGGCGCCGATTCGCTTCCAGAGCTCTTCGAGCAGGGCGGCGGAGGTGGCGGACGCGGGCGGGATCATCTCCGGAGGGGGGTCAGGCCGTCTGCGGCTTCGACACGCTGCGGAGGGCGTCCTCCTGACTCGGGAAGATCTCGGCGTACTGCGCGAGCCCCATGATGCGGAACGTCTTGTCGATCGTGGGCGTCAGCCCGCAGAAGGCGAGGGCGCCCTTCTTGTCCATGACCTTCTCGAGGACCTCGATGAGGATGGAGATGCCGATCGAGTTGACGATGCGTGTCTTCTCGAGATTCAGGACGAGCGCGCGCACGCCCTGTTCGAGATGGGTATAGGCCTCACGGGCGATCTCCTCGCCTCCCTGGTTGTTGATGTAGCCGTCGGTCCAGAGGATCGCCACGTCGCCCCGCCGCTCCGAAGACACTTTGCAGGTCTCGCTCACTTGTATTTCCTCATCAGGATCCGCGTTCCCCACTCGCCGGACGTGATCTCGACGTCGTCCATCAGGCTCTTGATGATCTGGAGACCCCAGCCGCGCTTACGGTGGCTGGCGAAGGACTTCTCCAGGTTCGGTTCCTGGACCGTGGTCTGGTCGAACCCCTTCCCCTTGTCCAGGACCTCCACCTCCAGCCATTCCCGGCCCTTCGGCTCCCGGCAGAGCCGGAACGTCAGGTGCAGCTGCTCGTCGCGGCAGTCGGCGTGCTCGAACGCATTGATGCACGCTTCGACGAGAGCAAGCTTGACCTCGTCGATCTTATCCCGGGACATCGCGAGGTACTCGCCGAGGGCGGCGGCCTGGGCGGTCGCCACGAGCTCCATCTCCGGTGCGACGGGGATCGTCATCGAGACTTCTCGCGGGCCGGAGCTCGCGAGCCCGGGCGGTAAGGTACCCCCCTGCGACATGGGACGCGCTCCCAGGCTCCTAGAACCGAAGGAAGAGTTGCAGTGACCGGATCAAGACTTCCGGGAGTCTATCGGACGCCGCCGCGGCGAGGACGAGAGAGATTTCGCCGGCAAGGAGGCCCCACAGGAGGTTGGGGACCTCGAGGGCTTCTAGTCCGATGGCGAGCGCTTTTCTCATCACTGCGACACTCGACAGGGGCAAGAGTCCTGCCACGTTGGTGCAGACTCGGCGACAAGGCACAACCGACTGCATCCACTCGACTTAACCCGCTTCGAGAGGTTCGCGACGTCCACGCACACAGCGTATCACAATGGCACATAGTCGCGCATATGCGCCCCAAGAGTTCAGTGTAATTGATGAAACGGAGTGAGTTAAATGCGTTTATGGGACCAATAGTCACAGTGTACTAATGTCCCACCTGACGCTTCCGGTACAGCGTCCGGCGCGAAATTCCGAGCAGACGAGCCGCCCGGCTCTTGTTTCCGCCCGCCAGCCGCAGCACCCGCTGGATGTGCCGGTTCTCGAGGGCGCGCAGATCCGGGATCTCGTCCTCTCCGAGAGCCGGGGCCGCCTCGGCGAGCCGGAGCCCCGGCTGCGGCAGCCACTGGAGGTCCTCGCGCCGGATCGTGTTTCCCTGCGAGAGGGCGGCCGCTCCCTCGAGGAGGTTCTCGAGCTCGCGAATGTTGCCCGGGAAGTCGTGGCCGAGGATCGACGCGTACGCGTCGCGGTCGAGGTTCGGCGCGTCCCGGCCTTCCCGCGCCGCGAACCGCTCGAGGAAGTGGCGGACGAGGCGCGGGATGTCTTCGCGTCTGTCCCGCAGGGGCGGCAGAGCGATCTCGACGACGCGCAGGCGATAGTAGAGGTCCTCGCGGAACTCGCCCCGCGCGATGCGCTCGGGAAGCCGGGCGTGTGTCGCCGCGAGCACCCGGACGTCGATCGGGACGCGGCGCCGGCCGCCGACCCGCTCGATCTCCCGCTCCTGCAGGACGCGCAGCAGCTTGGCCTGCAGCGAGGGCGGCATGTCGCCGATCTCGTCGAGGAAGAGCGTGCCGCCCTGGGCCGTCTCGAATCTTCCGGCCCGGGCCTCGACGCCCGTCGCCACGCCGCGCTCGATGCCGAAGAGCTCGGACTCGAGCAGCGTCTCGGGAAGCGCCGCGCAGTTGATCGCCACGAACGGCTTGTCGGCGCGGTCGCTCCGCCCGTGGATCATGCGCGCGACCAGTTCCTTGCCCGTGCCGCTCTCCCCCGTCAGGAGCACGGACGTCTTCGAGTTCGCCACCCGCGATACGAGGTCGAGCACGCGGCGGGCCGCCGGCGAATCGCCCACGAAGAGACGGCCCGCGGCGGACCGGCCGGTCTCGTCGAGGAGCCGGCGATTCTCCTCTTCGAGGCGCTCGCGCTCGCGCGTGAGCTGCTCGAGATGTCGGCGGTTCTCGATCGCCATGCCGCAGAGGCCCGCGAGGGAAACGAGGAAGCGCCCGTCCTCGGCGTCGAACGCGGCCTGACCGCCGCGGCGGGCCTCCTTGTCCGCGAGGACGAGAACGCCGAGAGGCCGGCCGCCTCCGAAGATGCGTGCCCCCACGCCGGCCAGCACCGGCCGGCCGAGGAGCTTGAAGTTGTCGCGTGCGATCGCCCCTTCGGATGCCAGGACGTCGCGGAGGAACTCGTCCTGGGCGACGGCGGCCTCGGTCGGGCGCTTGGGGAAGCCCACGCGGGCCTCGGCCTTCCGGGTCCCGTCGGCGGCGAACGTCGCCAGATAGCCGCGAGAGGCATCGAGCACGCCGACCACGCGGGAGAGCACGTCCTCGACGAGGGCCTCCTCGTCGGGAAGGGCGCCGAGCGAGAGCCCGGCGTCGTAAAGCGTCTCGAGGAGGAGAAGCTTGTGCTGGGTCTCGAAGTGACGGGACCGGGGCTCCATGAGCGGGCGGCTACTTGGAAGCGGCGAGCACCTTGTCGCGTCGCAGCTCGGCCACCGTCGTCTCCTCGTCCCGCGTGGGCGCCCAGTTCGCGTTCCACTTGCGGTTTTCGGCGATCAGCTTCTCGGCGCCGTCGAGGTCGCCCTTGCGGGCGAGGCCCACGGCCACGTGCGCCCGGGCTTCGTAGATCGCCCGGCGATCCTCGAAGTTCTCGAACTGGTTCGGCGGATTCGCGTTCTTCTTCCAGTACTCCAGGGCCTCGTCGGACTTGCCCTCCGCCTCGAGCGCCAGGGCCATCAGGACGTTGACCGCCGGGAAGTGCGGCTTCCAGTCCTTCGGGATGTTCTCCCTCTGGACGAGCGCATCGAGCCTGGGGCGAATTTCCTGGACCATCCGGATCGTGTCCTTCGGCCGTCCCTCGCACAGCGCCAGACCGGCTTCGATGAAGTCGGTGTCGATCTCGCCGTACTTGCTCTCCGTCTTCACGGCCTTCGCCTTGGAGAAGAGCCGTCGAGCCTCGTCCTTGTCGTCCATGTAGTAGGCGGCGCGCGCGGCCCGCGTGATGTACCCGCGCTGCATGTCCGGATGGTCCGTCATCTCGGCGGCGCGCTCGTACTGCTTGATCGCCTCGCGATACTCGCCCATGCCCTCGCGGGCCACGGCGATGTGCCCGACGGACTCGACGAAATCGGGCTTGATCGCGAGCGCGCGGTTGAGGTTCTCGAGGGCTTCGTTGTAATGGCCCGAGTAGGCCTGGACCTCGCCGAGCGAGTCGAAGGGGTTCGCGGTGTCCGGGGCGATGAACTGATAGCGCTTGAAGGCTTCGACGGCCTTGTCGTAGTCCCCGCGATAGCCGTAGAAGTACCCCATCTGGTTGTACGCATCCGCGTTGTTGGGGTCGTTCGTCAGGAGC
>Ga0207701_10003358_pt1 | contig 16432 bp, 12 predicted proteins | sample KBSSwiSSwithPhiX_FD_184294 | JGI IMG/M metagenome (GOLD analysis project Ga0207701, IMG submission 184294) | Switchgrass rhizosphere bulk soil microbial communities from Kellogg Biological Station, Michigan, USA, with PhiX - S5 (SPAdes) (version 2) | ecosystem: Environmental > Terrestrial >... | reverse complement strand
GCTCGCGTGGCGGAATTGGCAGACGCGTACGGCTCAGGACCGTATGGGGAAACCCGTGGAGGTTCGAGTCCTCTCGCGAGCAGTCCTTTGGTCTCCGCGCCAACCTTATTTGAAAGCGAAAAGCTATCGGCAAGCGCCGCTTCCGCTTTTATTGCTCAATTACTTGCGCCCCGAAGCTCTCCGTCGCGCTGCCCAGCGGGCCTTCATCAACTGCGAGAGCCTTCTTCGTCCGGCAGCTGTGAGTCCACCTTTCTTCGCTGAACCTGCTGCTTTTGTTCCGCCGGACTTTCTTCTTGCTGCCCAGCGGGCCTTCATTAGCTCGGATAGCTTTCTCCGACCAGCAGCCGTAAGTGCACCTTTTTTCTTAGTAGGAGCTGGTTTCGCCCCGCCTTTTAGTCTCGCCCAGCGGGCCCTAGCTGCGGATGAAAGCTTCGCTCGGGTCGATGGTGAAAAGTAACGCGCTTTCTGCGCAGGGGCTGTTACTGCGGGTCTGGCAGGTGCGCCTCCCAGGATTAAGGAAAGGCGTCTTTCCAGATTATCAATTTGTCGGCGTATTGAAACCGCTTCTTCTAAAGCTTTAACAGATATATCCATCCTTGTGACATAGACGGGGTTTGCGGTATTCGCAATCCTTTTTTATAACAAACTTCATGCCTAACATTTCTGACACGTGGCTTTCACGCATTAGTTACATCAATATGGTAAACACGAAGTCAGTTAACTTAAATTGTGAGCTGACGTTTTATTGAACCTTCAAATGACAAAATCCGGTACTGCAACAGAACCTACACGAGTACGGCAAATGTTTGGTGCCATTGCCAGACGGTACGATCTGGCTAATCACACGCTTAGCTGCGGGACCGATTTCTATTGGCGAAAGTGCGCTGCCGACATAGTCGCCAGCTGGCGGCCAGGCAAAATTGTAGATCTCGCAACTGGCACAGGAGATCTGGCGCTTGCGTTGCAAAAGAAGCTGCCGGATGCGGCGGTCACAGGCGTGGATTTCGTGCCTGAAATGCTGGAACTGGCGCAGAGAAAAGGTGTGCGTCAAACAATCCTTGCCGACGCGATGCAGCTGCCATTTTCTGATGGTTCATTTGATTGCGCTACCATTGCCTTTGGCTTGCGTAACATGGAGGAGTGGGGAGGCGCGCTGGCTGAGATATCGCGCGTGCTCGGGCGAGATGGCCATTTGTTAGTGCTTGAGTTCTCCCTGCCAACAAGACCGATTGTGCGTTCAATCTATCGCTTCTATTTGCATCGCTGCCTCCCATTGCTGGGGTCTCTTTTGACCAGAAAGAAAAGTGCCTACGACTATCTGGGAGACTCTATCGAGGAATTCCCCAGCGGGCGTGCAATGATCGATTTAATCGAAGCGAGCGGCTTTCGCCACGCAACACTTCAACCGTTGAGTTATGGCATCGCGACGATTTACACCGCGCAGAGTGTCTGATAGGACAAGCTGTTTAACGGATCACGGCGTAACGCTTGGCGCCGGACTTGGCGTTGGTGATGGTTGCGCCACAAGAGGCAACCTCAGGCTATTCAGATCCGAATTGCTAATCGCAAACGTACCTTCGCGGCCGTCTACATGCGCGTACCACGTTCCGTCGTTAGCCGGAGCGCCGATGATCAACCGATGTGACGTCTTGTCGTCGGACGAAGTTGTGAATGCAAGAGTGAGTTGTGGCTTTTCCAAACCATCTTGAGGCTTCGTTGCTCCAAGCCAGCGCGCTGCATGCAAGCTCGACAACGTGTTGAGTAGCGATTGCACATTGTTTTCATCGATCTGACCGGTGCCTTTTAGCCAGTGCCACTGGTTATTGTCGCCGCGTTCCAGCGACAGCTCCTTGTCTGTCGTTAGGCTCAGGTGATGAATTTGGTCGGGTTTAAGCTTAAAGATCGATAACTCCTCCCACTGCAAAGGATCGGCTGGGATCTGATCCAGCAGACCGCGACGGGCTGTCACGACAAATGGTTCATCTGTAAGTCGCGCGTAGACATTGTCTCCGTCTTCCTTTCCAAAGGAGAGTGTAGCGAATGGTTCCTCACCCGCCTTGGTCTCGGCAGTGTTCTCCGACGCAAACGAACTGAACGTTATTTGAAGACGGGGTTTGTCCAGGCTGTATTTTGGCAGATTCGAAGCGACATCTTCCACGAACCTGGTCACCCGCGCGTTTTGCAATGTATCAATCAACCGCCGGACCGCGCGTGAATCCGCGGGCGCGTTGTTTCGGCTGGCGATGGTCCAGTTTCCATCTTTGCGCGCAAGCACGGTCTTACCTTTGCCCGAAACATCGATTGTAATCCGGTCGAGGACGTTTGTGTCGATCCGAACCAAGTGATAGTCACGCAGATCAGCTGGCTTAGTATTCAGGGCCTCTTCAATCTTCTTGGGCAATGTGTAGACAGCCCCACGAGGAGCAAATCGGACATAAACCTGGTCCTTTTCCTTCTCAGGGACACTGCCGATTTGCAGCATTTGGCCTTTGTCGTCCTGGCCAAACACTTTAATCGAGTCCGCAATCTCGACCTTTTGGTCCTTACTTCCTTCCTGGCTAAACAACGTGATCGACCCGCGCGGCTCCGCCAGCCCATAAGGTCGCAAGTCGCCGTGATCGTCAGCCACAAATTGTTGAATGCGCGCTGTTGTGACTTGCGCAATCAGGTCACCCACTTTCTCGTCATCCGCGCGAGCTCGAAGTGGTTTGACGATGTCCCAATGATCTCCCTTCTTCTCCAACTCCATTTCACCAGCAGGCGTCTTTAATGCGATGCGGCGCACCTGCGCAGTAGTGACATCAGTTAATTTTTTGTCGCGGAATTCCTCCGCTTTTTTGTCGACGTCTTTTTTAACCGATTGTTTGGCTAGAAATGTTTCCTTGGAGTTCTCAAAGCGGACATACATCCTGCCTTCCAACGCAGCGTCTTTTCCAAACAAGATTTCAGGAGGTCTGTCAGGGCCGATTAATTTGAGTTTAAGCTTCGGTCGGTTCAGGCCGTATTCGTTCAGTTTACTCTTATCGGCGTCAATATCCTTCGCCGGAATTGTTCCCTCCTTTTGCCAGGTCTCGAGATCCGATAGCAAATTCTCAACCAAGGCAGCGTCGGCTTGATCCTTGATTGGGATTTCAAGTCGCCATTTGTTGTCCCGGCGGCGTATCTCTATTTTTTCATCGCCATTTTGAATGATAATGCCGTCGACCTTGCTTCGGTCGAAATTGACGACGTTCTGCGCCTGTCGCCTGGCCTCCCCGGTGCTCGGCTTTTTCATCTCAAAGAACCTGAGGTACGCGAACCCAGCGAGCACAACGACAGCAAGGATTAAAGTAGTTCTCCAATTCATATCTGAACAGCGTCGCGCCGGAAGCCTTCGGTGTTGGCTAAAACGTCAGACGACCGCTGCGCTGGCTCCAAAGGATAAAGGCTATGGCGATACTTCGGCGACATTCCGTGTGTCAGACGCGCCGTTGCCACCAAACCACGGCTCCGATCACGGCAGGGATCAACGGCATGAAAATCAAAATAATCCACCGCAGACGAGCCAGCGCATCTTGATCAAGACTGAAAGTAAGAGGCTTTGAAACTTTCGGCGCGATACCGATAAGCTGTTCGCGGCTGAGCAACCAGTTAACACTGCCGGAAATGAAATCGAGGCCCTGCTGATCCTGCGAAATCGCATTGTCCTGGACGAAGGTAGCATTGCTAACGACTACCAGGCGCGACGAGTTAACCTGCACCCGCTCATCCGCGCTGCCACCTTTTTCAATCGCTGCGCCTATCGTTAGTGGCGTATTGTTATCTCGCTTCGCGTCAGCCTGCATTTTTACTTGATCATCCGAGTTATAATCAGTCTCGGCGAAATAGCCTTTTTCCGCCTGGATTAGGGGCTCGAGACGGGTGTTGGTAGCACGCACTCGGTCGGGTTCAAGGGTGAGTGAAGAGGTTCCGCCCAAAAAGAGTGCGCGTACATCGGCTAATCGTTTCGTGATTGGGCTGTCGCCGAGGAATCGAGCTTGAACATCTCTTGTCAGTGCCAACTCCTGGATCCCCGTTCGCAGAAAGACCATCAGTCTATCGTCATTCATCTTAACGCCCAGCTCGTTCACAAACGCATCAAGTTTCGGCGTTTTCGCGGCCGGATCGAGGAGAAGCAAAATCCGGCCCTGTTTATCCCAGAAGTCGCGCAGCACTTTCATTTCGCGGTCTGAAAAATCGTACTGCGGTCCTATGATCATCACAGTTTTTACATCCTCAGGAATCACATCCAGATCGAGAAGGTTCAGCTCTTTGAACTGAACGTTTTCGTTTTCAATGAATGTTTTCAGGATGGAAATCGCGCTGCCTTCAGTCAGTGGCGGTTCCTTATGGCCGAGGACGTATCCAAGGATCTTCTTTTTTCCTTCCACAAGGTCGATCATTGCGCTGGTGATCGCTTGTTCCCCTTTGAATGCGGCTACGCGAGGGCCTTCGCCCAACGCCATTCCGCTCTGGTCGATTTCGGCCATCTCGGATGCTTTGACCGTCTTATTGCGTCGTTCGTAATCGACGATTAACAGGGGCTCGTCGGTAACGACTTTGTATTTGTCGAACAACTCCTTTGCGCGGGAGAGATTACGCTCCGGATCGATATGCTCGATATCGACCTTTCCTTTACCGGCATACTGATATTCCGTCAGCAAATTCTGAACATCTGCAGTGATCGGCGTGCCAGGCGGAAAGAAAACCGTGATGCGCATCTTGCCCCTGAGCGTGTCAAGAAAGCGTTTCGTCTTATCAGAGAGGGCATATTTTTGGTCACGGGAAAAATCCCAACGCGTGTAGTGTTTGAAGGCGATCGAGTTCACCATCGCGGCCAGAAACAAAACCAGCACGATTTGCGCGAGAACGTTGAAACCGATTCGAACCCGGCGAATTTTCTTCCCCGAACGTTTTGGGGGCTGGCTTGTTTCGTTACCCACCGGTCAAAGCCTCCATTTGCGGGATTGAAACGCCAGGTGCGTAAGCGTCAGCATCACGATGGTCGTGCTTACATAGAGAACGATTGGGCGTGTGTCTATCACGCCGCGCGAAAACGTTCCCATGTGCTCGATCGCAGAGAAATAACCCAGCAAATCGCGCGTTTCCGAGCTTACATCGAGCAGAATGAACTGAACCAGACCAAGGAAAAACAGCAGCGTAATTGCGCAGAAGGAAATGATTGCCGCGATGATTTGATTCCGGGTCAGAACCGATGTGAGACAACCAATCGAGAGATAAAACATTCCGAGCAATAAAAGCATCAGATAGGATCCGGCGTATGCTCCCGCCGAATGAGCAGCGGGCTCATTCGTGACCTTGAGGAAAATGGCAAAGTAAAGCAGCGTCGGGATCCAGAGAACGATGTAAAAGACCAGTGCGCCAAAAAATTTTGCCAGTACTACCTGCCAGTCGCGCACCGGGACAGTTGTCAGTGGTTCAATCGTGCCAAGCTTAAATTCTTCGGCAAACAGTCGCATCGTGATAAGGGGGAAAATCAAAACAAAGGCAAACCAGAAGAAGACTGAGTTAAAAAATGCCTCCTGTACCGTGTATTGAACCTGGCGCTGGTTCATGAAGGAGACCTGAAAATAGAAATCGATCCCACTGACTATCAGGAAAAAGATGAGCACGATGTACGCGATCGGAGAATGGAAATAACCGCGTACTTCGCGAGAGAGGAGAGTGTAAAACTTACGCATGGCTTATCGAAGACTAACGGGAGCTGAGAGTAGACAGTGCTGTTCTGCATTGGACGTTGGGCGTTCGGCGTTTGCCTCCTGTATGTTCATCACTCCATCGCTCCAATGATCAGACCGTGTCTGAGTGCGTGATTTCCACGAACACATCCTCGAGCGTTGCTCGACGCTGAGTCAGTTCGCGCACAGCCCAGTGGCGCTCGGTGGCAAGGCGGAAAACCTCTTCGCGCACATCGACGCCTGATTCCACCCGCAGCGAAAATCTCTTCCAATCATCCTCCCCGTCGGTGATCACTTCCCGCACGCCTGAAATCTTATTTAGCTCGTTCGCGCCGTTGTCTTTTCCTACCTTCGCTTCAAGAATAACACCGCCGGCCTGCCTGATTTTTCCGAGTAAATTTTCCGGAGTATCGCATGCCTCGATCCGTCCTTTGTGAATGATGATCACCCGGCTGCATGTCATCTCTACCTCCGGTAAAATGTGCGTCGAAAGTAAAATTGTATGCTGTTCGCCCAGGTTCTTGATCAGCTCCCGTACCTGTCGGATTTGGTTTGGATCAAGGCCGATTGTCGGCTCATCGAGAATTAGCAAGTCCGGCTCGGCAAGCAGCGCGTCCGCGAGTCCGACTCTCTGTCGATATCCCTTGGAGAGGGCCCCGATCAGCTTGTTCTCAACATCCTTGAGACCACAAAGTTCGTTTACGTCGCCAACACGTTCGGTGATCCGACGATGTTGGACTCCCTTCAGGGATGCTCGGTAACGCAGGTACTCTGTTACCCGCATGTCGCTATAGAGTGGCACGTTTTCCGGCATGTACCCGAGATGCGCCCGTGCCTGGAGCGATTGTTCAAAAACGTCGAATCCCGCAATGGTGGCGCGACCGGAGGTGGGCGGCATGAAGCTGGCCAAAATCCGCATTGTGGTGGTCTTGCCCGCACCGTTGGGTCCCAGAAATCCCATGATTTCGCCACGGCTAACCTCGAAATTCAAATCCCGGATGGCAGGCTGACCGGCGTAACGTTTTGTCAAATTCTCGACCTTAATCATTAAGCAATATTTCCATGAGACAACCGAACGGTGATTGCGTTGCCAATTTTTTTAGCGCGCCGTCATACTCAAAGTGGCGAGCTGCTGGTTTTGTCCCCGGGGGTGGACTATGCCAACTGTGAAGTTAATTTTCGTGCCGCTTTGCACACCTCGAAGCAAGTCCTCGATTTGCTTGACGGAATTTGTTTCGGAGTTGCCCGCGCGATAAATCACCAGCCCGCGCTCCAGACCCGCATCATCCGCCGGGCTTTCTGGTTCAACTGCGGTAATCAAAACGCCGCGTCCGCGGAGGTAACCGAGCGCGTCGCTTAGTTCCTGGTTCAAATCCTGTAGCTGCAGTCCAAATAACTTTTCCGCGCTAGACATGGATGAATCGGCGGCGGCCGCGGGCTGGCTCTTTGGTTTGGGCTGCTTTTGCGCGACTTTTTTGAATCGATCGACGCTTTCACGCACTACTTCCGCCGGAATTGCGAAACCCATTCCCTGAGTGGGAACTCCTTGCGGCGTGAATGCCATTTTTGCCGAGCTAATGCCGACCAGCCGCCCCGAGAGATCGATCACCGGTCCGCCGCTGTTGCCTGGATTAATTGCCGCGTCCGTTTGTACCAAACCCTTATAGTCGGTCTCGTCCACAGTAATGTCGCGTTTGGTGGCGCTAAGCACTCCCCGACTGATCGAGCTCCCATATCCAACTGCATTACCAACTACGATCACAGTCTGACCCAGCAAGTTTGGCGAAATATTATCAAGACTGATAGAAGGAAATGCAGTCTCGGCGTCGATTTTGATGAATGCCAGATCGGTCTTGTCATCGCCTGTGATGTAATGAGCGTTGTACGTTTTGCCGTCGTTGGTGGTGACATGAATTTTCAAATCGGCAGCGCGCTCGACCACGTGCTGGTTGGTAACGATGTAGCCTGCCGGATCGATAATGAAACCGGAACCGAGACTTTGCAGAGTCTGGCGAACTTCGCGTGGCCGAACGCGATTACGGCCGAAGAATTGCGCGTAAAAATCCTCAGTCGGATCGCGCACCGTGCGTCTTACCACACGCTCGGTATTAATATTCACCACTGCCGGCAAAACTTTCGCCACAGCCAGGACGGCTGGTTCCGAAGCCGGATCGGCCTGGCCAAAACAAGCTTCTGTTTGCGCCAGAATCAGCAGCGCAACAAATAGCTTTTGGCATGGATTCGTTTTCATCCTCAAATCGCTCCCAACCATTTTACGATCTCTGTTGGAGCCATGCGCGCAAGTAACGAGGCTGCCTCTCCACTGTCAACTTGCCGGGCCGTACCGAACTGTAGCCACGGCCCTGTGGGCCGTCTTATATCGTCTTACCTTGCGTCCGACCGGCCACAGGCCGGTGGCTGCACCACTTGCCGCAGTGCGTAATCGTCCGAGATTAAATTCCCTATGCGCATTTCAATTGGTGCTCGCGCAAATCTGGAACTAATCGAAGAGAATTATCGCCGCTGGCAGCGAAACCCTGAGTCGGTTGACTCGGGGTGGTCAGCCTTTTTTGAAGGGTTCGAGCTTGGAAATTTACCGCAGCGTGACGGGGCGGCGGCTGCCGAGGCCCGCGAAGCGGCATTGCAAACGCGGGTCGATGGTCTCGTTTACGCGTATTGCTCCCTTGGCCACACAATTGCACGGGTCGATCCTCTGGCAGAGACGCGGCCGCAAAATCCGTTGCTGAGTCTGCATGAGCTCGGCTTCAGCGAGGCGGATCTCGATCTTCGTGTTTCGTCAAAATTCTTCCTCGACAATCGGCACATGACATTGCGCGAGATGATCTCCGGCCTGGAAAGAATTTATGCCGACTCGATCGGCTCGGAGTTCATGCACATCCAAGATCCGCGCGTGCGCGAATGGATCCGCAAGCGATTGGAGACCCGACCGCACAAGCATTCAACTCCCGCGGCAGTGCAGGTAGCGCTGTTACGGGCGCTACTTGAATCGGAATCCTTCGAGATTTTCCTGCATACGCGTTACGTGGGACAGAAAAGATTCTCACTTCAGGGTTCGGAGTCGCTTATGGTGATTCTCGACACGATTCTGCATAAATGTCCCGAAGGAGGCGTCGAGGAAATTTGCATGGGAATGGCGCATCGCGGCCGGCTCAATGTCTTGGCAAATTTCTTGCGCAAATCGCTCAAGGTTATCTTTACCGAGTTTACCGAAAATTATGTTCCCGAACTGGTCGCCGGCGACGGCGATGTGAAATATCACTTGGGTTATCACTCGGTGCGCAGGCTTGCCTCCGGTGCGGAAGTCGAGATCCGGCTCTCTTCGAACCCTAGCCATTTGGAAGCTGTCGACCCGGTGGTGGAAGGACAAGCTCGCGCCAGACAGCGGATTCGCGGCGACACCGAGCATCGCCGCAAGGTTTTGCCGCTGCTGGTACACGGCGATGCGGCCTTCATCGCGCAGGGAATCGTGGCTGAGACGCTTAATTTGTCGCAATTGCACGGTTACAGCACGGGCGGAACCATCCACATCGTTGTAAACAACCAGATTGGGTTCACCACACTTCCCAAAGATGCGCGGTCATCAACGTACTCCACCGATATCGCGAAGATGATCGAGGCGCCAATTTTCCATGTGAATGGCGACGATCCGTTGGCGGTTAAATTTGTTAGCGATATGTCGTTCGATTTTCGCCAGCGATTCGGGCGCGACGCAGTGATCGACATGTATTGCTATCGCCGCTACGGCCACAACGAAGGCGACGAACCCTCGTTTACTCAGCCCGATCTGTATGCAAAAATTGAAAAGCGCCCGTCAGTCACGCAACTTTACAAACACGAGTTGCTCGAGGCGGGAACACTGAGCGAAGACGATGCCGCCTCGCTGGAAACTGAGTTCGGTTTGCGGCTCGAAATGACGAGAGATGAAGTCGATGTCATCGAAAAGCGGAAGGCCAGCGAGAAAGCAAGGTTTAGAGAATCGACTGCGATTTTCCAACCGGAATACAGCAGCGAATCCGAGCCAACGGCGATCAGCGAGAAGACGCTGAGAACCATTGTCGATGGTCTGACTCGCGTTCCGGAGGGTTTCGAGGTTCAGCCGAAGATCAAACGCATCGTTCTGGATCACGAGCGCAAAGTCTTCGAGGAGGGCGGCCCCTATGAGTGGCATTACGCCGAAGCGCTTGCGTTTGGATCACTGCTTTTGGATGGCATTCCAATTCGATTGTCGGGCCAGGACAGCTCCCGGGGTACTTTTAGTACACGGCATTCGGTGCTGTACGACGCGAAGACAGGCGAACCTTACGTGCCGCTCATGCATCTTGCTGAAAAACAAGCCCGCATTTGCATTTACAATAGCCCCCTTTCAGAAGCTGCCGTCCTCGGGTTCGATTATGGATACTCCCTCGATTACCCCAAGATGCTTTGTTTGTGGGAAGCACAGTTCGGCGATTTCTCCAATGGAGCGCAGACGATCATCGATCAGTTCATCGTTTCCGCGGAGTCGAAATGGCAGCGACCGAGCGGGATTGTGCTGTTACTGCCGCACGGCTACGAAGGCCAGGGTCCGGAACACTCCAGCGCCCGACTTGAGCGTTTTCTGCAAGCGTGCGCTGAGGACAACATCCAGGTCTGCAATCTGACTACCGCCGCGCAGTATTTTCATGTGCTGCGTCGCCAGATGAAACGCGACTTCATTAAACCGCTGATTATTATGACGCCCAAGAGTCTGTTGCGAGCGAAGTTTGCTTCCTCGCCGGCGGACGAATTCACCCAGGGCCGGTTCGAAGAAATTCTCGGCTCACCGGAAGTCGGTGCCTCCACCAAGGTGAAGCGGATCATCCTTTGCTCCGGCAAAGTCTATTACGACCTGCTCAATTACCGAACCCAACGCAAGATCGACGATGCGGCGATCATTCGGATCGAGCAGCTTTATCCGCTGGCGGAAAAGAAGCTGCGCGAAATGCTCAAGCCATTTCCAAAAAGTGCGAAGTATATTTGGTGCCAGGAAGAATCGGAAAACATGGGAGCGTGGACATTCATCGAACCGCGGTTGCGCACAATTTTCTGCACCGAAATTGCCTACGCGGGTCGCGAAGCCAGCGCCAGCCCGGCCGTCGGCGCGCTGGCTCGGCATAAGCGCGAGCAAGCCCGTTTGGTGGCCGATGCCTTTTCAGTTTGAGAGCACACTCTCATATCTCGTTAGTCCCGATGGCACTCATGAGACAGATGGGCCGTATGTGTTGACGAAACGCATCTCGACCGCGACGCTCGATTAGCTTACGTAATTTTCACGTATGGCCATTGAAGTCAAAATTCCTGCAGTTGGCGAATCAATCACCAGTGGTGTCGTTTCCGCCTGGCACAAGAAATCTGGCGAGTTCGTGAACCAAGGCGAAGCTCTGTTCACCCTTGAGACTGATAAGGTTTCCACCGAAATCGTTGCAGAAAAAGCAGGCATACTCGAAACGAAGGTACCCGAGGGCCAGGAGGTGAAGATTGGCGAGGTAGTCGCCATAATCGATGATTCAAAAGGGACGCCGGCGGAAAAAAAGGAAGAGAAACCGAAAAAGAAAGAACCTGAAAAAAAGGAAAAGGAAGCCGAACCGGGAAAACAGGCTGCAGAAGGAAAAGCTCCTGTAGCCGCGGAGGCTGATCGCGGCAGGCCGCAGCCAACGGCAGCGGCTACAACCACGCTTTCGCCCGCAGTCCGCCGGATTGTGGAAGAAGAGAAGCTCCAGGCGGAGAAAATTCGCGGCACAGGCGAAGGGGGCCGCCTGACAAAAGGAGACGTCCTGGCCGCAGCACAACAGCGCGGCAAAGCGGACTTGGCTGCTGTAGTCTCGGCGAAGCCGGAAGAAAAAATTGAAGCTCGCGAAGTTGAACCATCTCGCGACGGACGGTTCACGCGAAAAAAGATGTCGCCGTTGCGCCGCAAGATCGCGCAGCAACTTGTGATGGCGCAGCACACCGCCGCGATCCTGACGACTTTCAACGAATGCGACATGAGCGCCGTGCAGGAATTGCGCCGGAACAAACAAGACGAATTCACGAAAAAGAACGGAGTCAAACTGGGTTTGATGTCGTTCTTCGTTAAAGCATGCGTGGAAGCGCTTAAGGCCGTGCCGGTCGTCAATGGCCACATCGAGGATGAAGATTTCATCCAAAACAATTTCTACGATATCGGGGTAGCTGTCGGCACGGAGCGCGGACTGGTGGTTCCGGTCGTGCGCGATGCAGACAAGAAAAGCTTTGCCGGTTTGGAGCGCAACATCGCCGATTACGCCGGCAGAGCGCGCGACGGAAAACTAAAAATCGAAGATTTGCAGGGTGGCACGTTTACCATCACAAATGGCGGCGTGTATGGGTCGCTGTTTGCCACACCGATTTTAAATCCACCACAAAGCGGCATTCTTGGCATGCACAAAATCATGCCCCGACCAGTTGCCGTAGATGGCAAAGTGGAAATTCGCCCGATGATGTATCTCGCCCTCAGTTACGATCACCGCGCAATCGACGGAAAAGAAGCTGTCACCTTTCTCATCAAGGTGAAGGACTGCATCGAAGATCCGAAAAAACTGCCGTTGGATTTTTAGAATAAGCGGCGCAGCAGTGCTCTGCCGCTTACTCTGGATGATTGCCCCACTTCAGGCGGCATGAGAAACTAACATATGGAAAAATTTGACGTCGTTATCATTGGCTCTGGACCTGGCGGCTACATCGCTGCGATCCGTTCCGGCCAGCTCGGTTTAAAAACAGCCCTCGTCGAAAAGGACAAGGAGCTCGGGGGAACTTGCCTCAACGTGGGCTGTATCCCGAGTAAAGCGCTCCTGACTTCGAGCGACCATTACATGTTCGTCAAAAAGGAGGCCGCCAAGCACGGCATCGTGATCGACGGCGCACACGTTGATCTGGGGAAGATGCAGCAGCGCAAGGATAAGGTTGTGAAGACATTCAACGGCGGGGTGCGCTCGCTCATGAAAACGAACAAGGTCACCGTCTTGGAAGGCACGGCCACGATCACCGCGCCTGGAAAAGTCTCCATTAAATCTTCCAAAGGCGAGACGCAGGAGATCGAGACCAAAAACATCGTAATCGCCACTGGCAGCGCGCCGTTGGAACTGCCATTCGCGAAATTCGATGGAAAAACAATCGTTAGCAGCACCGATGCGCTTACCTTCGCTGAAGCTCCAAAAAAGCTCCTCGTAGTCGGTGCCGGCGCGATAGGTCTGGAGCTTGGCTCTGTTTGGAACCGTCTCGGTTCGGAAGTGACGATATTGGAATTTCTCCCCCGCATTGCACTCGGTTTTGATCTTGAGCTCTCAAACCTGCTCCAGCGTTTGCTCACCGCTCAAGGGATGACGTTCCACCTGGAAGCAAAGGTTACCGGTGTGAAGATTGACAACGGTCGCGCGACCGTCATTGCGACTAAAGACAAGGAAGAACTGAAATTCGAAGCCGACAAGGTGCTTGTTTCAGTCGGGCGTCGCCCGTTCTCGGACGGCTTGGGCGCGGAAAAAGTCGGTGTGGAGTTTGACGACAAGAAGCGCATCAAAGTGGACGAACATTTCCGCACGAACGTCGAAGGCATCTATGCCATCGGCGATGTGATTGCCGGTCCGATGCTGGCGCACAAGGCCGAAGACGAAGGGATCGCCTGCGTGGAAATCATCGCGGGCAAAGCCGGTCACGTGAACTACGAAGCCATTGCCGGTATCATTTATACAAATCCAGAGCTGGCGGGCGTTGGTCTTACCGAAGAGCAGGCGAAGGAAAAGGAGATCGAGGTGCGCACCGGGAAATTTCCGTTCCGCGCCAACAGCCGTGCGCTTTGCAGCGATGATGTGGAAGGAATGGTCAAGTTCGTCGCCGACGCGAAAACCGATCGCATTCTTGGCGCGCACATTTTGCATCACGCCGCTTCGGAACTAATCGCGGAAGCGGTGTCGGTAATTGAATTCGGCGGCAGCTCCGAAGATATTGGCCGTACCTGTCATTCACACCCCACCTTGAGCGAAGCGGTCAGAGAGGCTGCGTTAAATGTGGAGAAACGCGCGCTCCATATTATAAACCGGTGATTGCGGTGATCGCCTGATCGAATCCAGGCAAATCGGTTTAAATTATCTCGAATTTCCAGCCTCGCGTCGCCGAATTATAATGAGCGTCACCAGCGCAGAGACGGCGCAAATAATCGCGCCGAACGCGAGCGTGAACGATGTGCCTACCCAATGTGCAACCGCTCCGGCTTCGAGACTGCCCAGTGGAATCATCGCGCCGAACACGAGTGACCAGACACCCATCACGCGCCCACGCATTTCATCCGGCACAATCGTTTGCAACACCGTGTTCGACGTGGAGAAAAACAGGAGCATTCCAAATCCGGCAACAAGGAGAAATGCGATGGAAGTGTAAAAACTTCGGCTCAGCGAAAGGGCGAATAGTGCAATCGAAAATATCCAGACGCCGCCGAGCGCCAGTCTTCGCGGCGTAAACAGATGCCCATAGGTGGCAACGACCAGGGCGCCGATGAGCGCGCCGGTCCCACTCGCCGACATCAGGATGCCGTAACCGTTCGCGCCGCGACCGAGCACGTCGCGCGCGAAAGCGGGCATTAGCACACCATATGACCATCCGAACACACCCACCGCGAGGAAGAGCAGCAGGATCGTCCGTACTCGCTGATGTCTCAGTGAATATACGATGCCGTTCCAGGCGTGTTCAGTGGCAGAGACGACATGGGCCGGCCGTTGAAACGCGGGCAGGCGCATCATTAGCAATCCGGCAATCACCGCAACAAACGTCAGACCATTCAGGAAGAAACACATTGCGACACCAACCCACCCAATGAGTAAACCAGCGACCGATGGACCGACAACGCGCGCGCCATTCACGATCGAGCTGTTGAGTGAGATCGCGTTTAGCAGATCTTCACGGCTTGTCATTTCGACTGTGAACGCCTGGCGTGCTGGCATATCAAAACCCATGGCCACGCCGTTCAATCCAGCAATAACAATAATGAACGAGGGCGTGGCGAAACCCGCCCAAACACCCGCCGCAAGGATGAACGCGCAAACCATCTGCGCCGTCTGGGTTGCGAGGAGGATCGAGCGCTTCGGGTGACGATCGGCGAGCGAACCGCCCCAGATTGAGGACAACATCATCGGAGCAGATCCCATGGCGGCGACGACCCCCAGCAACAGCTTCGAATTCGTAATTTGATAAACGAACCAACTCATCGCGGTTTGCTGCATCCACGTGCCAACAAGCGAGACGAGTTGCCCCCAAAAAAACAGCCGATAATTGCGATGCCGTAGCGCGCGGAAGGTATGCCGCCAGGTCACGCTACCAACGGGCATGCGACGTGGCCGACCGCTGACGTCTTCTGGTACGCGCGCGGTTTCCGTAGTCGACGGCATTACTCATCATGACTGGCAACCCCGTCTATTGCAAAGTTCAAGCCGGTCGCATGAACTTGCTGATGTTGCAGGCGTTCGCCCTGGCGAGCACCTCTACAACTGTCTCGATGTGCTAATTTCGCAGTGTGGAAAGCACGAAGGCAATCCTTCTTCGCAAACGACAGTTCAGCGACACGAGCCTGATCATTTCGTGGTGCACGGAGTTATTCGGCTGCATCCAAACAATCGCCAGAGGCGCGCGGCGTCCTAAAAGTCCGTTCGCAGGAAAGCTGGATTTATTTTTTGAGGCCGAAATTTCCATCGTGCGAAGCCGGAAGTCGGATCTGCACACGCTCACTGAAGTGGTGTTGAAAAATCCATTCGCAGGAATTCGCAGCAATTACTTGCGCACGCAGACGGCGGCGTATTTTATCGAGCTAATTGAGATTTGCACCGAGCGAGATCATCGGGAGCCCGAATTGTTTATGCTGTTGCACCGGGCCTTCGGCTATCTCGATGCGAACGATCCGACGTCCCGCGCGATCTCGCATTTTGAGACGGAGCTCGCGCGGATCGCGGGCGTGCATGACGAGAAAAAACTCAAAGCCGACCCGGCCTTTGCTCTGGGAAATTTATTCGGCCGACTGCCGCTTTCTCGTACGCCGCTGTTGAAAACTCTGGCGGCGGAGGCGAAAAGCCGGAACAATTCCAAATGAAACAACGCAATCTTCTCGCGGCAGTCTTAATCGCTGGTCTTAGCCCCGCCGTGTTGGCGAACGAAACGTACAGGTTTGATTCGTCGGGCTCGACGATCGGTTTTAGTGTGCGCCAGTTTCTGGGGACCACGGACGGAAAGTTCACCAAGTTCAATGGCAAGATCGACGTCGACCGGGAGCACCCCGCGAATTCCTCGGTTACGGCGCAGATCAATGTGCGCAGCATCGACACACAGATCAAAAAGCGAGACGATCATTTGCGAAGTGCGGAATTTTTTAACGTCGAAAAATTTCCTCAGATCACATTCAAAAGCCGGAGCGTAAGACAGACGGGCCCCCAAAGCGGCGACATTCTAGGCGATCTTACCATTCACGGCGTGACCAGGCCGGTTACGCTTCATGTGAAACTGCTTACACCGCTCAACGAGACGACCCGGACGCGCTGGGTTGTGACGACCGAGCCAATCACGCGGCGTGACTTCAACCTGATGTTTGCCCCCGCGGCGGAGTCAGTTTCCGGGATCAGCCAAAAGGTTGCGATCAACATCGAGATCGAGGCGAAACATGCAGAGTGATTCATGGTGGA
>Ga0207701_10003357_pt1 | contig 16432 bp, 11 predicted proteins | sample KBSSwiSSwithPhiX_FD_184294 | JGI IMG/M metagenome (GOLD analysis project Ga0207701, IMG submission 184294) | Switchgrass rhizosphere bulk soil microbial communities from Kellogg Biological Station, Michigan, USA, with PhiX - S5 (SPAdes) (version 2) | ecosystem: Environmental > Terrestrial >... | reverse complement strand
GCAGATCACGCGCGTTTTGCCCATCGAGACTAAAACCGAACCGCTGGCATGCGGCGCCACGTTCAACTCGAAATCGATCGGACGGATCTCATCTGGCTTACGGCCATCATTTCTTTGCATCGACGTGCAACGTAGATGTGGACCACTTTTTCTGCGATCTACATTTTGCAGTGGGGACACAGGCACAGCAATCGCCTTGACGCACCCAGCGGGTCATCGTTGTATAAGGCCTTTGCGTGAAAAGTAATGCTAAAACCCAGACGGCGATTTGCATCGCTGGCGCGCACCGGTCGGGTACGTCGATGCTGACCCGACTATTGCACGCGTGCGGGCTTTTTCTGGGTCCGAAAAATGCATTGATGCCTCCGCAGGCGGACAACCCGGATGGCTTCTGGGAACATCTGGGCTTTGTCGCGTTGAACGACGAGTTGCTCAACGCGCTTGGTGGAGCTTGGGACCTGCCGCCCAAGGCTGATGAGACCTTTGCGCGCGCGGAATTGGATCCATTGCGACTGAAAGCGCGGCTATTGATCAAGAGCTTCGATTCAGCGCACGTCTGGGGCTGGAAGGACCCGCGCAATAGTTTGACGCTGCCATTTTGGCGGAACCTGCTGCCCGGCATGAAAACGGTCAGCATGGTGCGGAATCCGTTGGAGGTCGCTTACTCGATGCGAAAGCGCAACGGAACGTCATATGCATTTGGTCTGAGACTCTGGGAAATCTATAACCGGCGCTTGCTCGAAGCGGCGAGCAAACATGAGCAGCTTGTTACTCATTACGATCTGTTCTTCGAAAATGCCGAAAAAGAGTTACGGCGGATTGCGAATTTCATCGGACTGCCTGATGAAAAAATCCATAGCGCCGCAGAACTAGTGGCAACGAAAAGACGCCACACCCACTTCACCATTGACCAACTGGTTGATGCGGGCGTCTCCGGAGAAGTGGTTGAGCTCTATCGAGCGTTGATTGAGCGAGCCTTACCCACGAGAAGGAAGACGTATGTGGCAAAATCCGCCCCCCGGGGGACGTCACAGGAGACCGAGCTACTTCCCGGAGCGGTGAGCCGGCTCGATTCTTCCGTGCTCCCGGCGCAAACCGAAGCTCGCCACAAGGAGGAGATGGAGAAACTCAGCGCGCATCTCGCCCATATCGAAGAGTTGCACAAAGCCCAAGTGAAGGAGCTCACGACCCATCTGGCCAAAACCGAAGCCGCCCACAAAGCGCAGGTCAAGGAACTGACTACCCATCTGGCTAAAACAGAAAAGCAGTACAAAACGCAGGTCGAGGAAATCAGCGCTCAGATCGAGCAATTACGCCAGCGGATCGTCAAGCTGAACGGTCTGCTTCACCAAAGGAGCATAACCGTCGCCGAAGACGAGAAGTACATCACGGAGTTGACGGACCGGTTACGCAAACAGCTGCAAAATACCAGACGGCTATCGCGACTTCTTGAGGATACGGAACACGCTGCGCGCAAGCTGCGGACTTCTCGCCGTTGGAAACTTGCCAATCCCGGAGCGATACTGAAAGCGAAGCTGGCTCGCGGAAAAGCACCGCCGGGTTACGGACATCTTGAAAAGATTGTTACCGCCTATGGCAAATGGCGCACCGAACACCCTGAGCTCGCGAAGATCGACGATGAAATCAAAGCCGCTCTGGTCCCAAAGATTCCCAGGATTTCGCAGACGGACCCAGAAACGACGCTTGCTACGACCGCAGTGTCAGAAGCTCCTATAGCAGCTGCTGCTGCCCCTGTCGTCTCGGTGCCGCTGGCGTCCCTTCGTTTTCCTCGGCACGAGGAGGTAGATGTTTCGATCGTCATTCCAATCTTTAACCAGTTGGAATACACGCACGCATGCCTTGCTTCATTGCAACTTGTGCAAGAACAGACGCGCTTCGAGATCATCATCGTGGATGACTGTTCGACCTACAGAACTGCGGAGGTGCTTCCGCGCGTTGACGGTGTCACTTTTCTCCGCAACGAGAGAAACTCCGGCTTTGTTGCTTCGTGCAACCGTGGCGCGGAGAAAGCGCGTGGCAAATATCTGGTTTTCCTGAACAACGACACGCTCGTGAAATCCGGCTGGCTAACTGCTTTGCTTGATACTTTCGCAGAAGAGCCCCGAGCAGGCATTGTTGGTTCGAAACTCCTTTATCCGGATGGTCGGTTGCAGGAGGCGGGCGGAATCATCTGGCAGGATGCTTCAGGATGGAACTACGGCAAGTTTGATGATCCTGGAAAGCCAGAATACAACTACCTGCGTGAAGTAGATTATTGTTCAGGTGCAGCCTTGATGGTTCCGAAGGCCCTGTTTGAAAGCCTAGGCGGGTTCGATTCGCGGTACGCGCCTGGGTATTACGAAGACACCGATCTGGCATTTAAGGCGCGGCAAGCCGGCTATAAGGTATTGTACCAGCCGCTCAGCGAGGTGATCCACTACGAGGGAGTAACTGGTGGGACTGATCTCTCCACCGGTGCCAAGAGGCATCAAGCGATCAATCGCTCGACCTTCGCCGAGACCTGGGCCGCTGAACTGATGGCAAAACCGGCTCCTGGCGATTTGGCGTTTTTGCGTCAGCCTCCGCCTGGTCGAAAAAACATTTTGGTGATCGACCATCATCTTCCTATGTCCGATAAGGACGCGGGATCAGTCCGGATGTTTCATATTCTTAACATCCTTCATCAGTTGGGCCATCGCGTGACGTTTATTCCTGATAATCTCGCGAACATCCCGCCTTATGGAGGCGAATTGCAGAAGCGTGGTATTGAAGTTATTTACTACCCTTATATCAAAAAAGTGAGTGATTATCTCATTTTGCACGGTCCCGAGTTCGACGCTGTGGTCTTAAGCCGGTGCGACTTTGCTCGCAAACATACCGCGGATACTCGGCTGTACGCGCCGCGAAGCCGCATCATTTTTGATACTGTCGATCTACATTTTCTTCGCACCGATCGAGAGGCCCAGATCACCAACAACCCGGAGACGCGTGAAAAGGCGCGGCAGAAAGAAGAGTTGGAATACGATCTGATCGACCAAGCCGATGAGACCTGGGTGGTGAGCGGCGTGGAACAAACGCTTCTCCGCGAAGCCAGGCCACATAAGTCTATTGAGATCGTCTCAACGATTGTTGATGTCCCAGGCTCGAAGACCCCGTTCGCGCTGCGGCAAGATTGGCTTTTTATCGGCGGGTTCCAACATACGCCAAACATCGACGCGGTTCTCTTCTTCGTGAAGGACATTTATCCTCTGGTGAGCGAATATCTGCGCGATGCCAAATTCTACATCATCGGCGACAAGGCACCGCCGGAGGTCGTAGCTCTTGCAAATGAGAAGGTCATTGTCACAGGATTACAAAGGGATGTTCGTCCGTTCTTTGATAGCGTAAGGTTGTCGATTGCGCCGCTGCGATTTGGAGCAGGCGTAAAAGGCAAAATCAACCAAAGCATGGCTTTTGGTGTGCCAGTGGTTGCAACGTCCCTGGCTATCGAAGGCATGGAACTTCAGGATCGCGAAGACATTCTCGTGGCCGACGAGCCGGAAAATTTTGCGCGCGCATTAGTTGAGCTTTACGAATCGGAACAACTTTGGAACAGAATCTCGAAAAATGGCCTGAAGAAAACACGTGCTCTGTATTCTACCGATGCAGCGCGCACGAAATTAGAATTCCTCTTTAGTGATGCGCATCTAAAACGCTCAGAGTTGTCGCCGCCGATCGCAGAACTCGAGCTTGCTGCAGCTGATGTTGGTTACCGGCAGTGAATAAGACGGAGGCAACCGGAGAGATTGCCGGAGATTGCAGTACGGTTCCCAAAGAACGCGGAAATGCACGAGGAGATTAATAAACCAATTTTCGTGGTGGGCTCGCCGCGATCTGGAACCAGCATTCTTGCGTGGTGCCTTGGCCACCATCCAAACATCTTTCCAGTGCCAGAATCCAACTGGATGGGAGATTTCGCGCTGAATGTAGCTGTTGCCCATCAAATCGGTTCGGCGCGCGGTGGTTTATCCATACTTAGCGCGATGGACATTCGTGATGACGAATTCTTTGCTGCATTCGGCCGAAGCATTAACGAGCTGGTCGTGGGGCATCGCAGACATCTCGAAATCAATCGTGAAAACAGCAATAGCCCGTCAAAGATTAACCAACGATGGCTCGAAGCCACAAGCATGACCGCCGGGCCGAAGAGTCGGTGGGTCGATGGAACGCCTGAGTATTCTTTGCACATCTGCGGCCTGCGAAAGCTTTTTCCTCAAGCTCGGTTCGTCCATGTGTTTCGCGACGTCGATGCGGTAGTTCGCTCGATGGTTAACTTCCACCGCGCAACAGGAATTCAGTTGGTATCGAACGAAGAAGACGCGTACAAATATTGGCTGCGCACGGTTAGGGGATGTTTGAAGGCCGAAGAAGCTTACGGTCCGCATGTGGTTTATCGCTTGCGCTATGCCGCTTTAGTCGAGAACCCCGAAACCGCTCTGTGCTCGGTACTTGATTTTGTGGATGAGCCATATTCCGCCAAATGCCTCGAGCCGCTTTCACAGCGGATCAATAGTTCCAACGTACCGGCCGATTTTAAGTCCGAAGATCCCGCAATGGATCCAGTAATGATCGAGGCGGCACTGAGACTGAACCGAGACTTGCAGCACGGTTCACAGCCAGATGAAGCTTCAGCTGCCGCTACGGCCGAAATGGAAGCGGCTTTTGCCGAACGTGTCGAATATATTGCTGCACTTGATAGCCAATATCAATGAGGCCTCTAAACCGTGCTAAAGTTGGAACGAACTGCAGCCTCAGAAAACGATATTTTGTTTAAAGTAGCCAAGTTTGCTAACAATCCCATCGACAGCACATGATCTCTTTTCTCCACGATCTCGCTATAGTCGCAGATCAACTCCTTTGGAAGATGAAAATTGGCTCATCGCACGGAGTCCGTTTGGTATCCGTGCCGTAGTTTGCACAATGTTGCAGTCCCGGAAGAGCTTTGTCTATGTTAGATAACAGTGGCTTGAATGCTTTTGAGTCGCCTTTTTTCTGGCTACCGGCTGCGATTGTTCCACCGGTGTATTTGGCTTTCAAAGTTCTTTCGCCTATCTTTTTGGTTGACGTTGAAGCGAAGATTTAAAACAGCGATTCTTGACGCATGAATCCTACGCTCGCCGATTTGGCTGAGGCAACAGAGCGAAGCCTATGGGAAACCAAGCTGGCGTGCCGAGTTGAATCGTTTTGGTATCCATACCGAACACTCACGAATATTCACCCGCTCGAACAGCTCTGTGCCCTGGCCGGAATTGAATTGCTACAGGTGTGTCGAGGGCAGTACGGCAAGATCGCCGATATTGGTGCGGGCGATGCCGACATAGCCTTCTTCTTCGAAAAAATGGGCTTCTCCGTTGAGATAATCGACAACGAATACACGAACTTCAACGGTTTGGAGGGAGCGCGGATTCTGAAAGAGGTATTGAACTCGTCAGTGGAAATCCGTTCGATCGATTTAGATTCGCAATTTGCGCTGCCAGACCAAAAGTACGACGTCGTTTTTTTTCTCGGAACACTCTATCACTTAAAGAACCCTTTCTTCGTCCTTGAGAAGCTGGCAGGAGTGACGACACGTTGTTTCTTGAGCACTCGAGTAGCTAAGCGAACCCCTGACGGTCAAAGCCTGTCACCGTATCCCGTCGCTTATTTGCTGGCTCCGCAAGAATGTAACAACGACGATACCAATTTCTGGATCTTTACCGACGAAGGTTTAAAGAGACTGGCCGATCGTACGGGTTGGAAGATTGTGTCCTACGTTACTCTCGGCGAGACAAGATGCTCGACCCCTGCCGACCCGGACCACGACGAACGCGCGTTCTGCCTCTTGGAAAGGAAGCCGCCCACTCTGAACGCGTTTCCCAACCCCGTCCCCGCGGGAAGGGAACTGGGCAAAACAACCATTTCGTGGGATACCAGCGATGGGAGTATCGGCAAAGTTTACGTTTCAAGAAATGGAGGCGAGGAATCCCTGTTTACTGACTCGCGTCGCGGAACTGCAGTTGCGGACTGGATTCAAACGGATTCCACCTACGAATTTCGTCTTTACAATTCAGATCACACCGAGCTGTTGGCAAGTGTTGTTGTTAAAAGAACAAATGGTTAGCGACATTGCCTTAGTCATCTCGGCAGTGGTGGGTCCTTAGGGGCGAGCGTGCAAGATAAGAGTTTGGTCATACATGCGAAGCAAACAGTTAAATTTGGACGCATACGACACGGACAAGATCAGCATGGGCTATCTGGATGTCTATGATCCAATTCTTGTTCCATGGTTGGATAAGGACATCAAGCTCCTGGAGTTGGGTGTGTACAAGGGGCGCTCGCTCGAATTGTGGCGCGACTATTTCCCTCGAGCGACGATTGTTGGGATCGATCTTGAGTTGCCGGACGGTTTTGTTCCCGGAGAGCGCATTAAACTCTTCCGAGGAAGCCAGGCAGATACGCGGTTTTTATCCGAGGTCGCTGATAAAACTGCTCCTAATGGATTTGATATCATCATAGATGACGCCTCTCACATCGGCCAACTCACCAGGACAGCCTTCTGGCACCTTTTCGATAATCACCTGAAGCGAGGCGGGCTATATGCCATTGAAGATTGGGGCACGGGTTATCTGGACGATTTCCCTGACGGCAAAAAATTCGAGCCGAAGCCCTCGACTCTCGATCCTTTCCCCTGTCACTCTCACGGCATGGTTGGTTTTGTGAAAGAACTGGTGGACGAACAAGGGGCCGCCACTATCGCGATGGGCTGCAAAGCTGGTTGCCGGCTATCGAAATTCCAAAATCTGCTTATCACCCCAGGTATCGTTTTCGTTAGCAAAGCTACCCCGACCATTACCGCGTACCCTAATCCGGTCCCTATTGGAAGTGATCTAGCAAATACGAGGATTTCGTGGAGCACGATTGATCCAACCGCGAAAGTATTCGTGTCGATTGATGGGTGCAGCGAGTCGCTCTTAGCCACATCGTGCCGCGGCTCGACTATGGCAAATTGGATTCGGAGAGGCCACACCTACGAATTCCGCCTCTACGACTCGGCTCACCAAGAGCTTCTCGCAAAAGTAGTCGTCACAACGGCCGTAGGTACAGACAATCGCTGATCAGGGGAAGGCGTGCTTCTGTTGCGACGGCGGGATCTCGAATCCGCGGCGGTTACTCGTTAGAGCGGTCTGGAACTTTCTTTTACCTCCCCAAGCATGGGCGGAGATCCCGACGGACGCTGTCCGGCAGGTCCGCATCTTTGGCGAACGCTGTCAACTTGGCCTTCATCTCGGACGAAATGCGCACGCTCACACGGACCTCATGGAGCTTGGGATTTGATCGCCCCGACCTTATTGGGGTTGTAGTCATTTCCAAAATGTTTGATGTCTCTCAAACCCAAAGCATGAGTTTGCTATAAAGAGAGAATCGGATGCAGCATTCGGCACTCTCGGGTGAGCACGCGCCATAATCCCGTTGCCTCCGACGACTCCAGAAAAAACCGACTGGTAGGTATTGCCCCTTCCTCAACCTTTGTTCCTACGAAATAGGTTATATTTAACAATCACATAAATCGCTCTCACGCCATCACGCCATCCTATCTTTTTTCCCTCTTCGTACGTTCGGCCGTTATACGAAATGCCGACCTCGAAAACTCTGCAGCCGGCTTGCGCCACCTTGGCTGTAATTTCAGGTTCACAGCCAAATCGGTTCTCTTCGATGGTTATGTTACGCAGGAATTCGCGTCGAAACATTTTGTAACATGTCTCCATGTCAGTGAGATTCAAGTTTGTAAACATGTTTGAAAGCAACGTCAGAAATCGGTTTCCCACCATGTGCCAGAAGTACAACACGCGGCGAGGCCGACCGCCCAGGAAACGGGAGCCGAACACAACGTCGGCACGATCCTCCAGAATCGGTGCAAGAAGGATGGGGTATTCGCCTGGGTCATACTCCAGGTCGGCATCTTGAATGATTACTATGTCTCCCGTTGCGTTCTGCAAACCAGTACGCAAAGCTGCGCCTTTCCCGAAATTGCCTTCCTGGAATACGACCTTATCGACCCACCCCGGAGGTTTCGCTTTGAGGACTTCTTGTGTTCCATCAGTTGACCCATCGTCCACCACGATAATTTCCACGTCTTCGACTGGTGCCGAACGAACTGCTTCGACTACGGCTTCGATGGTCGCTCGCTCATTATAACAAGGGATAACTACGGACAACTTCATTTGGCATCATTTGGCACGGAGCGAGAAAACGGAATTTAAGGTGAAAGCGACCACATCGTTTGTCAATGTCATGATCACAGCTCTTACGCTGGATTTCTCACTCCGCTTCAGCTGTAACTTTGGATCAATCGCAGGCGTTGATGTCTTTAGCGACATCTTTGGAAGGCATTAGAAGAGCGTAGATGGGAGTCGCGCGGGCGAGGCCATTTGCGACTAATCGAGCTGTCTCGCGTTTCCCACAGTGCCACAGCCGACTACAGCAGTCGTTATGGTTACCGTCGGGTGGAGCGGCTACAAACAGCTTGGGCAGTAGCGCATTCAAATAGGGGGCGTCGATGTCCGATAAAACAATGCCAGGTACGTCTCCCAAGATGCGACCGAATTCCTTCTGCCCCTCGTAGCGCAGTGATTTACATTGCGCGCTTGCGTAATGAAGAGCGTCATCACGACCCGGAACAACACGGTTGCTGACCTTTGAATGCCATCTAGTCTCCCGGCATGACCGTATCGTAGTTTCTGAACGATGCTGGCTACAAGATTCCTAGCGTGTTTCTACCGGGCTAGACATTGGCCGAGAGCGCGACGCGCGTTCTCCGGCAGTTCCGCACTTTCGGAGAGCGCGTCTAACTTGGTTTTCATTCCGGGCGAAATCCGCATGGTAATTGCACGACTCGCCTGGGCTGTCGACATGTTCCGTTGATCGCCATTAGACATAGCAGCGCCGATCTTATTACCATTGTAGTCATCTCGTATATGCAAGATGTCGCGTAAACCACCAACCGGTTCCCCGTAGCCATAGGTCTGAGTCATACCCCGTCCTGGATAACGGGTATCGTTGGCCCAGTTTGCGATAAAGATCGAGCCGGACGCGTTGATTGTGGAGGTTTGATAGCGCGCAGAAAAACCGTAGCCCTTGTCCTGGACTCCATTGTTATAACTATGGTTCGTTACGACTACACAATTTTGGCCGCCCACGATGATTCCGGAGCCACCATTATCGTAGGCTGTGTTATTGGCAATCACCGAGTCCGACCCCCATAATTCAAACCCGCTCACCCATGTCCGGTTCTCGTCCAAGCCGCGGGCGCCCGTGCAGGTGTTGCCTATTACTTTTATCGTGTGACAATTGACGACTTGCCCTGTAGCGATGCCTGAACCGAAGCCCGCATTGCTGATCTGGTTGCCAGCGATGGTAGAGTAGAACCCCCAAAAAATAATCCCGGAGCCCTTACAAACGTTGTCGACGATGCGCGCATTGGTCGCTCCCCTGCCATGGTCTTTGGTAACAAGAATTGATTGGTTTAAGGTTTGGACCGGAGTTGTCTTGCTGATATAGTTGTCTTCAATAGACCATTTGTCGCCGCCAGCAACACCGATTCCTATCCTACCCATTTTGACAATCGAGCATTTTGCCACTCGCCAGTTATTGCCCTTGCATGCGATAGCTGAATAACTTCGGGAAGGGTAATAGTCCTGCATATCAAGTGTCAGGTTTTCTATGCTCCATTTGTCTCCGTCGCCCCATATTAGGGCGCCCGTCGGCATCGCAGCAATCTTCAGGATGGACACGCCGCGTCCCTCGCCTACCAGATGAACTCCAGACCTTACATGCGACGTTATGCCCGACGCAGAAATAAGATATGTTCCCTTCGGGACCAGGCATGTTCCGCCGTCCACCGCGCAAATCGCCAAAGCCTTATTGAATACTGCGGTGTCGTTCGTAACACCATCGCTCGCCGCACCAAGTTCTTTTACATTTACTGTTTGACGACCTTCTGAATTCTGGCCGGGGCGTATTTCAGCTTCGAGTGTGACCTGTTCGGGTGTGTTCTGGGCGTACCCACTCCGCAACTGCACAGGCAGCAAGGCACTTGCCGCGGCAGCGAGGAAGAAGGGAAAGTAATTTGCCCGCCCGACAAATCGGGATGTGAGCTTGGAGGCCACTTGTTCCCCCGCTATTCTTATTTTTCGTCCCTGCACCCTAATCAATTCTCATTGAAGCGGCGTCGCCCACAAAAACATCACTTCCACTGTTGTCAAGAATCGTTTTTGACTGACCGTGAGTTTGATTTAGTTTTTGCGGCTCGTCTGAGAATCTCAACGATTTTAGGTAATCATTGTACAAGAACACAGCAATCCACGTCGTCGTTCCCGCGTACAACGAGGGACGTTTTATAGGTCAAGTGCTATCGAGCATGCCAGGATATGTCGACAAGATTATCGTTGCCGATGACTGCAGCACCGATGACACGTTCGGCATAGCCAGTGCTTCGCTCGACCCTCGCGTGATAGTAATGAGGACAGCGCATAATGGCGGCATTGGAGAGGCGATGTGCTTAGGTTACCAGAAGGCGCTGGACCTCGGCGGCCAGGTTTTGGTGAAAATGGATGGTGACGGGCAAATGGCTCCAGAATACCTAAAGCTGCTTCTCGATGGCCTAATCGAAAAAGGGTATGATTATGCCAAAGGCAATCGGTTCTTGCATAACGAAGCGATTAACCAGATGCCACCCATTCGAATCATCGGCAATATCGTCCTCACCTTTCTCACAAAGGCCGCGTCCGGTTATTGGCATATCTTCGATCCTCAAAACGGATATACAGCAATTCGGGCCGATACGCTGCGCTCGATCGCCTTGGAAAAGCTGGACCGGCGCTTTTTCTTCGAAAACGACGTCCTGGTCCATCTGAACATTCAGAACTTTCGGGTCATCGACATCCCGATGCCGGCCCGTTATGGTGACGAGGTTTCCCATGTCTCAATTTCGAAGACCCTGCTGAGCTTTCCGCCGCTGCTCATACGGCGTTTCATTCGTCGCGTCTTTCAAAAGTACATTCTCCGCAACTTTTCCCCTGTGGCCTTATTCCTCTTGTTGGGTTTGCCCATTTTCGCATGGGGCGTCTTGTTTGGCGCCTACCTGTGGGTCCACTCCATGGTTACTGGCACACCGACCCCCACGGGAGGTATCATGCTCTCTCTCGTTCCAATCGTGCTCGGCTTCCAACTCACCCTTCAGGCGATCGTTCTCGACATTCAAGAGACGCCGAGATGACTTTGGCAGTTTTTGCTGTTTCCCGTTACCTGATTGTCATGTTCTTTTGCGTGACCGCTTATGCGATCGGTCGCGCCTCCGTTCAGCGCTTCCCGTTCGCTAGTCGCGCTGAGGAGATCGCACTCTGCACGGCTTTTGGGCTAGGAGTCTTGTCTCAGATCATCTTAGTCGTTGGTCTTTGTGGTTGGCTGACCATGGGTGGGATCGTCACAATCATCGTCCTGTCGCTCCTTTTTGTATTGGGATATAGACTCAGTCAGACGAAACAAAGACCTGTCTGGCGCCGTCCGAGTCGACAGACATTAGGTATCATGGCTGCACTGGCTGCAATTGGAGTCGTGGCCATTCCAGTTCTCCTACTACCGCTCTATCCGCCGACTGAATACGATGAGACGATGTATCACCTCGCTGTCGTCAAAGTTTGGATCCAAGCGCACGCGATCGTCCCGACTCCCTACCTTCGCGGACAGGTTCTTCCTCATACCGCTCATACGCTTTTTTCTGCGCTCATGATTCTTAAGGATGACATCACGGCACAGATCCTATCGCTGGTCGCGACAGTTCTCACTGCGATAGGACTGTTCGCGTGGGGAGTTCGTGTTCGCGGAACCGCTTGCGGCATCTTGGCCGCCGCGCTTTGGCTTGGCAGTGCCGCCGTTGTTAGCCTGGCCGGCGTCGCGAGTTACCATGCCCTGTCCAGCCTCTTTTGCTTCGCCGCTCTGTTTTCGCTTGCGAATTATGCGACCGAAAAACGTCCAGTCTCGCTTTTTCTCGCGGCGGCTTTTATAGGATTCGCAGAAAGCACCTGGCCTCTAACCATCTACTTCGTTCCAGTTTTTGCAGCAGCCGGACTCTATTTCATGCTGAGGGAACGCAGCCTGAGACCAGGCTATCTAATGCTTGCTGGCATCTTGGTGGGATGGGGACCTTCGTTGATCCGGTCCTTTTATTACACGGGAAATCCTACCTATCCGTTGTTCTCACATGTCTTCGGAACCGGACCGTGGTGGACTTCCGCTGACGTGGTGGCGCTGGCCGCCGGCTTACAGAATTATGGTTTGCCGCGGACCATCCCCAATTTCCTTGCCCTACCATACTCCGTCTTCTTTACGCCCGGGAGATTCGAATCTACAGCTGGCTTCTCAGCCGCATTAGCGATCTTGCTTCCGCTGGTCCTCCTCGTGAGTGTATTTGATAGGTATACTCGGTGGCTTGCAGTTATCGTGGTCTACTATTTCGTCTGCTGGTTCACGTTTGCGCAAGTACTCCGCTATCTCCTCCCGATCGCGCCGTTATTGTGCGTACTCGCTGCAATCTCGGTCTTTTGGTTCGTCGATCCCATTGTGCGTTCGCGGCAGCGCCTCGCCTTGCTTTTGACGGTGATCATTTCAATTGGAGTCTGGGCCTCTGGGTTGCGCTATGCACGGCATAAGGTCGCAGAAAATGGCCGCGTCCCGCTCTCGCATAAGCAAAGAGCGAACTATCTTGGCCGCAAGATCCAAAGTTACCAAGCATTGGCTGTGGCCAATTCGTCTCCCGGCCCGATCTATTCGCTCTTCGGGACAAATGGAGCCTATTACTCCGACAGTACCTTCCTCGGCGATTGGTTTGGTCCAGGGCGGTACTCAGCCGTACTTAACGCCATGAGCGATGGAGAAACTCTATATCGTCGACTTCAAGGGTTCGGCGCCAAATATTTTCTCGTGAATTATTCTGAGGCGATCACTCCTATGTTGCCATACGGCGACCCGGATTTCAGTCGCCACTTTCAGCTGATTTTCGAGAACTCAATTTCCGAACTCTATCGATTAGCTGACGTGCCGGTCTCTGCCGTTCCGAATCGACCGAATCTACTTCGAAATGCCGATTTCGACCGCTTAGTAAGAGGATGGCCGGCTAATTGGGCACGCACTGGGTTACCGCTTGTCGGGGCGCCTCCAATAGGAGCCGATTCTGGGCCTACTGCTGTACGGGTCACAGAGTCCGACACTTTTTGCCAGAGCATTCGTGTGCTGCCGTTCCAAATTTACGATCTACGCCTGAGCGCCACGCAAGACACGCCTGGTGGAACATTCCGTCTTCAGGTAAACTGGATAGATAGTTCGGGCAAAATCTGCGAAGTGTTTATTCGGACCTATAAGGCAGAAACGTCTTGGAGGGCATTCTCAGCAAAACTAGCCTCGCCATCTTGCGCCCGGACTGCGATCATTTACGCAGGTGGCCAGACAGCGGCCGGCGTTTGGATGGACACCTTTTCTTTCAAGAACGCGGCGACGAATGCCGAGACAGCAGCCTCACAAACGCCAGTTGCCAAATGAGTCTGAAATCGCCTATTCCCACAGGCGACAGTCCAACTAATGCTGAAACATCAGATCTCCGGCAGATCGAGGTACAATATCTTTGCCGAAGGATTTTTGGCGTTGAGCCGTCAAGTGCAACCGTCCGCCGATATGCACAGTTTCACGAGATTTACGGAACGTCGCTTCTGACCGAAAAACAGGTAGACGTAGCGCTTTTGGTCGATCGGAACTTGGACGCTGAAGCGATCGAGTTTTTCTTACGGACCCGTCAGCGCAAGAATACACTGACTTCAAAGATTTGGGCCTGCGCTTACTTTCTTGAAGTGCAAGTCGTCGAGGACGCAGCGTCGGTTCCTCGTCTAAAGCCGCAAAAAGATAACTCAGCTGTCACAGTGATACTAATGCTTGGCTGGCTCACCCTGCGAACTGCGGTCAAATGGGTGAAGGGTGGTATTGCCGTCTATCGTTACAATCTGGCATGAACTATGATTCAGACGTAATCATCGTCGGATCGGGGCCGGCAGGTGCGGCGGCTGCTCTACAGCTTGCGGAAAAGACAAAGCCACTGGTTCTCGATGTCGGCATCACTGCGGCCCATAAAGCGTCAGATCAAAGTTATGTGACAGAGACTCTCGGGACGGAATTGGAGGGACTGTCTCATATCACTGGGCAATATCTCACCCCGAAGCTTCGTTCTCCTCTTTTCCGATATGTAACCGGGCGCTGGCGTGAGCTCTCGCCTATTCGGTCGCAGAATTTTCGCGGCGAGCTGAGCCTCGCAATGGGTGGGTTCGCCAACGCCTGGGGTTCCGGTCTTTACGAATTCAACGATGAAGACCTGCGCGGTTTTCCGATTCGGCCAGCCGATCTCCAGCCATATTACGAGAGGCTGACCGAACATATTGGGATCTCCGGCGGCGATAAGTTGTTCGGAGACTCTCTTATGTCAGATGGTTCTCTGCTTCCGGCAGTTCCACTTTCTGGTCCCTCGAAGATTTTATACCAGCGCTCCAAGGACCACCGCGCGAGTGTCTCACTCGAGCGCAAAGGAATTCACATTGGCAAACAGCGCCTGGGCGTACTCACCCGTCCACACCGCGGGCGCCCACAATACGTCTTCGATGGGCGGGATTTCTTTCAGCCGTCCAAGGAGTCGATCTATCACCCGGGGTATACCATCCGCGAGCTCCAGCAATGCAATAAGATTGATTTCAAGACTGGCCTACTTGTAAAGCGTTTCGAAGAATCGGCCGAAGGAATCGCTGTTCTCGCGGTGGAATTGGAGACAGGGGCGGAGGTGGTTTTCTCGACCCGAGCACTCTTAATAGGCGCTGGGGCGATTAACACTGCCAGGATTGTCTTACAATCTTTCGAAGAATACGCGGCAAAGCTTCCACTGCTCGAGAATCCTGTGTCGTTTATTCCTTTCGTCGAGTTGTCTGCATTAGGATCTGCCCTGGATCGAAGTTCATTTACTGGAGCACAGCTGGCAGTTATTTTTGATGGACCTCAACACCCGGATCGCGTTCAGGGCAGCTTCTACAATCTTGGTGGAGTGCTTGAATCAGATTTCTTCCTCGATTTTCCGTTCTCAGCGCGAGGCAATCGATATTGTCTTGCCAATATCCTGGGAGCCATGGGCGTTTTGCAATTGTTTTACTCGGATGCGCCGGGTCCTGCAGGCTATCTCTCACTGGCACCCGACGGTAGTTTAAATGTTCATTGTGAACAGCGATGCTACGGTGCCGTCGAGAAAGTTCTCATCAAATCATTCTGCGGCCTTGGATTCTGGAGCTTTCCTTTCCTCGTGCGCTACGGCGAACCAGGTGGGAGTTTTCATTACGCTGGAACACTTCCCATGAGTCACCGTGAGACCATGCGAGGGTTGGCAACGGATTCTATGGGACGACTGCAACGGACCCGAAGGGTCTTTGCAATCGATGCCTCGACGTTTCCGTTGCTTCCGGCGAAAAACCTTTCGCTGACTATCATGGCAAATGCGATGCGGATTGCAGCGCAAGTCTCGATATGAGAATGATGATTACCGGTGTCACTGGGTTTCTGGGTTCGGCTCTCGCTCAACATTTGCTAAGTCAAGGTCACACAGTGCTTGGCACCTCACGTCGAGCGCCCGCTCAAGTGAAACATCTCGCTCCTGAGGTCAGAATCGAACCGTTCACACTGGGAGAACGGATTTCTCCAGGATTTTTCGACGACGTTGATTACGTCATTCATTGCGCTCACGATTTCTCGCAAAATGGCTTAGAGAGCAATGTCCGAGGTACCAAGGAACTGTTTGAACGGGCAAAAGCGAGTGGAACCAGGCAGCAGGCTTTCATCAGTTCCTACTCCGGATCGGAAAATGCGGTGACTTCCTATGGGATCGTGAAATACCAGCTCGAACGTTTCTTCTCCGACCAAAACTCTCTTGTTCTGAAGCCTGGCCTTGTCTTGGGACCGGGCGGCATGTCTGGCAACGTACTGTTAGCCGCGCAGAAGTGGCCAATCTTCCCTGCCCCGGGAGGATCCTCAGCCAGGTTTCCTTATGTGTGGCTCGATGACTTTGTACACGTAGCGACCAACGCAATCGAAAGCCAGCGCAGTGGAATTGTTGACGTTTTTTATCCTGAGTTTACCAGCCTCGTCGAGCTGGCCGGGCTTGTCCGGAGCGAAACGGGACGCCCGTTCGTAATCTGCCCAGTTCCACTTGGCCTCCTCTCTTTCGGGTTATCCTTTCTCCAAACCATCCTGCGGTTTTTATCAATGCCGCTGCCTGAGGCAGCTGCCAGCGTTCTTAGTCTGAACGCAAACCAGAAGGGCCACATCAACCGCAATTTCC
>Ga0207701_10003356_pt1 | contig 16434 bp, 14 predicted proteins | sample KBSSwiSSwithPhiX_FD_184294 | JGI IMG/M metagenome (GOLD analysis project Ga0207701, IMG submission 184294) | Switchgrass rhizosphere bulk soil microbial communities from Kellogg Biological Station, Michigan, USA, with PhiX - S5 (SPAdes) (version 2) | ecosystem: Environmental > Terrestrial >... | reverse complement strand
GTTCTGGCGCGCTTGCGTCTATTCAAGATCGCCGAGAGTCTCGGCGGCGTCGAGTCGCTCGTCGAGTTGCCCGCGGTCATGACCCACGCTTCGATCCCCAAAGAAGAGCGCAAGAAGGCGGGCCTCGATGATGGACTGATCCGTTTGTCAGTGGGGATCGAACACGTGCAGGATCTTCTTGCGGATCTGAAGCGAGCACTGAGCCGTTAGTACTGACTTCGTCAGTACTAACTCATGCCAGCTTGCACCCGTCAGGTTTTTCAGTAACCCAAAAACTTAAGCCAAGTCAGAACATCGACGGAAACTTCATGCTTCACGAAGTGAAAAGTCAATACGAGTCAAAATGGCTTGAGCGGTGAACCGTAGCACCTGGCGAATGTCGATACTTAGAGATTGCGAAATTCGCCGACTGCCAGTTTCCAAAGTTTGAAACAATGTATTTGCGAACAATAGCGAAAGCGATGACTCGATGACCCAAGCTCATTCGATTCCTGTCCTGAAACAACGTCATGCCGTGAAACAGAAACAATAATGGGGTCAAACTTGTGACACGTCAATAAAAATGCTCGAATCGTAAGAGTCGGAGTCTGTTCTAAAAAGGAGACAAGATGCGCGAAATCCTCACGGGTATTTTCACTTGGCCCTGGTTTTCGGAACCGCACGGTTACAATTTTAACGGGCACTTTATAAAGCACGTTGCCGGAAATCTTTGCGTCGATCCGGTGGAGCCCAGCGATGAGGATCTCGCGGAAATTGAGCGGCAGGGCGTCGCGCGCATTCTCGTCACCAACCGCAATCACTCGCGGGCGGCGAACAAGATTCGTGCGCGCACCGGCGCACGAACGCTAATCCATCCGGCGGACGCGGCTCACGCCCGCAAAGAAGGCGCGGAGCTGGACGGCGAATTGAACCCAGGGGACAAAGTCGGTCCGTTCGTGGTGATCGACACCCCGGGAAAATCGCTGGGCGAAGTCGTGCTTCACTGGCGGGACCGAAAAATTCTTCTCGTCGGCGACGCCGTCGTCGGCGATCCACCAGGGAAATGCAAGCTCCTGCCGGACAAGGTCGTAGACGATCCGCCGCGCCTGCGCGACAGCGTACGTCAGCTACTGGCGCTCGATTTCGACATTTTACTGGTGGGCGACGGCGTGCCGATTCTCGCGGGAGCTAAGGAAAGACTGCGTGAATTGGTGGCGACGTTTTAGAAGACTGAGCGTCAGTCGATCTATCCTACGTGTGCTCAAGCATCGTCCGTTCGTGTTATGGAATTTCCCGTCCACGTTCTGTGGTATGGATCCTGATAACCTTTTTATACCGGGGCAGGGACATCTGGTGTTGGGACATTCTGCGCGAAGATGAGACCGGCTCGGCTCTCTTTCTTACCGTGTATCGCCTTCCTTCTACTGCCTCAGGAAATGCGCATTGCGAAATACGTATTTTCCCGATGCTTATTCATAAATATTTAATTTGACGTTTTTCCCAGAGACGGGCTAGATTCGCCGTACAGTTTCAACTTTGCTCGTGGCTACTGCGCGTGCACTTGTGTGAGAGGAGCATGCATATGAAGCCGTCGAGAATTTTCTTCTCTTCCAGATTTTCTACTGCGCCGCATTTTTTTCATTCCCGCGTGATTCAGCAACTGGTAGTTCACGACACATCGCCGCCCGCGAATTAGATACGCTTTCTGCTAAGCCCATTGGCAGCAACTCTAATTGCTACGTCCTGTTCTAGTGGAGAAAGGAGTCAATCATGAATCGTGTCAAAACTATCCTGGCGGCTTTGATGCGGTCGTTGCCACTACGTAGAGAGGATGGGCGGGTCGCGCCTTACTCTATAATGGTGCTCGTCGTAATCTTGTTTGCCCTAGTGGGCATCGGCGCCACGGCACAGAGAAACAGCGCACAGAGAAATAAAGCCAAGACTGCGAACGGTGTTGACGGGCCGACGCACTCGACCACCATCGCGCTTACGTCGGACGAGACACGCCTCGTCGTCGTCAATCGTGAGGCGGACAGCGTCTCCATCATTCAAGTGAAAGACGCGAATGGCAATGACGTCGCCAACAAGCTGGCCGAGATCGCAGTCGGTCAGGAGCCGCGCTGCGTTGCCATTCACCCCACTGACCGGGCAGCGTATGTCACCAACGCCATCACCGGCACCGTCTCGGTCATCGATCTGGTGCTGGGCAGGGAAGTGCAGCAGATCCAGGTGGGCACGGAACCGCGAGGCTGCGCATTAACAGCGGACGGATCGCTGCTCTATGTCGCCAATCACACGTCCGGAACGGTATCGATCATCGTCACGAGCAATCCGCTGAATCCGGTCCTCGACGGGGCGGTGCAAGTTGGCGGTAGACCCACCGCCATCGCGATCACAGATACCGGCACTGGCAACATTTCCGACAACACGGTCTTTGTGACGCAGATCTTCGCCGAACGAAACCCCGACTTCAAAGATCCTACTTTCGACGGCAATGGTGAGGCGCGCGATCTCGGGAAACAGGCGGTCGTCCACGCCTTTCCGGCGGGCAATGCCAATCCGCCGATCACCAAAGTCACCCTCAAGCCGCTCGCCGATTCCGGCTTTACCGCCAACCGGTCAGGGTTCCAGGCCATACCCCCTAATAACTTCTGCAACACCGTTCCGCCGGCCCAATCCAGCATCTTCTGCCCGCGACCGGACTTGCCTGCCAGTGACCCCGCAAATACGAACAACATACAGGGGGTGTTCCCCAACCAACTCTTATCGGCGGTGATTCGCGGCGACCGGCTTTATCTGCCCAATATTGGCGCCCAGCCAGAGCCGCCGGAGATTTTCAACGCGAACGTGCAGGCGCTCGTTTATAATGTGGACGTAGATTCTTTGGCTGAGCGACCTGCCGAACACGTCAACCTGAACAAGCAGATCGCCGTGGAGACTGCCGCGCCTTCTCCTAGTCTCGCTAAGACATTCGGCAACGACATCGTGGCCATCGACGGTAACCGCGCCGGCGACACGTTCCTGATCGTCAGCCGGGGTGGCAACCAGGTGTTGCGCGCCAAACTCAATCCAGCGAACGGCCAACTCAATATCCTGAACGCGGCCGGCACCGGAGTGGACTGCCGTCTCCAGACGGGCAACCTGCCGAGCGGGGTCGTTATGCGCCAGGATGGGACCCGCGGCTACGCTAACAACGAGGCCAATTTCTCGGTCACCTCCATGAACATCGAGGATGGTGTTTGCCTGACGCTCCAGCTCGACATCGCCTCCAGCACCCCTCCTGCCCCTGGCAGCTTCGAGCATGCCGTGCTAGTCGGCAAGCTCGCGTTCTTCACCGCCCTTGGTATACCCGACAACGGCATCTTCGGCACGCCGATCCGCGACATCATCCCGCGGAATTTCAGAGGCAAGCAATCGAAAGACGCTTGGAGCAGCTGCGGGTCGTGTCATCCGGACGGGCTGGCCGATGGCGTCACCTGGATTTTCGGTACCGGGCCGCGCCAGACGAAACCGCTGGACGGCATGTTCAACAAGGGCACCAACTCAGAAGACCAGGGCCTGCTCAACTGGAGTTCCATCCGCGGCAGCAACACGGACTTCAACGCCAACTCCCGTGTCACCCAGGGCGGCTGCGGCTTCGCCAGCGCTATTGCGACCGGTAAGGATCCTCCGGACCCCTGTACCAGTACCAATAATAATGTAGAAACGCCGGTGAATCCCGCTGTCTACGATCACGGCATCACACAAGGGGCCAGCGACGCCCTCGACGCGCAGACCTTGTGGATCTTTGCCGCAGTACGGGCGCTGAATCAGCCGCAGCCCAGCAATCTGTCGGCTGGTGCGGCGGTCTTTGCGGCCAATTGCGCCTCCTGCCACGGGGGTGCCAAGTGGACGAAAAGCGAGATCTTCCATCGCGATAACCCTGCGGCGATCGCGCAGAACATGGCGCCCTTGGATCCCGGCGTCACCCGGCTTGCGGCGGCGCCGCCGGTGACACTCCTGGCGAACGAGTTCTTCTCGTTCACCTGTAACAACCTCACGATTAAATATCTCGAGAAGGTAGGGACGTTCGATATCAACAATCCTCTGGAGATCCGCGACAACGCCGCCGCCAGCACGGCGTTTGGGGTCAATGGGTTCAACGTGCCGTCGTTGCTCAGTATCAACTATCACGCGCCCTACCTGCATCGCGGCCAAGCCCAGACCCTCGAGGAGGTTTTTCCTCTGCACGGGTTGGGGCCAAATGGGGAGGAGTTTCCGCCGAAGACCACGATTCAGACGGAGCTGACCGCGGCACAGCGCGCGGATCTGCTGGTGTTCCTGAAATCTATTGATGGCACCAGTCCCCACTTCCGCTCCGAGGGAGATGTGTTCAGGGATACGGTGAGGCTGCAGGGGACTTGTCCGCCGCCTCCGGCGATGATGAGCGTGACGCGTTGACACACAATCAGAGCTGCGGGGCCGGCCTACAAAGGCCGGCCTCGCGGCTATGCTTCAGTAACTGAACTTTTAGCTAATCACTGCGGAGCCTTGGTCTTGGAATCAGCCTTGATCGGACTGGCGGCGATGACTTTTCCGCCCTTCTCAAAAATTTTAGCCGTGTCACCGATCTTGAGCTTTTCCAGTGCAGCCCTGGTGCTCTTGGTCTCGGTGGTTAGTTTGATCTCCCTGTTATTTGTCTTAATCGTAAGATTGCCCGTCTTCGCGTTTACCGACGTAACCTCACCGGTTAGAACCGTGGCCTGAGCCGCGTTGGTCTTTATCTCCGCTGCTGACACCGCAGGAGCAACCGGCATGGCTGGTTTCGCTTGTTCGAAACTGACGCCATGAAGAGCTAAGCTCATCCAGGCTCCAACTAAAACTTTGATCATTTTTTTCAGTCTGATCGAGACGACTAGCCGAGTGGAGGTTTTGGTATGTGGCATCTCTGATCTTCGTCAGCATTACATCAGAAAAACCGTAGCTCTGTGCGACTTGCGTGGTGGGCGATGTCCAGACCTGTTCGTACACTGCTCCCGTGATAGTGTCAAAAAATTTCAACCGGACTCTTTCCCATTCCCAGGGCTCCTCCCGAGGTTTTCAATTAGCCCGATCTCATCAATGTATGGTCGGTTCACTGGGTCGCGTTTTTTCGTTTTGACATTTCATTTAAGCGTGCCGATGATTTCCCGGTACGTGCGCCGCACGGCGACTTCTCTTTGGGCTTTGTACCCCTGCATCTGTTCGTATTGAGGAAATTTGATTGCTGCGGCGGCTTGATCTTCGGTCGCGCCCTGGCCGATTTTTTGTTGAACTGCGTCGCGCAAATCGACCAGCATTTGGCGAAAATGGTGGAGACCCTGGCGGGTTTCCTTAGGATCTTCGGGAATGGGGCCATGCCCGGGCACGAAGATGTCCGCCGGCAGCGCTTCGATGGCGTCAAGTGTTTTTAGCCAACTCACCCCATAGCCATCGTTGATGTAAAGAAACTGGTCGGAGAAATAGAGCTCGCTCACATAAGCGATTCGGTCTTGCGGCACAAAAACGATGCTGTCGCTTCGCGTATGCCCCTTGCCTAAATAAAGGATCTGAATCTCTTTACCACCGAGATGCATCGTCAGGCGATCGCGGAAGGTGATTTGCGGAAGCCGGGCCTTTTGCTCGTCGGGCGAGGCTTGGTCTCGCTGCATCTGGGCGAGTAAATCGGCCCGGTAATCTTCGTGACCGATTTTGACGACGTCCTGATAGGCAACGTTGCCCCGCGTGTAATTGTTGTGAAAAGTCGAAGAAACCAGAAAGCGAACCGGTTGGTTGATCTGACTCGCGATCGCCTCGCGCTCTTTCCGTGCGATGGCTTCAGAAGTCAGCCCATCGAGAACGATGACGCCCTCACCGGTGACAATGACACCGCTATTAAAGCTGGTCGATGAGAACACATAATAGCCCGGGATGAGTTGGCGCAAAGTGCCGGACCGGTTACGCTCCGCTGGCGAGAGTGTAGAGCCGTCGCGCTCCTGGGCTTTAACCGGGAAGACAAGCAGGACGGCGGCCATCATGCACATTACAGCAGTGATGGGTTTGGAAATCTTCGTCCTCCTGTGCGGGGTGGAGATCAAGGCCGCGGTTTATTCGATTTAGGGGTGGCCGGATTTCCGCTACGCGTCCCATGGGCGCGCGACCGGTGATTTCTGAGGATTAAGCCTCGAATAACAAACAACGTGGGGGAGGCTATCGATCACCTGCAAAATGTTCAGGCAAACGTCCCCAGCTTAACTAGTTTTCCCAGAGCGGTTTGACCGCCGTGTCGAGCCACTTGCGTGCATCCTCTATGTAATCCTTGTTCGACACCACGATCGGTTTGACCTTTGGCCCCCAGCCGTTCTCCATTGAGGTCTTGGACTTGAATCCTTTACGGGAACTCGCTCGACCTACAGCATCCACGGCCGCTTGGCCTTCAGGAGAGGTTAACCATTCGGCAAAGAGCTTCGCCGCTGTCGGATGCGGCGCTTTGGCATAGATGGCGGCTTGTTGCGGCGAGACCACGGGCGCGGCGCCTCGGGCAAAGTCGATCGGGCTGCCGACCTCCTTTTCATGGACGACGTCATGGAAAAGCGCCGGCATGACGATCGAGTATTCTCCCGCCACCAGGAGCCGAAACATAGCGCTGGTGCTTTTGTGAATGGGGACGTTCAGCGACTTCAGCCCTTTGATAAAATTCCCGAACCGCGCGTCGTCTTTCCACTCGTCCTTGAACGCCGCGAGCATCGAGCTTAACGGACCGGCTCTCATGGGGTCATCCAACGCAACGATTCCCTTGTATTTTGGATTGGTGACGTCTTCCCAGCTCTTCGGCGCCTCCTCGCGCTTGAGTTTCTTGGTGTTGTAGGCGAGTGCCTGGATCTGCAGGCTCACGACGGGAGCAATTGCATCGTTGACGAACAGAGCGCTGCCCTGAACGGTTTGATAAGGCTGCGTCGCCCCGGCGTTGTGCAGAACCAGCGGCGCTTCGGTAACGATCACATCCACGCTGGGTTGATTTCCTTGATACTCTGTTAAGGTGCGGGTCGTCACTTCGGACCGAGTCGCCTGCCAGTACGAGGCAGTAACCCCGGGGAACCGCTTACTGAAGGCTTCGGTGAGCGACCGAATGTGATCGACGTCCCAAACCGTGTAAACCACCAGCGCGCCATCCTGTTTGGCCTTGGGGTAATAGTCTTTGGCCAGTTTTTCAAAGCGAGGATCGGTTTCCCGCGGTTGTTGAGCAACCACGAAAGAGTTGCCGATGAGGGTGATCAAAATCACGGCCGGTAGGATCGATTGCTTCGCCATGGAGGCTCCGTTTCCTCTAGATCGAGCGGCAATGGAGATTTGCCGAGCGCGAATGTGTAGTCCGAGTTCCTCTTGTGGTGACCCTATTCGACTCTCCGTCGTTTAGTCAAGCATCGAAGTCCGGCGAGTTTGCACGCCGCCGCTGCGCGAACCGAATGAAACCTCCTATCACACGGAGGAATTTCTGTATTCATTCATGGTTTTTCACACACGTTGAAACAAACTTCGACTGAATTTACTGGAAATTTGTCACGCGATTTGTGGCATCGTGGTTGCACAACGAAGGAGCAGTCCATGCGTGTGGGCGAATAAAAATTAGGGGGGCAAAACGATGGGCAGTATTTTTTACATAATCGGTGTCGTGGTCGTCGTATTGTTTATTCTTGGATATCTGGGTCTCCGATAAGGAGAGCCTTAGCTGAAGGGAGAAATCACAATGAATGAGGATGTATTCGCCGGACAATGGCGCGAACTAAAGGGGACGCTCAGGTCTTGGTGGGGCAATCTGAGTGATGACGATTTTGAATGGGTAGGCGGTCAGAAGGATCGGTTGATCGGGTTATTGCAGCAGAAATACGGTTGGACCCGCGAGCAAGCCCAACAGGATGTCGATCGGCGGCTCGAGGAGTATGAAGGCTCGGGTATAAGTCTTAATAATCTCAAGTCGAAAACCTACGCCGCGGGTGAAACTGCCGCGAACAAAGCGCGGGAAGCATTTTCATCAGCTGCAAACGGCTTCGAGAACGCTCGGTCGTATGTTACAGAGAGCGATTTCAGCACGATGGCGGCAGACTTCCGGGACTTTGTTCGAAAGTATCCTTTCCAGACGGTGCTTGTTGCCGCGGGTTTGGTTTACCTGTTGTTCCGAGGCCGTGCTCGCGATTAAGTGCTGACTTCGCACCCCGAAAGCTTTTGGTGGGGAGCCTAAAAGGCTCCCCACATTTTTGCCTGATGCCAGCGGCTCAACCGCCATACAGGCGGTTTAACTTTGTGGCGGGGCTGTCTAGTTCTGGTGGCGATAAGTGCCGGCGTCGCCGCTTAACCTCGTAAACTCTCAATTGGTTCTGCTAATCGGGCGGGCATCGTTCGATCGCACATAGCCTGGCGGATTGCCGTACTTTGAGCGTACCTCGAGCCAATCCCCGGCAGAGCTGACGACGTTGATGCGCGTTCCACCGCGGATTTGAGAAATCACCCGCGCCTGAGACGACGGATTGTCGTAGACGGAGGTTTCGTGGACCGTCTCGTAAACCCCTGCTTCCATTCGACGCGCCGGGGGCAATGGAGCGGGGTAGGCTCCGGATGAGGCCGGTGCGCGCGCTCCAACCCGTGCCGCGGTCGCTCTGGTTGTATTCAGACGCTCTACTGCATGGTTCGCGGTCGCTAGGCGCTGCTGCGTAGCGGCAACCGTTTTCTGGCTCTCTTCCAGCTTGTTCTTCAATTCGGCGAGCCGGTTGGTATTGTCACTGAGTTGTTGACGCAGCCGGGTCATTTGCGTTTCCTGATTTTCAATCATCTGATCTTTTGTTTGCAGGTGTTTCGAGTAAGCCTCCGCTGTGAGGGCCGTCTGCCTTCGTTGCACATAAGCGCCGGCGTAAAAGGCTACAAAAACCAGAAGCAGGGTCGCGGCAGGCCAAACAAATTTGGCAGGGATGGGCGATTTTTTGATGCGCTTCAGACCGGTTGGCCGGTCAGGCGGCGTATTACGATTGAGCCAGTGGGGCACGGAATCCCCAGAGAATTCTGCCTTGCAATAGGGACACTTCGCTGCATTCTCTTGAATCGTATTGGCGCAATTCGGGCAAAGCCGCGCGCCACTCCCAGATTGTTCGATCATCGTTATTAATCCTTTAGTTCGACACTCGATAGTGATTTAGACGTTTGACGTGCTCAAATGTGAGCGGAGTGGCAGCCTGATTAAAAGGCGACCCTAGAGAAGGAACTCTATCTTTGTCCCCTCGGGGCTCTGGGCACGGCTCGTCGGGGTTCTTCGTTTTCAGGCAAGCAAAGGTAAGTCATCGAGCTGTTATTACTCGTAAAGGTCACACTGTTGCCTTCGAATTTCGCGTCTTTGAATTGGCGCCAGATGTCCAGCTTGTCTTTGATACTCGCCTGGCACTTCTCTTCGGAACCGAGCCCCGGCGCAGGCAACCAATTGTCCGACGTCGCGGTTTGGGTTCTCGTCCAGAGGGTCCATAGTAAGAGGATGCTTATGGGCCATAGTTTTTTCATATCGCCTTCGCTTCCGGATGAATATTAGACGATCTGTTTTAAAAAAGCTGCGTTATTTTCGCGAGCGACCTCCTGTATCCTCTAATTGTCGTGTGGTTACCATTTTTCGCCCTCATTTCACAATAGAAAACGGAGTTTCCAACCCGAACGGTGCTTGACACATACCTTCTCTGGGGCGTAGACGGTGACGAGAGCAGTCAGGGAGGAAAGTCTATGGCCAACAAATTCGAAGTGATCGATGCCGACGGGCACATTACCGAAGAAGACAATCAGCTCAAGAAATATATGGAAGCGAAATACCGCGACCGAGCGGCGACATTGACGCCGCGCGATAGTTGGGACCGCTCTTTGAGCGGCAAGTTGGGTACCCGAGCGCGTGACGCCAAAAGCTGGCTCGAAGCGATGGATAAGGGGGGGCTCTCGACGGCGGTGCTCTATCCGACCAACGGATTGAGCGTGGGCTGGATCCGCGAGCCTGACGTGGCGGTCGCATATTCCAAGGCCTGGAATGATTTCTGCGCCGAAGAATTTCAAAAGGTAAGCCCGCGGCTGAAATGCGTCGCCTTGGTGCCATTTCAAGATGTGCCCGAGGCGGTAAAAGAGCTGCGCCGCGCGATCAACGAGTTGAAGCTGGTTGGCTTGATGCTACCGGCGGTGGGACTTCGTTTGCCGCTCGGGCACGAAAGCTTCTGGCCAATTTATGAGGAAGCCGAGAAGCTCGACTGCATGGTCGGAGTCCATGCCACGGTGCGCGGGCCGCATTATTTTGCCGGAGACATGTTCGATCAGTTCATCGAAGTGCACACGCTGTCGCATTCGTTCGCGCAAATGATGCAGGCCTGCAGCATGATGTTTCGCGGCGTCTTCGATCGCTTTCCCAAGCTGCGCGTCGCCTTTATGGAAGCGGGTTGCAGCTGGGCACCGTACTGGTTCGGTCGGATGAACGAAGAATGGGAGAAGCGCGGCGAAGTGGAAGCACCGATGTGCAAAAGAAAGCCGACGGAATATCTCAAGGACGGCCGCATCTATTTTCACGCCGAAGATTACGAACCGATGATCGGCGCGACCACAGAAGTGATGACGCACAAAGTCATCTATTATGCGTCCGACTACCCGCACTGGGATACCGAGTTCCCGGAAAATATCGAGCATCTCGGGCGTCGCAAAGACTTGAACGATGAAGCGAAGCGCTGGCTATTCGCTGAAAGCGCCAAAAAACTTTACAACTTGCAATGAGGCTCCGATGGCGGCCAAAAGAAAAATTTGCGTCACCGGACCCATGCGCATCAAGATCGCAGAGAAAATGCTGCGCGATGCGGGCTGCGAGCTCGTGCTGGGGAAACCGCAGGACGATTTTCGCGAGTTTCGCTATGAGCGCAAGGATTTGGTTGCGCTGATCGGCGACTCCTCGATTGTCTATCCCTCGGGCCGCGACATGATCGGCGGCGACATTCTCGACTCGTGTCCTGACCTTCAGGCTGTGGTCAAATCGAGCATCGGCATCGAGACCGTCGACGTGGATGCCGCAACGGATTTGGGAATTCTTTGCTGCAATAGTCCGACTGTCGAAAACTACATGGGAGTTGCCGAAGCGACCATGGGATTGATTGTCGCGCTGTTCAAACGGTTGAAATTGAACGAAACCGCCATCCGTGACGGCGGCTGGAAGGAGCTGCACAATCGCGGCACGTTGATGCTCGGCAAAACCGTCGGAATCATCGGCGTCGGCCGCATCGGCCAGAACGTCGCCAAGCGTCTCGGGGCTTGGGGCATGAAGGTGCTTGGCTATGATCCTTACGTGAAGCAGGAAACCGTGGCCTCACTCGGCGTCAAAATGGTTTCTTTCGAAGAGTTGTTGCAGGAATCGGATCTCGTCACGGTACACGTGGTTTTAACCCGTGAAACCCGCGGCATGCTCGGCATGCGCGAATTCAAAATGATGAAGCCGACTGCTTTTATTGTGAACACCTCACGCGGCCAGGCTCTCAAGGAGACCGAGTTGATCCAAGCCCTCAACGAAAACATTATTGCCGGCGCGGCGCTGGATGTTTTCGACAGAGAGCCGCTACCGCTCGAGAGTCCACTGCGCCAGGTCGATCCGCTCCGTTTGATCCTGACGCCGCACAATATCGGCGCCAATCCTGGATCGGCGGAGGCAGGACAGAAAATGGCCGCCGATAGCATGCTGGCAATTCTCGACGGGAGAATTCCCGATACGCTCGTCAACCCGCTCGCGATTCCGCGTTGGAAGGAGCGTTTCTGGTCATAGCGGGATCTCGCCGTAGTTCGTTGAAACTGACCGTTGTGCCGTGTTTGGTTCCTTCCTTTAGCAAAGAGACGTTAGGAGGAATTTTAGCAAGAAAGATTTCTCGCCTTCGGCTCGAAATGACATCAACAAAGTAGTAGCCGTTTGAACTCGCCCCCGTTTTTCATGAGCGCAAAATGTAACTACGCATCGTGTATTGGCGCAGTAGTGATGGTGGCGTGCATAGCGGTCGCCACTCCAAGGTTATTTGCCGCAAGCTCGACAGTTCGCGTCGGTTACCCGCAGCCGAGCGGCGCGATGCTGCCGCTTTGGCTGGTCAGCGAGGCCAAGCTCGATCAGAAGTACGGCGTGCCGGTGCAGAACATTTTTATTTCCGGCGCCGCGCGCATGAACCAATCTATGGTTGCCGGGGACATCGATGTCGCAAGTATCGGCGGCACTGTCGTAAATACGGTTTTGGCAGGCGGCGACCTGGTCGCGGTCGCGGTGGGAGTTCCGACCTACGGGTTTTCTCTTTATGCGCGGGCAGAGGTCAAAGACATCGCGAGCCTGCATGGGAAACTGGTCGGCATCATGAGCAAAGGTGCGTCCTCGGAACATGCGGTCATTGCGCTCCTGCAGCGGCACAATCTACAGCCGGGAAAAGACGTCAAATTTATCTATCTCGGTGGTGTCCGGGAGGTGCTCGCAGCGATTGATCGCGGCATCGTTTCGGCCGGTGTCTTATCCTCGCCGACGACTTTGGCGGCGCGCCGCATAGGCCAGAAGGAGCTAGTGAATATTGCCTCACTGAATCTGCCCTATATGCACAGTGGAGTGGCGACGCGCCGCATGTTCACCCGCCAGCACCCGGACTCGCTAAAAGCTTATCTCCGCGCCTATATCGCCGCCATCAAAATCGCGAACGAGGACGCGGAGACGAGCAAACGCGCCTTGGCCCGTTATCTTGTCACCAACGATAGCGCGACTCTCGACGAAGCGTATCAAACGTTTCGCGGCATTTTTCCCCGCGTGCCCTACGTCACCGAAGACTATATCAAATCGGTCCTGACGGTTTCGGACAACCCCAAAGCCGCCAGCGCCAATCCGAAAGACTTCTTTGACAATCGCTTTATTAAAGAGTTAGAAGATACAGGATTTATCAAGGAGCTTTATGGCCAGAAATAACGCGGCCGGTGCTATGAAAAATCTCATCATGGCATTGATGCTGAGTACGTTAATAGCTCCCGCAGTATGCCGCGCCGAGGATGCCCTTGTCGGCATTCATTCTGCCCGTGTCATGTCTCAATCAATGCCCTGGATGGCGCAGGAAGCCGGACTCTTCAAGAAATACAATATCGACTTCAATCTGGTATTCATCTCATCTTCAAGCATCGTCACTGCCGCGCTTTTGGGTGGGGATGCGGAAATGACGATCACGGGTGCCATTGGCAATGTCGCTGCTTACGTTCGGGGCTCCACGGACGTCGTGTTCGTCGGCGGCGTCAAGAATACCATGACTCAGACGCTCGTGGCCGGGGGCAACATCAAACGACCGGAAGATCTCAGAGGAAAAAAAATAGGCGTCAGCCGGATCGGCGGCAACTCGCATTATTTCACCATCCAGGCGTTGCGCCGTTATGGCATGGACGCGACCAAGGATGTGCAGTTCATTCAAACTGGCGGCGATCCTGAAACCCTGGCGGCCTTCATGAGCGGATCCATCGACGTCGCCAACTTGACGCCGCCGACGGATGCACAAGCGATCGCAAAAGGGTACCACTATGTTATCTACGGGCCCGATCTTAAGATCCCCTATGCCGCCACTGCCTTCGTGACCAAGCGTTCCGTGATCGCCAAACGACCGCAAGTGATCGACAACTTCATGCACGCCATGGCCGAAACCGCAAAGCTGATGCACACCGACCGTGAATTTGTCTACAAAGTCCTCGGGAAATATCTGCGCATCAGCGATCGCAACGTGCTGGATTCCGCATACAACGCAGAAATCAAAGTTTTGGAACCGCGCCTGGTGATCAAACCCGAGGCTCTGCAAGCAACTCTGGATGAGTTGGCACAGACTGACCCGCGGGCGAAGAAGATGAAACCGCAGGAATTGATCGACACTCGGTATCTCGATGAAATGGAAAAAACCGGTTTTTTCGATCAGCTTTGGGGTAAAAAATAATATGCTGCTACGCCGGACAATCTGCCTCACGCTCTTGTATCAGGTGCTCGCGCTACCGGGTCTTTTCGCTGCGGAAAAGATGATCGGTATCCATTCAGCGCGGGTGATGTCTCAGTCCTATCCGTGGATTGCCGAGGAAGCCGGCCTATTCAAGAAATACAATATTGACTTTCAACTGGTGTTCATCGCTTCTTCCGGGATCGTTACGGCAGCTCTGTTGGGCGGCGACGCAGATATGACGCTCACTGGAGGCGTGGGTAACGTGCGCGCTTATGTGCAAGGCTCGACGGACGTAGTGTTCATCGGTGGCGTCAAAAACACCATGACCCAGACGCTGGTCGCCGGCGGAAATATAAAAAAACCTGAAGACGTCAAAGGCAAGAAAATCGGCGTCAGCCGGATCGGGAGCAATACGCATTATTTTAGCATCCAGGCGATGCGCCGCTTCAATATGGAGCCGGGGCGTGATTTCAGTTTTGTCCAGACGGGCGGCGATCCGGAGACCTTCGCCGCGTTGGTCGGCGGAGGAATCGATATTGCGTGTCTCACCCCGCCAACGGATGCCGTCGCCCTCGCTCAGGGTTATCACTATGTGGTCTATGGCCCGGATCTGAAGATTCCTTATGCCGCCACGGCGTTTGTCACCAAGCGATCCGTGATCGCCAAGCGCAATCAGGTGGTCAGCCAGTTTATGCGCGCAATGGCCGAGGCTTCCAAAATCGCTCATACTGATCGCGAATTCATCTACAAGGTTTTGGGCAAATACCTGCACGTGACCGACCGCAAAGTTCTGGATTCCGCGTACAATGCGGAGATCAAGGTCCTCGAACCCCGTCTGGCGATCAAAACCGATGCGCTCGAAGCGATTCTCGAGGAGGTGGCTCAGGTTGATCCGCGCGCGAAAAAGGTCAAGCCGCACGAGTTGGTTGATACCCGGTATCTCGATGAAATGGAGAAGAGTGGATTTTTCGATCAGCTTTGGGGTAAGAAATAGCTCGGGAGGAAAAAAGCCATGGAGCAATCAATTATTTCGTCGGACTCTCACGTGATTGAAGTCCCGGACCTATGGGAAAAAGGCATGCCGTCCTCGTTCAGAGAGCGAGCGCCGAAGGCGTACTTCGACGAAAAACGTGATGCCTGGATGTTCGGCTCGCCGGAAGTCCCCACGCAGGCGGTGGGCGGCTTGTTCATGGCCGGGCAGCGACCGGAGCAACTCGAAAGTTTTCGGCGGGCGGGTTTTTCCGTTGCGCGTCCCGGCGGCTGGGATCCCGTGGAACGTATGAAAGATATGGTGACCGACGGTATCTCCGCCGAAGTGCTCTATCCTAGCCTCGGACTTGGCCTGTACTGCATCGAGGATGCCGCGCTGCAGCAGGCGCTATTTCGAACCTATAACGATTGGGTGATGGATTACTGTCAGAAAGTTCCGGACCGGCTCTACGGTATCGCACTGATTTCGATGTTCGATATCGATCATGCCGTCGCCGAGATGGAGCGTTGTAAAAAAGGCGGCATCGTCGGCACCATGATCTGGCAGGTGCCGCACCCGAAGCTTCCGTTTACCTCCGATCACTACGAGCGGTTCTGGGCCGCATCGCAGGATCTCGATTTGCCGGTTCATCTGCATATTCTCACCGGCTTCGGCGCGAGCATGAATCGTCAGACCAGCCACGGCATCAATCGTTACCGTATCGGCGTGCAGCAGACCAGAGAAATCGAAGACGCGCTTTTCGACATGATCTTTTCGGGGGTCCTGGACAGGTATCCCAGGCTCAAGGTCGTGTCGGTTGAAAATGAAGTCGGTTGGATCCCGTTCTGGCTCGACAAATGCGATAAGGCTTACAAGCGCCATCGCCATTCGGAAAAAGTGCCCATGAGCAAATTGCCAAGCGAATATTTTGCCGAGCAGATTTATGCCACATTTTTTAACGACCACGTGGGCGGAAAAATGTTTTCTTGGTTCGGAGTCGACAATTGCATGTGGTCCAATGACTACCCGCACCAGAATTCTACCTGGCCGCATTCGCGCGACGTCATTGCCCGCGATATGGCCGATCTGCCGGCCGCGAGCCGCGACAAATTACTGAACAGCAACGTGAGAAAGCTATATAAGCTGAACGCGCCGGCTTCGCTGCCGAAAGCCGCATAGACATGAGTCGCGGCAATCCGGCTGAAAGAAAAGAACGAGGAGAACACGATGGAATTGCGTAACGCCATAAGAGTATTGGATTCGGATGCGCATGCGCGGGACTTCGACAACGAGATCAGGCCTTACCTCCCGGAACCTTATCGCAATCAAAAAGCCTCCTTCATTCCGGGGGAGCACTACGATCGGAATCTCGGCGGAACCTTAGGGCACTCTGGCGCGGCTGTCGAAGAGAGATTGGCGGCCATGGACACCCAGCAGATCGATACGGCCGTGTTGTTTCCCACCAGCGGCCTCGGCATCGGCCGCGTGCGCGACCCGCAGTTTCATACCGCG
>Ga0207701_10003353_pt1 | contig 16445 bp, 13 predicted proteins | sample KBSSwiSSwithPhiX_FD_184294 | JGI IMG/M metagenome (GOLD analysis project Ga0207701, IMG submission 184294) | Switchgrass rhizosphere bulk soil microbial communities from Kellogg Biological Station, Michigan, USA, with PhiX - S5 (SPAdes) (version 2) | ecosystem: Environmental > Terrestrial >... | reverse complement strand
ATGTCACCGGGTCAAATAAATTCTGACGGGAAGTATTGAAAGATGGCGCTACAAAGTTCAGCATTTGTATCAGTGATGGCTGACCGGTTTGCTTTAATTCTTTTGAGGAGATTTGGTCCACTGGTACAGCCGTATTGAGATTGCTTCGTTGAATAACAGAACGGGAACCCAGTACTACTTCACCCAATTGTTCATTTCTTACCATGTCAAATTGAAATGTTTTGGTTTCTCCTGCATTCAAGGTAAAAGATTGTTCATTTTTTTTATACCCCGCATAAGTAATAATAATTGAATATGTGCCGGCTTTTAAAGTAACGGAGAACTCACCTTTTGAATTTGTAACAATCGTTTTGTTCGCTATTGAGATCGTAGCCGATTGTAATACTGTTTCTCCGTCTTTGACCGTTCCATTAATGATCCCATCTTGTGCAAAGGAAGCCGATGTAAAAAAAATAAAAAAAATAAGATGAAGGCGTCTCACAATTTTTAAAAGCAGCAGCATGAGTTTTGTTTTTACGACTGGCTAATGAGAACCCCCATTATTTTTTTTCAAAGGATGTGAGCTTATCGCTTGCGAAGCCGCTGTTGAATTTAATATCTTATTCAGATTAAATTTGAATAACCTTCCTACCGGGATTTCTTTTTTTCCAATCTCCACGGAGTCAGCATTAAAACTTTCAATTTTATTGATAGCAATAATAAAAGACTTATGGATCCTGATAAATTCATTTGACGGCAGCATTTCTTCCAATGATGCAAGCAGATGTTTTGTAATAATTGTCTTATTAACTGTTATGATCCTGATATAATCATTCAGGCCTTCTATATACAATATATCATTGAACTGCACTTTGACCATTTTGCGATTGGCCCGGAAATATAAAAAAGGAGGTACAGACTCTGAATAATTTTCAGAAGACATTGCCGTATCAACATTCCCCTGCAAATTGAGTTGCAAAATTTTGTTTACTCCTTTTAAGAATCGTTCAAAGTTGATCGGCTTCAATAAAAAATCAACGGCATCCAGTTCAAAACCTTCTACTGCATATTTCCGGTAAGCTGTTGTAAAAATAACTTTCGGAGGGTTTTTAAGGGTTCGCAGAAAATTGGTTCCTAATAAGTGTGGCATCTGTATATCAAGAAAAAGAAGATCGACCCTGTTATCTTTTAAAAAAGAAATTGCTTCTACAGCATTGGAACAGGTACCGCAAAGCTCCAGTGCTTCCACACCATTAATATGTTTTTTCAGAATTTCCCTTGCAGGAAGTTCGTCATCTATTACAAGGCATTTTATTTTTTTAGATTCATACATGATTCAAGGCAGGTTTGGTTATGTCAACCGATGTTGGCTCGTGCTGTTCAGTCTCATCTAAATTAAGATTTAAATAAACTATTAATAGCTCCTGATCTGCATTTATTCGTAATTCATGTCTGCCGGGATACAATAGCTGAAGTCGTTTTTTCACATTGCCAAGGGATTGTTCGTCGTTATGTATATCATCCTGTATCCCTGCCGGCATACCATTGATCAGTTTCATGTACAGCTGGTTATTTTCAATCAACATATCCAGGTTCACCCAGGCATGTTCCATCGCTTTATTGTTGCAATGTGAAAAACTGTTGTCAATAAAAGGTAACAATAATAAAGGGCTTATTAATTGTCCATTCAACTTACCGTTTATTTGAAAGGTCATTTCTAATCTTTTGCCCTGTCTTATTTTTTCAAGAGAGATATATTCTTTCAACATCGATATCTCTTTTTCAAGTTTCACTTTTGGCGCATCGCATTCGTAGAGCATATAACTTAAAAGGTCAGACAACTTTATTAGCATTTCAGGCGCTATTGGTGACGCCGCCCTGGCATGTATTATAATATTATTGAGAGTACTGAAAAGAAAAGTTGGATGGATCTGTGCTTTTAGAAGTTGGAGGTCAGCGTTTATTTTTTCTTTTTCCAGTTTTTCTTTTTCCTTTTGCTTCAGCCACCAACGTTTCAATAGGTTAATGGCAGCTGCTATAAGCGTTACTTTTAAAGCATTTATTAATCCGGCATCAATACTTACCCAAAGAACAGTTTTATTTGCCTTAGCTGAATGAAGATTAAACAAATCGTCAATAAATGGATAAACTAAAGTGTATAAAAAATATACGACCGGTATAATGAGGGTGCATACCAGGAGTATACTCGTTATGAAGAAACCATATTTTTTTTTCAATAAATAGCCAGGTAATAAGATATAAATGATCGAATAACAAAAAAGCACATGAGTAAGTAAGAGAAAAAAAGATTTTATTAAAACCAAAACACTATACTGCAAGTAGCCGAGCTCATTTAACCCCGGCTGGTATTGATAGAAGGCGCCTGGAAGCTCCTTGGTGGCAAAGATGGTGAAGACAATATAGATCCACCACAATAGCCAACAAATTAAATGTCGGCGATTGCGCTGCGGAGCCTGGTTGGAAAATAAAAGATCATGCCACTGCATATTGGTTGTTTTCCGTTTCTACTTCCCTCTCAATAACAATTGTACTGTCTTCCACTAATTTGATTTTCATAAAGACCTCAAAACTATGTTTGCCCTCCGCAATGTTTAACTCGTATGCCTGGGGGTATAGTAACTGTAATCGCTTTTTTACATTAGCTAAACCAATGCGACCGTTAAGTTGTGGAAGCGTTAATTCATTAGGCCTGCTATTGCTCAATACTAAAAATAAGTATTGCCCTTCTATAGAGATATTGAGATTAACCCATGGATGTGAAAGCACTTTACTGGTGCCATGTTTGAAACTATTTTCTACCAATGGTATCAGTAATAAAGGGGGGATCATTTTATAGCTGTGATCACCTTTTATTTCGAGCTCCATTTTCAAATGCTCACCATACCGAATTTTTTCAAGGGCCATATAATCTTCTATCATTTTTAATTCTTTTGCCAGCGGAACAAGAGGTTGGTTACATTCATTTATTATGTATCGAAGAATATCGGAAAGCTTAATAAGCATTTCCGGCGCTTTTTGAGGAGAGGTTAGTGTAAAGAAATAAATATTGTTCAAAGTATTGAAAAGGAAATGCGGATGGATCTGAGCTTTTAATAATTGAAGTTCGGCGGTTGCCTTTTCCTGGGCAATCTGGTGAGTTTCTTGTTGCTTCAACCAGCCCCGTTTCATCATTTTAATAATAACAGCAAAACCTGTAACAACAGGATAATTAAATAAAACGACCTTACTAATATAATTTATGATTTCGGCAGGAGCAAATATTCTCCGGTCAGGATTTACTCTGGCCAGATTCCAGGATACCAGCCAGCAACTGAAATACTGAGCTAAAAGAATAAGTACAAGCACACTTGCAAACAGTGCAGTTGTAGTAACTAAATTTTTCTTATTGAAAAAATATCGTGGCAATACAAAATAAATAATAGTATAGGCAAACGCCAACAGCGGAATAAAAGTAATAGTAGAGTTAAATAGACGCCGCCACGACCATTTTAGCAAACCACTTCTTGCAACATTACCGGCGAATTTTTCTGTATCCCATGCGGGAAACACACAAAAGGGAATATAAAAAGTGATCATGAAAAATATCCAACAGGCAAACCAGAATGCGCCATGTCTTGCTATCCGGTGACGGAGATGATCGGAGAATATAAAATCATGCTGTGTCAAACAAAAGAGTTTCTCTATGAAATTACAGAATCGTTTTTGTAAAAAACTAATCTCTCTTCTTATTAAAGGTAAATGTCTTTGCCTTTTCGGGCAACGCAGTTGACCGACGGTGAACGGTGATGACGGGGAGTATCAGGATATGTACACCGATACAATACCTGTTGACCGAAATGAAAAATTATGAGGATAGCGATAAGGTATTTTTAATTAAATAATTTTTGCTGAGCAATACATTATTCATCTCCAATAGTAGCAACATCGCATTGAACATAACATCCTGATCATTTTAAAAAATATTATCATGAAACCCATATTAAAATTTGCTGCCTTTGTTTTGATGACCATCAATTTTGTATTTATTGCATGTGAGAAAGAAAAGCCATTAACGCCAATAATTATTTCACTGCCGCCACCACCACCAACGCCACCGCCTCAATCTCCACTACCGCCATTCCCTCCCCTTCACGATTCTTTGAGTGGCCGTGAATTCCTTTATAATAATCTTACATGGCAAACCTGGGGAAATCCATATGTAGAGATAGAAATACCTGACAGCCATTTATTCCTGATTAGGGGGATTGAGGTATCATTATCCACTGACTCCTTTTTACCATGGATCAATGTGCCGTTTTATACTGTTGAATTTGGCCTGGGTTCGCCACTTCCATTTCCGGTTAATAATGGCTACGTCTATGACAATAATAATTTTGATTCTGTATTTCTTTTCGCAATTGTTCCAAACAATAATCAATTAGTCGGAACAACAGTTTCTGTTAAAATAAAAGTTTTATAATGAAGTGTATAATCAGTTGTTTTATATTAAGTCATCAGTTGTAAATTATTCAATCATGAAACCGATAATAAAATTTATTGCTTGTGGTTTAATAATAGGAATTATCTTTTTTACTTCTTGCAAAAAAGAAAACTATGTACCCTCTGTAGTTATACCTCCACAGATTAATTTATCAACATCACCACAAGATTCATTAACAGGGCGGGAATTTATTTTTAATGGATTGGTTTGGGCTTATGATGTAGATGGAGCAGGAAATCTATACATAGATGTAGAGATCCCACCTGAGCTTCTTATTCATAGCAACCAATCAGTTGAAGTTTCAGTCAAACCAGATTCATCAAATACATGGACTACAATTGAGAAATTCCAATATCCAAACTCTTCTGAATATGTGTATAGTATTTATTCAAACAGCCTCTTTCTTTTTCATAATCCACACATATTTCCCTGGTCAGCAGATACGCATTTGGCAGGAAAAGTATTTAGTGTAAAGGTCAAGTTTCTTTAAAAGAAGATAAGTTATGAAACGGGAAATAAAATATATCAGCCTCATTCTTCTCTTAATGTTGCCAATACTTAATTCTTGTAAAAAAGAAACATCGTGTGAAAATTGCAGAAGTTTGAATGGTACTAACAAACCACCCACTGCTAATGCGGGGCTTGACCAGGTAATCACTTTACCAACCGATAGTGTTTTGCTGGATGGCAGGACGTCCAGTGATCCGGATGGGATAATAAGTGAATGGCTCTGGACAAAAATTTCAGGCCCTGCTTCTTTTAATATCATTAAATCAACCGACTCATTAACGAAAGTTAAAGCACTTGTATCCGGTACCTATTTATTTGAATTGAAAGTAACAGATAATAATGGGCTATCTGCAAAAGACACCATGCAGGTTTTTGTCAATGCTATGATGATGACCTCTTCATGTGATAACAGGCCAATTATTAATGCCACACTGGTACCTATAGGTACATTGTCTTCAGCACGAACTAAAATAATGTCTGCAAGTGCAGGAAACAAAATTCTTTTTATTGGAGGAATGCATTCAGGACAAAATTGGTGGAATGAACCTGTCCCAGTAGATATTTATGATTTTTCTAACAATACATGGTCTCTCCATTTGCTGGTACCTGATAATCCTCAACTCTCTCATTTCAGAGTAGGAGCTGCCATTGCATCTGTAGGCAACAAGATATTATTTGCAGGGGGAGGCGATGGATTCGGGGACAACCAATCTTCAAGAGTAGATATTTATGATGCTTCGTCCGATACCTGGACTGTTGAATCGCTAAGTGTGGAAAGACAAGGGTTAGTAGCAGCAACTATTGGCGACAAGGTCTTGTTTGCCGGAGGCTTTGGATATCCCGACGGGAATAACTGGGGTGAATTCAACATTGTGGATATTTACAACAATAGCAATGACTCATGGTCAATTGCAACTTTAAGCCAGGCTAGAATGGATATCGCTGCAACCTCAGCTGGAAACAAAGTTTATTTCGCCGGCGGACGTAATGGAATGAATGTATCAAAAACAATTGATATATATGATGCAGCTACTAATTCATGGTCTGTTTCTTCTTTGCAACAACCAAGAACCGATATGGCAAATATTGCAGACAATAGTAAAATATTTTGGGCAGGCGGAGCTAATAATTTTAATGGCGCCGAATGGACAAGCAATAATAGTGTAGAGATTCTTGATTTAAATACTGGAGTTACATCATCAGTATGTATTCACCCCAGATTTGGTTTTAGCGCTGTGAAAAAGAACGAACAAATTGTTTTCTTTACGGGATACGACGGAAGCGATGGTGTTGAATTTGAAATTTATGATACTGTTACAGGCATATGGTCAACCGGAAAGTTGAATCAAAAAATTCAAGGTGCTGCAATCATTTCAGTGAACAACACGATCTATGTGGCCGGCGGAATAGTAGATGGGGTTTATTCAAACCAGGTATGGAAACTGGAGTTTTAAAATTTTTAAAACATGAAACCATTACTAAGAGTTTCTTCTTTTATTTTACTAGTTGCCGTAGCGATCCACATCTCCTGCAAAAAGGAAACATCATGTGAAGGTTGCGCGACAAAAAGCAACAAGCAACCAATAGCAGTTGCAGGGCCTGACCAGGCAATCACTTTACCTATCGACAGCGTTTCGCTGGATGGCAGAAGCTCAAGTGATCCTGATGGAAGCATTAGTAATTATTTATGGACGAAAATTTCAGGCCCTGTTTCTTTTAATATGATTAAACCAACTGACTCATTAACGAAAGTTAAAGCACTTGTAGTCGGCACCTATTTATTTGAATTGAGAGTAACAGATAATGGTGGGCTATCTGCAAAAGATACTGCACAGGTAATAGTAATTGATCCATCAATACCTAATCGATCGCCTGTCGCAAATGCAGGAGCAGATCAAGTAATTATTTTGCCAACAAACACAATAACTCTTAATGGAAATGGTTCAACCGATCCGGATAATAATATTACTAGTTATTTATGGACAAAAATTTCAGGGCCATCATCATTCAATATTGCCAATGCAAATGCAGTACAAACACAAGTGACTACTCTTGTGCAGGGTGTTTATCAATTTGAACTAAAAGTAATGGACTCCGGTAATTTAATGTCAAAGGATACATTGTTAATTAATGTCAGAGAAATATTAAATGGGCTTGAAATTATTTATAATGGCGGTTGGAGTTGTAATGATATATGCGCAGATGGCGATGTATATTGGGATTCTTCTCCGTGGCATGATAATCTTTATTTTGATTCCAGTATCGCTTTACAAGTATCTATTCGGTTAGACACCTCTTCTGTGTGGATTGATGTACACAAAATAAATTCATCATTACCTCCTATTAATCAATTTTATTGGCAAATTGATCGGAGGACTTTATGGGTATTTGCGTATGAGGGAAGGCTGATTGGAACGCCGGTTACTATAAAAGTTAAATTATTGTAAGGAACAAAAAATGTTTTTTAAAGGTTTGGAAACAGGAGTTTTAAAATTAAAATTCCGCCGACAGATTTTAGTATTTGAAGCAGGAAGAAATAATTTATTAGAATTTGAAATTCATATCCATTTAATAATATCCGCCATAAAACACGAACGCGGCCAGTACGGCTTCATCATAAAAATAATGGAGCAATGCCCCCCAAACGAGGTATTGTTCTGTATTATATAGGTATCGTAAATTCATTTGCAAGAATAATTCCCCTCGTGAAAATTAATTTCCGAAATCTTATTAGGGCTAAAAGATCTTTTAATTTAAAAATTAATTATCATGAAACGGTTAATCAAATCTTTTTCATTGCTCACAATGCTGAGCCTGATTGTTTTTATTTCCTGTCAAAAGCAAGTTGACAAACCCTCTCAACAACAATCGGAAGAAGTAGGGGCTGCCAATAAAGAACATGGCCATTTACAACAAGCAAAAACATTTTCTTCTGAGGTAGTGATCAAATGGCTCAATTTGGACCAGGATCTGCTCAGGCTGCCCCTTCCGACAGGCACTACTGTACAAGGGGGAGAAAGAATACTTGCTTATAGTGGTATTGCACTTTATGAAGCCGTTGTAAATGGTATGCCTGCTTACCAGTCATTGAGTGGACAGCTTACGGATTTTCCAACTATGCCGTCCACTGATCCGGGGAAAGCTTATCATTGGGCAGCGGCGGCAAATGCCGCATTAGCTCAAGAGACCCGATATCTTTTTGATACTGCATCATCTTCAACCAATCTTACAATTAGACAGCAACGATTAGACAAAATAAATGCGCTGGAGAAATCATTGGAGGATGCCTATGCCACAGAGGTAGATGCTGCCACCTTGCAAAGGTCAATATCCTTTGGAAAAGATGTAGCTTCAAGAGTTAGTTTCTGGGCAGATAACGATGGTTATAAATTACAAGGAGGTGCTTATACACCACCGCCACCAACTCCACTACAACCCTGGCTTTGGGTACCTACGGCTCCTGCTCCTGCTACACCTATTAACCCTTATGTTTCCCTTCGACGTTTATTAGTTCACGGTTCTGATAATGGCGCCACCATTGATCCGTTTCCATCTTTTTCTACAACTACGGGATCAGAGTTTTATGAAATGGCAAATGATGTTTATACAAAATCACTATCACCATCTGCCGAACAAAAAAACCTGGCTCTGTATTTTCGCGATGCAACTGAACCTGGTTATTACGGGGGATCTGGTCACTACATTGCAATACTGCCTCAGATCATCAGCAAATCAGGCGTATCATTGGACATTGCAGCCCTTGCTTTTGCCAAATCAGGCATAGCAGTAAATGATGCGTTTGTTGTAGGTTTTAGAACTAAATACACATTCAATCTTTTGCGTCCTATTACTTATATCAGGGCTTTCACGGGGCATCCTACATGGTCACCACTATTTGCCACACCAAATCATCCTGAATTTCCCTCTGCCCATTCTTTCCATGCGGGTGGATTTCTTACCGGCCTTGCTGATGTGTTTGGCGAAAACTTTGAGTTTACTGATAACACTTATGCTAATCTTTCCACCACACTTGGAACTTTGCATCCTCTCACTTTTCATTCTTTCACAGAGCTGAAAAAAGCGATTGGCGATAGCCGCGTTTATGCAGGCATTCACTATGCTCCCAGTTGCGCGAAAGGAATACAACTAGGTGAAAAAGTCGGGCAGAATGTTCTAAATACATTGAAGTTTTTGAAAGAGTAATTTAGTTGTGACATAAGTAAAAAGCCGCGGCGAAAGCTGAGGCTTTTTATATTATATTAAAATATTGACTTATCAATTGCTGAATTATTTTTTTTCTCTCCTGCAAAAAAGAATTTTCAATTGCTGGTTGTTGTGAGTTTGTCGTTTGTTTTAATATCACCAAAAAAACGAGTTGAATTAAAATTGCCTGCAAGGCTTATGCCCGGGTTTCTTGCGTTATTCCAGCCGTTCATCGTCGACATATGGTTTAGATACTTTCAGTTTATAAGTCTGGCATTGACTTTTAACAGTTGGCCGAAAAAGAAAAGTTTAGTCTCAGAGGCAGTTTATGTTTGTGCCTTTTAAAATTCTAAAAACTTTTTTATGAGAAAGCAAAAAAATAATAGCCATTATAATTTTTATTAAATAGAAAAGTGTTTTCGTAGTGGTGATTGCAGGTAATAAGACGCTTGTCCTGTACCTGGTTGAACCAGTAGTTTTCAAGATTCATTTTCTCAACTTTTAAAAACATAATATGAAAAAGAAACTCGTTTTTGCTTTTGCGAAAATTGCTTTGGTAACCATTTTCCTTTATTCCTGCCAGAAGGATATCGACCATCCCAATCAACAACAACCGGAAGAAGCAGGGGCCGCCAATAATAATAATCAGCATGGACATTTGCAGCAAACAAAAACATTTTCATCGGATGTTGTTGTCAGTTGGATCAACTTGCAACTTCAAATGAACAAAACGCCGCTGCAGGCGGGTACCGCAGGCCAGGCCAACGACCGATGTATGGCATACTGTGGAATTGCAACATATGAAGCAGCTGTACCCGGCATGCCCGCTTATCAATCACTCACAGGTCAGCTAACAGATTTTCCTGTAATGCCGACGACTGAACCAGGTAAGGCATATCATTGGGCAGAAAGTGCAAATGCTGCACTTGCAGAAATGAACAGACGACTTTTTCCAACAACATCTGCTGCAAATAAAACTGCTATGAATAACCTTGAAGATTCTTTGAAGGCGATCTATGCCACTGAAGTGGATGCAGCAACTTTAGAACGTTCCAGAGTATTTGGAAAAGAAGTAGCAACAAGAGTTTTTGCCTGGGCTTCTACTGATGGTTCTGCAAATATAAACCCACCATATGTTCCTCCTGTGGGTCTTGGTCTTTGGATACCAACATCACCGACAGCAGCAGTTAACCCCTATGCATATCAGCGCCGGCTATTAGTACCGGGCTCTGCAAACGGCACTACACTTGTACCGCCACCATCTTTTTCTACAGTTCCCGGCTCGCCGTTTTATAATATGGTGAAAGAGGTGTATGATGCTTCAGCTACACCAACTACACTAACAGCCGGACAAAAAGCAATGGCCGATTACTTTAAAGATGCGCCAGGTTACACGCCTGGCGGTACTTATGTTGCTCTTTTGTCTCAAGCCTTGAACAATACAAAGCCAATGCTGGATATGGGAGCTCTTACCTATGTAAAAGTTGGATTGGCGATACATGATGCTGGCATTGTACTCTTCACCAATAAATACCAGTTCAACCTGATTCGTCCTGTTACTTATATCCGTGCTTATATTGATCCTAACTGGTCCACTTATATTCCTACACCAAATCACCCTGAATTTCCTTCGGGCCATTCAACAACAGGTGGTGCTGTTCTCACCATGATGAGCAACATCTTTGGAGAAGATTTCCATATCACGCTGCATACTTACGATTATCTTAACTATCCGTCACGCAGCTATACAAGTTTCACTCAATTAGGTAACGAAATATCCGACAGCCGTTTTTATGGCGGGTTGCATTACAGGGCCACATTAGCTAAGAGTACGGAACAAGGAAAAAAAGTAGCTCAGAATATTTTGAATACAGTGAAGTTTTTGAAAGAATAGTTTGACAGAGACATAAATTAACGCCGTAGCGAAAGCTGCGGCTTTTTTGCTTGTTAATAATATATTTATTGTACGTAGCAGAAAACGTAAACCAAAATATAAATGATCAAATTAAAAGATTGCTGAAAAACATGTTTCATACCTTTAGTTCAAATACTTCGATATGAAAAAAATAATTTTCTTTATCATAACAATTTTTCTTTTTGCCAGCGTAATTTTTGCACAGCAAAAACAACATAAAATTGTTTTTGATTTCACCAAAGCTGATACCGCCAGTTTTTCTACAATAGTAAGACACGCAAAGAATATTATGAGCATGACTGGTAATGCAAAACTTGAAGTAGTCTGTCATGGACCAGGACTGGACCTCTTGATGAAAAACAAGACAACTGTTCAAAAGGAAATAGAAGAGTTAAATAAATTAAAAGTAGTTTTTGCCGCATGTAATGAAACTATGAAAAGAAGAGGAGTTGACAAGAGCCAGCTATTATCACAAGCAATAGTTGTTCCGGCAGCTATCCTTGAAATTTCTTTAAAGGAACAGGAGAGCTGGAGTTATATAAAGGAAGGCTACAACCCTTAAATCAGTTTTAAAATATTTGCTTCAAGTTTCTGCAATTTATTTTTACAGGTAGTTATAGTTTGAACTCTCGAAAGACTTTAATACTCCCACTTAACCCCCAGGTGGACATAGAAAATGAATTACTGGCCAGATTGTATTGCCCAGTCCTGAAATATTTCGAACAATAATACAACCTTGAGATTGGGCGAAATTTGCTAGCAGTAAGTTAGTCAATGGGAAGAGGGTAAGTTATTTCATGATGGTTAAAATTTATTTGGTTGTAATTTTTTTAAAAGTATTTCTTTGCGGCTGCGGGATACATCAACAGTTGTTCCATCACTCATAAGTAAATAACCACCCTCACCTTTTATATATTTTTCCACTTCATTCAAATTGACGAGATGGGAATTGTGAACCCTGGCAAAAGAATAATCTTCCAGCATTTCTTCAATTTCTTTTAAACTGCGTGATGCAATTATTTTTTGCCTGTTCTTTAAAAACAGGGTAGTGTAATTGCGATCAGATGAACAACTGATGATATTTTCAACGAAAAGCATTTGTAAACCTTCCATAGTTGGTATGGCAATTTTATTTATTGGTATAGTTGGGTGATTTAATTTTTGTAAAAGGATTTCAATTTGCTGCGGCAATGTTTCGTGAGATTTATGAATTACTTTTTGTACGGCATTTTGTAATTCTTCACGGTCAACAGGTTTTAATAAATAATCCAATGCACTAAAACGTATGGCTTTAATTGCATACTGATCGTAACTGGTTGTAAAAATGATAGAGAAATTAATGGACGGTAATTGTTGAAGCATTTCAAAACCATTCATGCCCGGCATTTCAATATCTAAAAAAAGTAAGATGGGCGCTTGTTCCCGGATTGCTTTTAACGCATCTGCTCCTGAATAACAAATGTCCAGTATTTTCACATCCGGGCAGTAACGCTCCAGCAAAGTTGCGAGACTTTCACAACTGTAAGGTTCATCATCTACAATTATGGCTGTTATCATTAAGTTCAATTTTTATACTTCCACCATTTCTTTATAGTATATTTTTAAATGCACGCGGGTACCAGTCGCATTTCCATTCTCATCTGTCATATCTTCTATTGTAAAAAATGTTTGTTCGTTAGAATTGTCATTAAGCAAACTCAAACGCTCTTTCGTAATTTTTAAACCCATTGATTTTTGTTTTTCAACGGATTTACTTTTCAGTAATTCTGCCTGTTCTCTGCCAACACCATTATCAGAAATAATGCACATTAAAAACTTTTCCTCGGTGCTGAAATCAAAATTTAAAAAACCTTTTTCCTGTTTGTGCATTAAACCATGCCATATAGCATTCTCAGCGAAAGGTTGAAGTAGTAGTGGAGGAATAAAAATGTTTCCAACATCAACAGCATTCTTATAACTGAAACTATAGTCAAAAGAATTTTTAAAGCGCAGTCTTTCCATTTCCAAATACAAACGCAGTGTTTCCAGTTCATCTTCCAAAGAAATAAATGCACATTTTGAATTATTTAAAACCATACGTATCAACCGTGAAAATTTTGTGAGATAATCCGAAGCTTCTTCTGTTTTATTTTTTAAAATAAACCGATTGATTGAACTCAAACAATTGAAAATAAAATGCGGGTTCATTTGTGAGCGAAGTGCTTGCATTTCGAGCTCACTTGCCTGATGCTGTAGTTCGGATTTTGTTTTTTCACTTTCTAATTTTTGAATCTGTAATTCATTTTCTGCCTGTTTTTGCAATAAAGCATACGCTTTTTGGCGGTGCCGATTGCTGCGCCATAAAAGGAGCGCAATTAAGAGGGAAAATGCTACAACAATTAAGAGTCCGTACATCTTCAATCGGTCCCAGTATTTTTCCTGAGTAGCACGCAGTTCCTGCTCCTTTTGCTTTTCAGCAAAAACAAGGAAGTTAACCCGGCTTAATTTTTCCCTGTCATAAAGACTATCTTTTATAGCCATGCTGATTTTGTAATACCGCATGGCTTCAACGGGATTTGTTTTTTCGTATACCCATCCCAGTAACTCGAAGGCATGCATGGCGCCTTTCCGGTAATGGATAAGCTCGGCAGTATCAAAAGCCATTGTAGCATAGTAGCGGCAGGAGTCTGGTTGGTTTCGTTTACGGAATATAGTTGCAATACCATTATTAATATCGATCCTGTCATCTTGAAATGTATGTTTAAAAGTTAACCGGTAACAATAAAGCGCCGAATCCAACTGGTTTCTTTTAAAATATATGCTGCCCAATATCAAAGCCGGTGTACTCCAGTCATGCCCTGATTCACGATCCTCAATAAAACTTCTCCTGGCAAAGAACAAAGCAGAATCTAACATGTTTCCAACCGAATAAGCTTCAGCTATGCTCTGATCGTTCACCTTTAATCTAGCCTCCATAGAAACATCAGGTAATAGTAATTTAAGATCATCCGGGTTTTCTTCATCCATTTTTCTCGCCTCGAAATAGTATTGCAAAGCCTGTTTGTAACCGCTCATTTCCTCGTAAATATGTCCTATGGAATTTTTCATACTACTTACTCCTACCGGTCTCTTCATTTGTTTGAATAAATCCATTGCCTGTAAATAATATTGCATGGACAAAGCGTAATCACCAAGTACCCAATAAGCCTCACCCAAATTGTAATTCGCCCACGCTTCACGAATTGTGTAACCAAGTTTTCGGGAAAGCCGTAATGCGCTGTCTGCATAATAGATACCGGAGTCTGGGTTGTCATAAATATAAGAGTTGGATAAATAGAACAGGCGGTCAGCTCGTATTGTATCTTCCTTTATCTCTGTGCTGAGTAATTTTTTTAGACTGTCAATCTGCTCTCTTCCAAACCCAAAACCTGTAGTTTGTGCAAAACAAACAGCACTCAAAAAAATTTGTGTAATAAAAAATAATATCTGCTTTGCGGTTGACATTTTTTTTATTTATTGTATCACAGGCATTTTTATAATCACTTCCGTTCCTGCTGCATTGCCATCTGCATTTACGAGGTCATTAATAGTTACAGGTGATTCAATTCCATTTGAACTTTGCAACATCGCAATTCTGTCGGCTGTAATGCGCAGCCCCATTGATTTGTGCTTTGTTACTGATTTGCTTTTCAGCAGTTCTGCCTGCTCTCTGCCAACACCATTGTCTGTAATAGTGCACATTAAAAAATTTTCTTCTGAACGGAAATCAAAATTTAAAAATCCTTTTTCCTGTTTATGCATCAATCCATGCCAGATAGCATTTTCTGCAAATGGCTGCAGTAAAAGCGGAGGAATAAAAATATTATGCACATCAACAGCATTCTTATAACTAAAACTATAATCAAACGAATTTTTAAACCGTAGTCTTTCCATTTCTAGATACAAACGCAGTGTTTCCAATTCGTCTTCCAAAGAAATAAATGATTGCTTGGAGTTATTCAAAACCATTCTTATCAATCTTGAAAATTTCGTGAGATAATCTGAAGCTTCTTCTGTTTTATTTTTTAAAATAAAACGATTAATTGAACTCAAACAATTGAAAATAAAATGCGGGTTCATTTGTGCACGCAGCGCCTGCATTTCCAGTTCAGTCAGTTGCTTTTCATTTTCCAGCTTTTGTAATTCTAACTCATTCTCTGCAATCTCACGAAGATGCTTTTCATTTTTTCGTTTCAATAAAATGTTACGAAAAATAAAAACGCCAAATAATAAAATTCCCAATATCCCGATTATAAGAAATGTTTTTTGTTGTGCCGATGCATTAAGCTTTTGCTGCTGTATTTGTTTTTCTTCGTCCAGCAAGGCAATTTTTTGCTCATAATTATAAGCGGCGAATTTTCCTTTCATCTGGTCGCTCAGCACAACCTCTTTCATTATTATATATTTCTGGTAATAGAAATAGGCACTATCTGTATTGTGTAGTCTGTCGTAAACAGAATAAAGAATCTGGTATCCGTCACGTATAAATTGCCTTGCATTCGTTTCGAGAGCCATGTTTAATCCTTGTTTTCCAAACTGTAATGCGCTATCAGTATTGTTTTTTGCGAAATAAGTTTTTGCTATGTCAAGCAACACACGCATTATTTCGTTGCGATCATGTCGCTTTTCATGATAGTATAAGCCTTCACGAAAATTTTTCAACGCATTATCATATTCTTTTTGTGCAAAATAATATTCGCCTTTGCTAACAAGAAAAACACGCAGGTCTTTTTCATCGGCTTTAGCACTATCAAATAAATTATACCTGTATAAAGCAGAATCATATTGTTGGAGATGGCAATAAATTTCAGCAAACTCCATTTGCAACCAAACATCGTCTTCATTTTTAGATTGCAATAATGAATCATCTTCTGAAATATTGTTGAGTGCCTGGCGATAATAATTCAGCGCAGCAGGATAATTTTCAATGCGTAAATAGAGCTGACCAATAGTGTTTATTGCGCCTTTTATCTGCGCTTCGTTTTTAAATTTCAATGCCAGTTGAAGAAATTGCTGAGCAAAATCAAAGCCTTTATCATAATCACCTTTTGCAATATTTGTAGAAGCTAATGAACCAATTTCTCCAGTTGCCTCGTAGCTATTACCTGTTTGTTTATCATATTCGTAAGCCTTTTTTGTCCAATAAATAGATTTATCATAATAACTCTGTGCAAAAAATGCAAAGTCTAACTGCTTATAAATAATATTTATATTTTTTTTGTTTGATGTTAGATTATACCAGCTAAGCGCCTTTTTTGCTAATTCTTCTTCTTTAAAAAAATTATTTTCAAAATGTTCTGCAATGCCTGCCTGCCGTGA
>Ga0207701_10003351_pt1 | contig 16456 bp, 11 predicted proteins | sample KBSSwiSSwithPhiX_FD_184294 | JGI IMG/M metagenome (GOLD analysis project Ga0207701, IMG submission 184294) | Switchgrass rhizosphere bulk soil microbial communities from Kellogg Biological Station, Michigan, USA, with PhiX - S5 (SPAdes) (version 2) | ecosystem: Environmental > Terrestrial >... | reverse complement strand
CATCATCCTCGGCAACCTCCACCGTGAGCACACGTCGGCCGCCCGACTCGAACGGCCGCCGAGTCCAGAGGATAACGCTGCTCGGATCGGGATCGCCGGACGCGACGCCCTCCGGATAAAGGTCGCGCCGCTCATGCCAGCCGGTGGTTGACGCTCGAGCCAGGCCGCCCCACGCCAGCGAGGCCCCCATCGCCGCGGCCAATTGAACGAACTCGCGTCGATTGAGCGTCATCGTCTATCCCCTTTGCAATCTCACCGCATGCCAGGCAACGTGATCGACGTGATCGACCAGGAACGTCGAGATGAAATGATAGCTATGGTCGTGCGCCGGCTGGCGGCGCAGTGACGGCACGATGCCCTGCCGGGACGAACGGTGCTTCCAGCAATGCGGGCCGCAACTCGTTTTCGACGAACCGATCAGAGTCGCCGATATCCACAGAGGAAAGCGGTAAGCGCTGGGGAAGGTTCACTGAATGCCCTGTCAATCGACCTGGGCGGATTGACCCGAGAGGCCTCAGTTCCTCGTTCGCATCGGTTCTCTCGCGGAGGCTCCACGGCCTGCAGGAAGCTGCAAGCCGAACCAGAATTTTTGCGAGACATTCGCACGCGCGAGGGGTAATGATGGACGCCCATGAACGTCACGACTGGACTCGTCCTTCCGTTGCTGATCGGCGTGATCGCCGGGCTGCGGGCGATGACCGCACCAGCGGCGATCAGTCTTGCCGCGCGCGCCGGTCGGCTCGACCTCGCCACGACACGTCTCGCGTTCCTGGGCTATGCGTACACTCCCTGGATATTCGCCGCCCTGGCCCTTGTTGAGCTCGTCACCGATCAGCTGCCGACGACACCGAGTCGTACCGTTCCGATCCAGTTCGGCACGCGCATTCTGATGGGTGGCCTTACGGGCGGCGCGATCGCCGGCAGCGGCGGCGCGCTGGCGATCGGCGCGATCGCCGGGATGGTCGGCGCGGTCATCGGAACATTGGGCGGACGCGCCCTTCGTGGGCGCCTCGCGGCCGCGTTGGGCAGCGATCGCCCCGCCGCGGTGATCGAGGACCTTGTCGCACTCGGCGGCGCGTTTCTGATCGTGCAGATGTTGCCGTGACGACGCAATGGCCAGACCTGCCACTCGAGGCGTGGGCCGACACGCGCACCACACTGCACCTCTGGATGCAGATCGTCGGCAAGATCCGGCTGGCTGCGAGCCCATGGCTGAATCACTGCTGGAATGCGACCCTCTACCCGACGGCGACGGGACTGACCACATCGCTGATTCCGTATGGAGCACGGGCGTTCCAGATTGATTTCGATTTTCTCGCTCATCAACTGATCGTGCAGGCGACCGATGGTGGCACGGCGGTTCTGGCGCTCCAGCCGCAGTCAGTGGCCACGTTCTACCGGCGCTTCATGGCGGAAATGGAAAAACTCGAATTGCGAGTGGCTCCGCACGGAAGCCCCAACGAGGTTGCCGACCCGATCCCCTTCGACCAGGATGAGACGCATCGCAGCTACGATCCGGAGTACGCCAACCGGTTCTGGCGAGTCCTCGTGCAAGCCAGTCGTGTTCTCAACGAGTTTCGCGCGAGGTTCATCGGCAAGTGTAGTCCGGTGCATTTCTTCTGGGGCGCGCCTGACCTGGCGGTGACACGATTCTCCGGACGACGAGCGCCCCGTCACCCCGGCGGAATCATCAACCTGCCAGACCGGGTCACGCGCGACGCCTATTCACACGAAGTGAGCAGCTGCGGGTTCTGGCCTGGTGGAGGTCCGATCCCCCACGCGGCGTTCTACGCCTACGCCTACCCGGAACCGCCCGGGTTCGCGCAGGCACGCGTCAAGCCGTCGGAGGCCTTCTACAGTGGCGATCTCCGGGAATTCATCCTCGCCTACGATGTGGTACGACAGTCGAGCTCGCCGGACGAGACCTTGCTTGATTTTCTGCAGACGACGTATGAAGCCGCGGCCGATCTGGCGACATGGGATCGCCGTGCCCTGGAGCGTGAGCACCATCCGAAGATGGGTGGTTAGTGGGACCTGACGTGCCGAGCGACCACGAGCGCAACGAGCACGAGGCACCGGGGAACGCGACTCCGGCAGGGCCGGCCGCATCCGATGGCGTCCTGGCGTCGCGGTTCCACCAGATGTTTCCGGTCCTTTCCCAGGCCGAGATCGACCGCGTCCAGCGATTCGGCGAGGTCAGGCAGTTCCCTGCCGGAGCACCTCTATTCCAGGTTGGCGAGGCCGTCCCCGGGATGTACGTGATCCTGTCCGGCCGGGTCGCGATCGAGGCACGCGATGGACTGGGACAGGCCGTGCCGGTGGCAGCGTTCGCGCAGCGCCTCGGCGCACCGGTCGAAGAAATGACGGAGGTGGTCCCGGGCGAGGTCATTGCCGAGATCGGTCAGCTCTCCGGAAGGCCGGACTTGAGCGTCTTCGACGCCCGGGCCGTCGGTGACGTCGAGGCAATCGTCGTTCCGCCTGAGGCGCTGCGAGCCCTGCTCGTCGCCGAGGCGGAGCTCGGCGAGCGCATCCTGCGCGCGCTCATCCTGCGTCGGGTGGCGCTGATCGAGCTCGGCTTCGGAGGTCCGGTGCTCGTCGGGGCACCCAGGTCCCCGGACGTGACGCGGCTGTCGCACTTCCTCGAACGCAACGGGATCCCGTTCCGCGTGGTCGATCCCGACGAGGATCGGGATGCGTCCGCAGTGCTCGCGCAACTCGCCCCGATGCCCGGCGAGCTCCCGATCGCCGTCCTGTCGGACGGCACGATGCTCAAGAACCCGACGAAGCAGGAGCTGGCCCTGGCCCTGGGTCTGGTGGCAACGAGCCTCCGCTCCGAACCGTACGACGTGGTCATCGTCGGTGCAGGTCCCGCGGGGCTTGCGACCGCGGTCTACGGCGCATCGGAGGGGCTCGCCGTCCTGGTGCTGGAAGCGCATGCGTTTGGAGGACAGGCGGGCGCCAGCGCGCGCATCGAGAACTATCTGGGTTTTCCGACTGGCGTCTCGGGGCAGGCGCTGATGGGACGCGCGTTCACGCAGGCGCAGAAATTCGGCGTCGAGTTCAGCCTGTCGACCGAGGTTACGCGGCTGGACCGCACGTCGGAGAGCTCAGGGCCCGATCCCGTGCACATCCTCGAGCTTGCCGACGGGCGGCGGGTCCGGGCGCGGGCGGTCGTCGTCGCCACCGGCGCGCGCTATCGCCGTCCGGAGATTCCGAACCTCTCCCAGTTCGAGGGCCGCGGCGTCTCGTACTGGGCCTCGCCCGTCGAGGCCCGGCTGTGCCGCAACGAAGAAGTGGCCCTGTTGGGTGGCGGAAACTCGGCAGGGCAGGCGGCAGTGTTCCTCGCGGGCCATGCGCGTCACGTCCGCGTGCTGGTGCGCGGGCCCGGCCTCTCGAGCACGATGTCGCGCTACCTCATCGAACGGATAGCCGGGTCTCCGAACATCGCCGTGCTTGCCGAGACCGACGTCGTCGAGCTCCTCGGGACCCCGGACCAGGGTCTGCAGGGCGTGCGGTGGCGCAACCGGCGCACCGGGGCCGAGGAACAGCACGCTATCGCGCACTTGTTCCTCTTTACCGGCGCCGATCCGGTTGCAGCCTGGCTCAACGGCAGCGGCATCCCGATCGACGAGAAGGGGTTCATCCGGACCGGTGCCGACGTGGGTTCCACCGAGCGATCGCCGTTACCCCTGGAGACCGGCGTGGAGGGGGTCTTCGCCGTTGGCGACGTGCGTTGCGGCTCGGTGAAGCGAGTGGGCGCGGCCATCGGGGAGGGGGCCGCCGTCGTAGCGCAGCTGCACACCTTCCTCGCCAGGCGGGATCCTGCGGCGACCAGTGCGACGCGCGCCGAGGCAGGCCAATCCGCAGCTCCTCCCGGCTAGCGAATGAGAAGGGGACCACGGCCATCAGCGACCGGCAGGTCGCTCGATGCCGAGCTTCGCCATCTTCGACTGCAGCGTCGTGCGCTTCATGCCGAGCTTCGTGGCCGCGCCTGACGGGCCGCTCACCCGCCAGTTGGCGTTCTGCAATGCCTGGCGGATGTGTTCGCGTTCCGCATCTACCAGGGTCGTCAGCGATCGTGTGGTGTCGACGGACTCGGTCCGCTCGCGCAGCTTCAGTTCGGTCAGCGGAGCGTCGAGCGTCGAACCGCGCGTCAGGATCACGGCACGCTCGATGAAGTTCTCGAGCTCACGGATGTTGCCGGGCCACTCGTAGCGCGACAACGCGTCCATCGTGCTGGTTGGAATGCTGTCGATGCGCTTGTTGAGGCGCTTCGCGAACTTCTCCACGAAATAGTGCACCAGCGCGGCGATGTCCTCTCCCCGTTCACGGAGTGGAGGATTCACGATCGGGAACACGTTCAGCCGGTAGTAGAGGTCGCTGCGAAACTCCTTGTCAGCCACCATCGCGACGAGGTCGCGATTCGTCGCCGCCAGCAGCCTGACGTCGACGCGAATCGTCCGGGTGCTGCCCAGCCGTTCGAACTCCTGCTCCTGCAGCACGCGAAGCAGCTTGGACTGCAGCTCCAGCGGGATGTCGCCAACCTCGTCCAGGAATAGCGTTCCGCCGTGCGCCATCTCGAAGCGTCCGATGCGCTGGGCGATCGCGCCGGTGAAGGCGCCCTTCTCGTGTCCGAAGAGCTCGCTTTCCAGCAGGCCTGTCGGAATCGCGGCGCAATTCAACTTGACGAACGTGCGACCGCGGCGGCCACTCAAGTTGTGAATGGCACGGGCGACCAGCTCCTTCCCGGTGCCGGTTTCTCCCTGAATGAGGACTGTCGAATCGGTTGGCGCCACGATCTCGATCTGTTTCAGCACCTGCCGGAGTGCCGAGCTCCGGCCGACGATCTCCTCGAAGTTCCGCTCGGTTCTGATCTCGTCCTCGAGGTACAGCTTTTCCGTGTTGAGCTTCTCCTTCAGCTCGGCAATCTGCTGGAAGGCGAGCCCGTTGTCCACGGCGATGGCGATCTGCTGGGCCACCTGACCCAGCAACTCCACATCGTCGGGCGAAAAGGCCGCCGGGCGCGTGCTCCCGAGCATGAGCACCCCGAGTACCCGATCGCGCGACAGGATGGGGACGGCGCAGACCGTCTTGATTCCCTCGGCAAGGGCTCGCTCCACCATCTTCGAGTCCGTCACGAGCTCCTTCAGGTGCTCTTCGTCGAACAGCGCCGCGCGTCTCGTCGTGACGGCGATCGCTGCCGGCGATCGGGCACTTTGTGGACCACCCTGGCATTCCGCCACCACGCGGTCGTTCTCGGCATAGTGCGGGGCGTACTTGCGAAACACGCGCATCTCGGGTTCATACAGCAGAAGGGCCGACTTCTCGTGGGGGATGACCCGCCGGAGGCACGTGGTCACCGAGTCGAACACCTCGGTCAACTCGAGCCGCGAGACGACGGCGTTGTTCACCTCGAGCAGCAGCTGGAGACGGTCGCGTTCGCGAGTCAGCAACTGCTGCGCAGACCGCACGCCTTCGTCGTGGAGGACGTTGTCCACGGCGACCGCCACCTGATTCGCCACCTGCTGCATGAACTGCAGGTCCGATTCCGTGTACGAGATGCGCGTCAGGCTGCCGAATCCAAGCGCGCCCAGGCGACGGAAGGCCGTGGTGAGAGGAACAGTGCAGAAGGACTGCACGCCATTCTCCCGCATCATCGCGATCAGCCTGGGAAAGCGATCCTCGGTTTCAACGCTGTCCACGATCAGGCGTTGCTGGGTTTTCCACACCAGCCCTGCGGCCGATTCATCGACAGGCAGTTCCAGACCTTCGTGGATCGTGCTGGCGTCGGGCGCCACCAGGACATGCAGGCGCATGACGTCGCGCGACGGATTGTGCAACAGGATGTTGATGTAGTCGAACGGAACGACGGGAGGCAGCCGCTCGGCCAGATCGCGAATGAGATCGTGCAGGTCGCGGTGCGAGGCGATCGACTCGGACACTTCGAGCAGCAGGCGAAAGCGATCGCGTTCCTGACTGAGCTGCTGCTGCACCGTTCTCGCGCGTTCCTCGTGCAGGACGTTGTCGACGGCAACGGCAACCTGTTTGACCACCAGGTGCAGGAAATCGAGCTCCAACTCGTCGAATGCGTCCGGCCGCATGCTCCCGAAACCCATCGTGCCAAGGCGACGCACACTCGTCGTCAGCGGGAACATGCAAAACGACTCGACGCCGAGCTGCTGCACCAGCGACCACGTGGTGGAGAATCGCCGCGCCTCATCGCGATGGCGGACGATAACGGGCTCCTGCGTCGTGAAGGCGAGTCCACTGAACGACTCGCCGACAGGGACCTCCAGTCCGGGCGGGATTCGATCGCCATCAGCCCCCCCGAGCATGTGCACGCGCATTACATCCTTGTCGGGATCGTGCAGGTACAGCGCGATCATCTCGAACGGGACGATGGCCGGCAGTCGCCCGGCGAGATCGCGAAAGAGCGTCGTCAGATCCCGGTGTGTGGCAATCGCCTCCGACACCTCCATGAGCAGCCGCAATCGATCGCTGCTGCGGGAACGAGACTCGACAACAGCCCATGACGTGTTGTGCATATGGCGGAGCTTCCTTGTACGAGGGCCCTCAGGTCAGTGTGTCGTCAGATCATGACACGCAGAAAATCACTTCGCGAACCGACTCAGCCGTCTGGATTGCCCACATCTTCATGAGACCCGAGAAACGGGCCAGATGTTCCATGCGTACGTACAGTCGTCTGGAGGTGTTCCAGATCGACAGAATGCTTGTTGGATGCTGCATGCCGACAGATCGGCACTGTGCCGGCCGGCGGGCGCCATCGGCGTCGGCACCCCGTTTCCGCTGTCAGTACCCCACGACACCTAAGTAGCGCTCTGCCAACCCGTTAGGTTGCGGCGCCGTCGATGCCCTGGTGACGGCACGAGCATCGCAGCGTGCTCGAGCAGCCCGACGAGACCATGCTCCGAATTACACCCAGACTCGCCGACGACGAATGCCTGCTGAAACTGGAGGGCAGTTTGACGGGCGCCTGGGTGCCGGAATTGGGGGCGTGCTGGTGCGGAGTGGCAATGACAGCGCCGGATCGGCCGGTGCGGGTAGACCTGACCGATGTGTCGCACGTCGACGCGGCGGGTCGAGCGCTCATGACGTTGATGTATCGCGCAGGGGTCCGGTTCGTCGCCACCGGCTTCGTGATGCCCGACCTGCTGCGTGAGATTGCCAGCGCCGCGGAGCGTGGTCGGAGGAAATGACCATGTCCCCATTCGTCCGTGTTGCAGTCACGTTACTTGCCGCCGCTGTGGCGACCTCGTGCACGGTCGGCCCCGATTACAAGCGGCCGCCGGTGGAGCTGCCGGTGACGCACCGTGGCGCCGGCCAGACGAGCGCAGCGTCGCTTGCCGATGTGAAGTGGTTCGAGCTGTTCAACGACGACCGGCTGACGCAGGTGGTCGAGACGGCGCTGAAGCAGAACTTCGAGGTGCGGATCGCCGCGGAGCGGGTGTTGCAGGCGCGCGCGGCCTATGGCATCACCCGCGCCGATCAGTTCCCGGCCGTCGATGTCTCAGGCGGCGTGACGGCGCTCCGCAACTCGCAGGTGGGCGCAACCCGTGGGATCCCTCCAGGTGTGGACACCAGCGTGAGCTACACACAGTTCGGGTTCAGCCTGGGCTGGGAGCTCGACGTGTGGGGCCGGCTGCGCCGGTTGAGCGAGGCGGCGCGCGCACAATACCTTGCCACCGAGGAAGCGCGACAGGCGGTGATCACCACGCTTGTCGCCGACGTGACCGATACCTACCTGGCGCTCCGCGCACTTGACCTCGAGCTGGAGATTGCGGCGCGGACGCGTGATGTCGCCTCCAACAACCTGCAGCTCATACAGGAGCGGCGAAACGCCGGGATCGCCAGCGGGGTGGACGTCCAGCAGGCCGAACAGCTCCTCTACACGGCGACGGGCCAGATCGCCAGCCTCGAGCGCGAGATCGCGCAGGCCGAAAATGCCCTGAGCCTGCTGCTTGGGCAGGCGCCCACAGACGTGCCGCGCGGGCGTCCGCTGGAGGCATTTCAGGCGCCGCCGAGCGTCCCCGTCGGTCTTCCATCGGCCCTGCTCGAGCGGCGACCCGATATCCGGCAGGCGGAGCAACAGCTGATTGCGGCCAACGCGGAAATCGGCGCTGCCAAGGCCGAGTACTTCCCGCGCATCAGCCTCACGGGATTCTTCGGCGGGCAGAGCCGTGCGCTGGCGGAACTGCTGACCGGGCCGGGTCGAATCGCAAGCGCCAGCCTGGGCGCGACCGCGCCGATCTTCAACGCGGGCAAGACCCGCGCGAACGTCAGGCTGGCGGAGGCGGTCAAGGGCGAAGCCGTCGTGAACTACCAGCGAGCCATTTATACGGCACTTCGGGATGTGGCGGACTCGCTGGCCGGCTACGTGAAGACGAGCGAGCAGCGCGCCGAGCAGGAACGGCTCGTTCAAGCGCTGCGCACGTCGGCGCAACTATCGACCGAGCGGTATCAAGGCGGGCTGGACAGCTATCTGCCCGTGCTCGACGCGCAGCGAAATCTGTTCGAAGGCGAGCTCCAGCTCGCCCGGCTCCACCAGCAGCAGTTGTCGTCGATCGTGCAGTTGTATCGCGCGCTCGGCGGCGGGTGGTCGCCATCGCAGACGGCGAACACCCAGGCCTCCGGGAATTGACGTGAAGCGGGGCTGAAGCCCCGCCGCCACGTGAGCGAACCCAGGAAGCACACGACGTGACGTCAGGGGAGAACGAGGTACGACATGGCTAAGCGGATGATTGTGATGTTGGTCGTGATGGTCGCCTTCATTGCGGGTCTGGCATTCATCAAGTTCCAGCAATTCCAGGCGATGGCGCAGCAGTTTGCGGCCATGCAGCCGCCACCGGATGCGGTCACCACCATCGTGGCCCAGCGCGAGGAGTGGCCGGCCACGCTCAGTGCGATCGGCACAGTGGCCGCCGTACAGGGCGTCACGGTCAGTGCCGACCTGCCCGGCATCGTCGACCGCATCGCGTTCGAGTCGGGCACTTCCGTCAAACAGGGCGACATCCTGGTCCAGCTGGACACCCGCCAGGAGCAGGCGCAGCTGGCTGCCGCCCAGGCGGAATTCGAACTGTCCGGCCTGACCTACGAGCGGATGAAGCGTCTGGTCGAGCACGACGCGGTCTCGCGGTCGGAGTTCGACACCGCGGCTGCGACGCAGAAGCAGGCCGAGGCAAAAATCCACGAGATTCGCGCAACGATCGAGAGAAAGACCATTCACGCGCCGTTTTCAGGAGTGCTCGGCATCCGGCAGGTCAACCTCGGTCAGTACATGACCGGCGGCGACGCGGTCGTCGCTTTGCAATCACTGAATCCGATCTATATCAACTTCGGCATTCCTCAGCAGGAGGCCAGTCAAGCGCGTCTCGGGCGCAGCGTTCGCATCACCGCCAGCGACCTCAGTGACGTCGCGTTCGACGGCCGAATCAGCGCCGTCGACTCCGTGGTGGATGAGGCGACTCGCAACATACGCGTGCAGGCGACGCTTGCGAACCCGGGCGGCAGGCTTCGCCCCGGCATGTTCGTGCAGGCGCAGATCCTGCTCGGCACGAGCCGCACCGTCGTTTCGCTGCCCGGTTCGGCAATCAGCTACGCGCCATACGGGGATTCTGTCTTCGTCGTCACCGATTTGAAGGGCCCGAATGGGAACACTTATCGCGGCGTCCGCCAGCAGGTGGTGAAGCTCGGCGGCTCGCGCGGCGATCAGATTGCGGTGCTGTCGGGCGTGAACCCGGGTGAGGAGGTCGTCACGTCCGGCGTGTTCAAGCTGCGGAACGGCGCACCGGTTCAGATCAACAACAAGGTGCGGCCGGCGAACAGCCGCGCGCCCAGGCCCGAGGACAGCTAGGAGAATCGCCATGAAATTCACGGACCTGTTCGTCAAGCGGCCGGTGCTGGCCATGGTCGTGAGCCTGGTGATTCTCATCGCCGGGCTGTATTCGATTCGCGCGCTCAGCGTCAGGCAGTACCCGCGCAGTGATATCGCGGTCGTCAGGGTCAGCACCATCTACGTTGGCGCGAATGCGGACCTCGTGCGCGGGTTCATCACGACGCGCCTCGAACGCGTGATCGCCAGCGCTGATGGCATCGACTACATGGAGTCCTCGAGTGCCACCGGCCTCTCCACGATCACGGTGCACCTGAAGCTGAACTACGACACCAATGCCGCGCTGACGCAGATTCAGGCGAAAGTCGCGCAGGTGCGCAACGACCTGCCGCCCGAGGCCGAGGCGCCGGTCATCGAGCTGGAAACGGCGGACACGCAGTTTGCCGCGATGTACCTGGGCTTCTCCTCGGCCGATCTCGATCAGAACCAGATCACCGACTACCTCACGCGGGTCGTTCAGCCGAAGCTGAGCGCCATCAGCGGCGTGCAGCGCGCCGACATACTGGGCGACCGGACCTTCGCGATGCGCGTCTGGCTGAAGCCGGAGCGCATGGCTGCGCTCGGCATCTCGCCGTCAACCATTCGAGACGCCCTGACGCGGAACAACTACCTCTCCGCGCTCGGCAAGACGAAGGGGTCGATGGTGTCGGTGAACCTCATCGCGAACACCGACTTGCGCACGCCGGAAGAGTTCCGTCAGCTGGTGGTGAAGGAAGACAACGGTGTCGTCGTGAGACTCGGCGACGTGGCGGATGTGGTGCTCGGCGCGGAAAACTACGAGCAGGATGTCCGCTTCAACGGCCAGACAGCGACGTTCATGGGCGTCTGGGTCCTGCCGACGGCGAACACCCTCGACGTGATCCATCGTCTCCGTGCCGCGTTACCCGAGATCCAGGCACAGCTGCCCGCCGGGATGAAGCTCGGCATTCCGTACGACTCGACGGAATACATCCAGGACGCCATCGACGAGGTGCTCACGACGCTGACGGAAACGCTGCTGATCGTGGTTGTCGTGATCTTCCTGTTCCTGGGCTCCGTGCGCGCGTTGATCATCCCGGTGGTGGCGATCCCGATCTCGCTCGTTGGCGCGGTCTTCCTCATGCTCGTCGCAGGGTTCACGATCAACCTGCTGACGCTGCTCGCCATCGTGCTGTCCGTGGGGCTCGTCGTGGATGACGCGATCGTCATGGTGGAGAACGTCGAGCGGCACCTCCAGTCCGGCAAGCGCGCCTTTCAGGCGGCCATCGATGCCGCCAGGGAGCTGGTGGGTCCCATCATTGCGATGACCATCACGCTGGCTGCCGTGTACGCCCCGGTCGGGATTCAGGGCGGCCTCACCGGCGCGCTGTTTCGCGAGTTCGCGTTCACGCTGGCGTCGGCAGTGATCGTGTCGGGCGTGGTGGCACTGACGCTGTCGCCGATGATGGGGTCGAGACTGCTTCGGTCCGGCGCTTCGGAGCGCGGGTTCGCCGGCTGGGTCAACCGCCGGTTCGACATGCTGCGGAACGGGTATTTGCGACTCCTGTCGGGAACGCTCCGCTACAGGCCGGTGGTGCTCGTGCTGTGGGGAATAGTGACCGTGTTGATGGTGCCGTTCTACATGTTCTCGCAGCGGGAGCTCGCGCCAGCAGAGGACCAGGGGGTGGTGTTCGGGGTGGTGCAGGCGGCGGCGAACTCGACCATCGATCAGACGAAGCTGTTCGCCCAGCAGGTGCACGACGTGTACCGCTCGTTCCCTGAAGCGGCCAGCATCTTTCAGATCATCTCGCCAACGGGCGGTTTCGGCGGCATGGTCACGAAACCCTGGAGTGAACGAAACAAGACCACCCAGCAGCTGCTGATGCAGTCGATGGGACCGCTCTCGAAGATCCCGGGGATCCGCGTCATCCCGCTCACGCCACCGTCGCTGCCAGGCGGCGGTGATTTCCCGGTCGATCTCGTCATCGCGTCGGCGGCGGAGCCTCAGGAGCTTCAACAGCTCGCGGGCCAGCTCGTTCAGAAGGCGTTTGCCAGCGGGATGTTCATCTTCGCCGATGCCGACGTCAAGTTCGACCAGCCGCAAGCCGAGGTCGTGTTCGACCGCGACAAACTGCGCTCGCAAGGCGTCAATCTCAGCCAGGCGGGGCAGGACCTGGCGACGCTGCTTGGAGGCGACTACGTGAACCGGTTCAGCATCCAGGGCCGCAGCTACAAGGTGATTCCGCAGATCAAGCGCGCCGATCGGCTGACTCCGGATCAGCTCTCCAACATCTACATCACCGGTTCCAGCGCGTCGCGGACGCCCGCGTCCGGGTATGCGCGAAGCGGGTCCAGCGCCGGTGGTCCCGAGAGCACGCTGGTGCCGCTGTCGACCTTCGCCACGCTCCGCACGACGACCGAGCCGCGCGAACTGAAGAAGTTCCAGCAGCTCAACGCCATTCGGATTCAGGGCGTCACGCCGCCGCCCGTGCCGCTCGACCAGGCGCTCAGCTTCCTGGAGGACGAAGCGAGAAAGATCATGCCCCCGGGCTTCACGATTGACTACGCGGGCGAGTCACGGCAGCTGCGCACCGAAGGCAGCCGGTTCCTCGGCGTATTTCTGTTGTCGGCGGTGCTGATTTACCTCGTGCTCGCCGCGCAGTTCGAAAGCTTCAGGGACCCCTTCATCATCCTGGCGGGCTCGGTCCCGCTGGCCGTGTCGGGGGCCTTGCTCTTCTCGTTCCTGGGCTTGACGACGCTCAACATCTACAGCCAGGTGGGCCTGATCACGCTGGTCGGCCTGGTGGCGAAGAACGGCATCCTCATCGTGCAGTTTGCGAATCATCTGCAGGAGACGGGACGAGACAAGCTGCACGCCGTCATCGAGGCGTCCGGCACCAGGCTCCGTCCGATATTGATGACCACTGCAGCGACCGTGGCCGGCCATTTCCCCCTGATCCTCGCGACAGGCCCTGGCGCCGGCGCACGCAACAGCATCGGGATGATGCTGGTGACGGGAATGATCATCGGCACCCTGTTCACGCTGTTCGTCGTGCCGTCGATCTACGTGCTCGTGGCGCGCACCCACGCGGCCGTGGCCGATGAAGAGCCGGGCCGCGATGCGCTGGTCCTGGCACAACAGCCGGTGAACGCCGTTTGAACAGGGTACGTGGCCATGGCATACACGATTGAGTCACCGGCGCTTGTCACAGCCATGCCCGTCGATGTCGCCTCACGTGAGACGGCGCCGACAGCACCTTACCTGCGCGTGCACTGTGTGACCGTCTTCGTGCGCGACCAGGACCGGAGCCGCGACTTCTACCTGAACACGCTCGGGTTCAGTCTGGTCGTCGACACGCTGCACGAGCAGTTTCGCTGGCTGGCCGTCGCGCCGCCAGACGGCCACACGGTGATCGCGCTGCTGGCCCACGAGGGCTGTGACGAGGCGGATGCCATGCTCGGGCGGGCGACCGGTGTGACGTTCATCACCAACGACTTGCCGGGCACGTTCGAGGACTGGTCGCAGCGGGGCGTACGCTTTCGTGATCCGCCGCGCGTCGAGCCATGGGGTGGCACGGTCGCCGTCTTCGAAGACATCGACGGAAACTCGTTTGCGCTGGTCAGCGTGGACATCATCAGCCGCGAAGTCGACGCCCAGCGTCGCCGGCTGGCCGAACGCGCCGAGGCCGACCGGCGCCTCGCGCACGAGCTCGACATCGCCCGGCAGGTCCAGGCCAGGCTGCTCCCGCAGACCGTGCCGTCGATTCGCACCCTGGACTACGCGGGCACGTGCATCCCGGCGCGTCAGGTAGGCGGCGATTACTACGACTTTCTGAACATGGCGGACGGCCGGTTCGGACTCGTGATTGGCGACGTCTCAGGCAAGGGCATCGCGGCCGCACTGCTGATGGCCAACCTGCAGGCCAACCTGAGGGGCCAGTGTGCCGTCTCCTCGGAACCGCAGGCGCTCCTGGGATCCGTCAACCAGCTGTTCTGCAAGAGCACGGCGGCAAGCGCGTATGCCACGCTGTTCTTCGCGGAGTACGACGACACGACGCGCCGATTGCGCTACGCCAACTGCGGACATCTCCCCGCGCTTGTGCTCAGGCGTGACAACTCCATCGAGAAGCTTGGGTCCACGTGCACGGTGATCGGCCTGTTCGAAGAGTGGACATGCTGCATCGACGAGTGTGAGCTCCTTCCGGGTGACACGCTGGCGATCTACACGGACGGCATTACCGAGTCATTCAGCGAGGCCGGAGAAGAGTTTGGCGAGGAGCGCCTCACCGAGGCGCTGCAGCGCTATCGGCAACTGCCGTCGCAGTCGCTGCTGGCGTCGATTGTCGACGATGTCCGCCGGTTCAGTGCACCGGAACAGTTCGACGACATCACGCTGACCGTGGGGACGTGCCGCAACTGAGGCGGCGCTCAGAACGCGGTGACCCGCTCCACGAGCCAGAAGCTCGCGAGGGCACCAATGGCATACGGCGCGATGCGCCACAGCCAGGCGGGTTGCGACAACCGAAGCCGTTGCGCCGCGCGCCAGCCAACGGCGATGACCGTCACCACGGCTCCGACGAACATCACCTGGCCAATCTCGACGCCGACATTGAAGAACAGCAAGGCAATCGGGATCGACGACTGCGGCAAGCCGACCTCCGCGAGCGCACCAGCAAAACCGAATCCGTGCAGCAGGCCGAACGTGAACGCCACGACCCACGGATAGTGTTGCGTCACGCTGTAGCGGCCTTGCCTCGTGTGGACGATCTCCGAAGCGACGAACACGATGCTCAGCGCAATGGACGCCTCGACGGGGGGGCCGGGGACATGCACCCAGCCGAGCGTGGCCCCGGCAAGGGTCAGACTGTGCGCGACCGTGAACGCCGTGATGGTGAGGAGCAGTCGCCGGGTGCCCTGCACCAGGAGCACCAGCGCCAGCACGAACAAGAGGTGATCGAACCCGGACAGGATGTGTTGAATCCCGAGGATCGTATAGGTCCTGGCAACTTCCAGTCGGCCCAGGCTGGGCCTGCCGATGAAACTGGGACTGACGGGCAGGATGCGCTCGAGCTGCACGGTGCCGTCGAGGCGCACCAGCCGCGCGAGCACGTCGATTCGGGTTTCCGAGAGCTGCGAGAAGAAGACGGCCTTGCCGTCGAGCCCTTGCGGCACGCGGATGCGCCAGCGCTGCACCGTGATCCCGCGCGAGAAGGTGCTGCGCACCGGTGTCAGCACCGCGGTTCCGTATGGGAACTGCGGCTTCACCTTCAGCGTGGTGGCTTCGTCGATCGCAGGGATCTTCCAGAGCACGTCGTAGGTCTCCCCGTCCAGCTGCGTGAGCTGCAGGTAGGCCGGCTTGAACTCGTCGGCACGAGTTTGAACCACCCCGCAGAGCACCGCCACCGCCGTCAGCAGGAGAGCACGCCTTCTCATCGCCGTTCCGCCGACGATTCCGCTTCGATTCGGATCTCATATCCGCTGCGCATCTTCGCGTAGGCGTCGTTGCGCGCGCGCTGGCGGCGATCGTTCTCCCATTCGCGGACGACCTGGTCACGCACGGCGGCAAGCTCGGGTGCCACGGCCGGCGTCCGCTCCGAGACTCGCACGTAGTGCGCGCCGAAGCTCGAGTCGATCGGCCCCGCCCAATCGCCGAGCGGCGCCTTCTCGAGAGCCGCGGCGAACTCCGCGCCGAAGTCGCGCGCCACCAGATCGGCGGGAGTCCGCGTCATCCGATGCGGCAGCAGCGTCGGCTTGCCAAGGTCCTCGGGGTCGCCACCCTTCCGAAGCGCCTCTCGCGCCACCGCCACGGCATGGACCACTCCCCGGCCGGACGTGGATTCTCCGATGAAAACCTGGTCGAAGGTCAGGATGGCCGGCTGAGCGAAGCGCGCCCGGTTCGCTACGAGATAGGCGGACAGGTCCGCGTCGGTCGGCGCTCGTGTCGAGGCGTCCTCCTCCGCGATCATCTCGATCTTCTGCCGCACTCGACGCTTCACGACGATGTCGTCACGCTCGAGCCCGAGTTTCACACCTTCCCGGTACAGGATCTCATCGCGTACGTACGACTCGATCAAGTGGTTCAACTCGGTGGTGGACGGTTCGCGACCTCTCGCCGCCACGTGCTGTGTCACGAGGTCGTCTACCACCCCCTGGGTGATGACGATGCGGCGCCCGCCGGAATCGCCGGGCGATACCCATCGATAGGCGCCGAAGAGCGCGATGCCGATTATCAGGAAGTGCAGCATCGGTTCGCCGAGAAGCGTTCGAATGGGCATACGCACCCTTACTTCGGCGAATACCAGATTGGCGACGTGAACGCCCGCTCCTGCGTCGTCATCGGTACTTTCGGATCAGAGATCTTGATCTTGAAATACGCCGCGTCGTACGCGGTCCAGCGCGGCGTCGGGATCTCGAGGACCCGCGCGTAGTAGACCGCGCGGACGGACGGATCGAAGTCCGGGTCGGTCCACACGGTGACGAGTTCCGGATCGCCGATGGTGTTGGTCCACGTTGCGGTGGCGACGTCCACGGTGTTCCCCACTGGGGTCAGCTTGCCGTTGACGATCGTGCGCCGGTCCTTATTTCCCC
>Ga0207701_10003349_pt1 | contig 16462 bp, 15 predicted proteins | sample KBSSwiSSwithPhiX_FD_184294 | JGI IMG/M metagenome (GOLD analysis project Ga0207701, IMG submission 184294) | Switchgrass rhizosphere bulk soil microbial communities from Kellogg Biological Station, Michigan, USA, with PhiX - S5 (SPAdes) (version 2) | ecosystem: Environmental > Terrestrial >... | reverse complement strand
AAGATCGATCAATTCATCGGCGTCTTCGGCACGAACCTGCCGAACTTTCCCAACGAGCCGGACGGGTTCTTCCTGCCGCCGCCGGAGCCGCGGTGCTACGAGCTGCTGATCAAGCAGGCTTCCGAGAAGCTCAACATCCCGTGCGTGCCGTCGCGGCTGTCGATTCTCACCAAACCGCTCAACGGACGACGGGCGTGCCACTACTGCTCGCAGTGCGGCCGCGGCTGCGCGACCCACTCGAATTTTTCGTCCCCATCGGTGCTGATTCCACCGGCGCTGAAGACCGGCCGACTGAAGATTGTCCCGAGCGCCATGGCGCGCGAGATCACCGTCGACGACACGGGTCTCGCCAACGGCGTCACCTACGTCGACAAGGCCACGGCCCGCGACAACCACGTCCGCGCCCGCATCGTCGTCGTGGCGGGAGGCGCGTGCGAATCGGCGCGTCTGCTGCTGAATTCGAAGTCGTCGAGGTTCCCGCAGGGGCTCGCGAATTCGAGCGGCACCGTCGGCAAGTACTTGATGGATTCGACCGGGGCCAGCGTGACCGGGTTCATCCCGAAACTGATGGACGGCACACCGCACAACGAGGACGGCGTGGGAGGCATGCACCTGTACACGCCCTGGTGGCTCGATAACAAGAAGCTCGATTTCCCGCGCGGCTATCACATCGAGCTCGGCGGCGGACGCCGCATGCCGAACGCGGGTTTTGGCTCCGGCATCCACAATTTCACCAGCGTGGAAGTGGCCGGCCAGCCGCACGCGTTCGGCGGATACGGGAAGGGGCTGAAAGACGACTACCGCCGGCTATATGGCGCGACCGTCAACTTCGCAGGCCGCGGAGAAATGATCCCGAACCCCGACAGCTACTGCGAGATCGATCCGACGGTCGTCGACAAATGGGGCATCCCGGTGCTTCGGTTTCACTTCAAGTGGAGCGACTACGAGTTGAACCAGGTGAAGCACATGCAGGAAACCTTCCGCGCGATCGTCCAGGAAATGGGCGGGACGCCGACCTCGCCGATGCCGTCGAAGGAAGATGGATACGGGATCGCCGCCGGCGGCCGCATCATTCACGAGGTTGGTGTGACGCGGATGGGGAGCAATCCGTCGACGTCCGTGCTGAACAAGAACTGCCAGGCGCACGACGTCAAGAACGTGTTCGTCGCCGACGGCGGCCCGCTGCCGTCGCAGGCCGACAAGAACTGCACGTGGACGATTCTCGCGCTGTCGATGCGCACGGCTGAATTCATCGCTGATGCGCGACGCGCGGGGACTGTTTAGCGCCTCGCGGCTCGGGGATTCGGGGATTCGGGATTCGGGGATTCGCGGATCAGGGATTCGAGGATCGGGATTCAAGGATTAGTGATCAGTGATTAGGGATTGAACATGGAAACGAACAGACGAACGATTCTCCAGATGCTGACCGCCGCCCCGGCCGCGGTCGCCTTCACGTGGACTGACGCCGAGGCGCAGGAGGCGCACACTCATGCGCAGGCGGCCCAGGCGACGGCACAGAAGACAGGGACGCTATTCAAGCCGAAGTTCTTCAACGCGCACGAGTGGGCCACTATCGGGATGCTGGCCAACATCATCATCCCGAAAGACGAACGCTCGGGCAACGCGACCGACGCCGGGGTTCCGGAATTCATGGACTTCATGATGGTCGATCAGCCGGGCCGGCAGACCGCGATGCGCGGTGGCCTGGCGTGGCTCGATCGTGAGTGCACCAGCCGCTACGACAAGATGTTCGTCAACTGCACGGACGATGAGCGGACGAAGGTGCTCGATGACATCTCGTGGCCGTCGAAGACGACGCCCGGCATGTCACACGGCGTGGCGTTCTTCAACATGTTCCGCGATCTGACTGCCAGCGGATTCTGGACCAGCAAGATGGGCATCAAGGATCTCCAATACATCGGCAACACGGTCGTTCCCGAGTGGAAGGGATGCCCGGACGAGGTCCTGAAGAAACTGGGCGTTCAGCGCGGCTGAATTTGCGTTCTTCCTCACCCACACCAGCGGTGATGCGATTTCACGCGTTGATGTGTGTCGTGGCATGCGTCGCGCTCGACGCCTGCAGACCCGAAGCACCGGCCGCGCAATCGGCAGCGCCGATCGCGAAGATGAATCCGTTTCAATCCGATCTCGCATTCCTCAACCAGCACACGAAGATCGTCCTGCTGACCGGAGGCGCCGCGCAGGTTGCGGTGGCTCCAACGTATCAGGGTCGGGTGATGACGAGCACGACCGGCGGCAGCGAGTCACCCAGCTTCGGATGGCTCGGCCGTGCCGCGATCGCGTCCGTTGAGCGGCAGCCGCACATGAACGTGTTCGGCGGCGAAGATCGTTTCTGGCTCGGGCCCGAAGGCGGGCAGTATTCGCTGTACTTCAAGAAGGGCGATCCGTTCGACCTCGATCACTGGCAGGTGCCGGAACCCTTTGACTGGGGTGCCTGGGACATCAGCAGTCAGTCGCCGACGTCGGTTGCTTTTCGAAAGCGAATGAGCCTCGTCAACTTTTCCGGCACACCGTTCGATATCGACGTCGAGCGGACAGTGAAGGTGCTGAACGACATCGAAATCGCCACGACTCTCGGCACCGCCCCGGGGAACGGTGTACAAACGGTTGCGTTCGAATCCTCGAACACGGTCACGAACGCGGGCCGCAACATGTGGACGCCGGAGTCTGGCCTGGTCTCAATCTGGATACTCGGACAGCTCACGCCGTCGGCCTCGACAACCATCGCGATTCCCTACAACACAGCGGGATCCGGTCCGGTCGTCAACGATTCGTATTTCGGGAAGGTCCCTGGCGATCGCTTGATCGTGAAGCCACCAATGCTCTACTTCCGGGGAGACGGTCAGTATCGAAGCAAGATCGGCCTGCCACCGTCGCGCGCGCTTCCGATTGCCGGCAGCTATGACGCTGCCGGTCACGTGCTCACGCTGGTTCAGTACACACGGCCAGCCGACGCGACGAACTACGTGAATTCGATGTGGGAGATTCAGCGCGAGCCGTTCAAGGGGGACGTGATCAACAGCTACAACGACGGCCCGCCCGCTCCCGGCAAACCGCCACTGGGCCCGTTCTACGAATTGGAAACGTCCTCACCCGCGTTAACCCTTGCGCCGGGCAATCACTACACCCACGTCCACCGCACGTTTCACATCCTCGGACCCGACGCGGAGCTCGATCGAATTGCCAAGGCTACGCTCAAAGTCGGCGTTCGCGATCTGGCCGGAGCGTTCAAGTAGTGAACTAGCTAGCAGCCAACAGCTAGGAGCCGGCAGTTAGGACCCAGATCCGATCCCGGATCCCGGACCACGGATCCCGGAAACCTTGTGCACGCTATCGCAGATCTCTGTGAGTTTATCGAACAGGTTTCCATCAGCCGGGCGGAATGACGCGCCATCGATCACGAGCGGGGCGCCGACGACAACCAGCGGCGCACCGCGACGAGCGCACTCGATCGCCTGATCAATCGACAAGCCGCCGACCGCCTGCACCGGAATCGACACGGCCCGCACGACGTCGTCCAATTCGTCGAGCGGGCTCAGTCCGCGGATCATTCCCCGCTCATCGAACCCAATGTGATGGACGACGATGTCGACGCCAAGGCGTTCGAGCCACCGTGCGCACTCGACTCGATCGTCGGCGCCGAGGTTGTCACCCATGACGCGGACGTTGAAGGCTCGTCCGGCATCGATCACTCGCCGGATCGTCGCCTCGTGAGCCCGGCCCATGACGACGACGAAGTCGGCGCCGGCTTTCGCCATCATTTCCGCTTCCAGGTACCCGCCATCCATTGTCTTGAGGTCGGCAACGATTGGATGATTCGGAAAACGTGCGCGCAGCTTCTCGACGGCGTGGAGCCCTTCCGCCAGCAGAAGAGGCGTGCCCGCTTCGAGCCAGTCAACCCCGGCTTCGACGCCGACCGCGGCCGTCTCCAGCGCTTCGTCTATGTCGATGAGATCGAGCGACAGCTGGACGATCGCGTGGTCCTGTTTCTCGAGCTTCATGGGAACCTTCCGTCAGAGTCCACGGCCGCGGATCACCCCAATCAAGAGGAAGATGATCGCGACGACGAGCAGGACGTGAAGCAGGCCTCCGAGGGTATGCTTCGTGATGATCCCGAGAAACCAGAGGATGACGAGAACGACGACAATACCGACCATGTCAGCCTCCCAGGAGCATGATACGTCGAGCGCGAGTATGATTCGCCTATGTCATCCCATCAAATGACGCGGCGCGATGTGCTCCACCTGACTAGCGCCGCTTCCCTTGCGCCATTGGCATCCATGACCGGTCAACAAGCGCGTTCCGCAACCTCGACGGCGCCCGCAGCGCGTCGACGCGAGCTCTATGGGCTGCTGGGTTCGCTGCCCGATCGGAAGCGGCCAATCGCCGGCAAGAAGAGAAGCGAAGAGGAGCATGACGGATACGTCCTGGAAACCTGGGATCTCGATCTGAACGGAATCGAGACGGTGCCTGCCTATCTCGCCCGTCCGCGGACGATCAGCGGCAGAGTGCCTGGCGTCCTGTTCAACCACTCCCATGGTGGCGGCTACAAAATTGGCAAACAGGAATTCATCGAAGGACGCAGCTACCTGGACAAGAAGCCGTATGCGAAGGAGCTGACCGAGCTTGGCTACGTGGCCCTGTGCATCGATTCATGGATCTTCGGCGAGCGCAGCCACACCAGCGAACTCGACATGTTCAAGGCGATGCTCTGGGAGGGGCAGGTGCTCTGGGGCATGATGGTGTACGACGGCCTTCGCGCGCTCGACTTTCTTCTCACCCGCCCGGAAGTCGATCCACAGCGGATTGCCACGCTCGGCATGTCGATGGGCAGCACCATGGCGTGGTACCTTGGCGCGCTCGACGAGCGGATCAAGGTCACGGTCGATATCAATTGCCTGACCGATTTCCAGGCGCTCCTTGCGCGAAAGGCGCTGGCGCTCCACGGCGTGTATTATTTCGTGCCCAGCTTGATCAAGCATTTCACCACCGCCCAGATCAATGCCTTGATCGCGCCGCGGGCGCACCTCGGACTGGCGGGACTGCGCGATAAGCTGACGCCGGTCGAGGGGCTCGACGTGATCGATAAAGAGCTGCAGCAGGTGTACGCGAAGCTTGGTCATCCGGAACGGTGGAAGCTGCTGCGATACGACGTCGAACACCAGGAAACCCCTGAGGGGCGACAGGAGATCGTCGCGTTCTTGAAGCAGAATCTCTGAGCCGCTGCCGAGCCGTTATCCGTGGTGCGGGATCCGGGATCCGACGGGACGCTGAAACGAGGCAACATCGTGAATCGAATGCTCTTACTCACTGCAATCATTGTTGCGACGTCACTTGTCGCTGCGCAACAGCAACAGCCGCAGCCGAATCCGACGACACCGCCGTCGACGTCAACACCGGCAGCGCAGGCGCCAAATCCCGACATTCACTACCAGCTCGGGCCTGACTCGCTGCCGCGCGAAGGTGTTCCCACGGGGCAAATGCGCGGACCTTACACCCTGCCCAGCCAGGCGTATCCCGGCACTCAACACACGTATTGGGTGTACGTGCCGGCGCAGTACGACCCGTCGATTCCGGCCAGTTTGATGATCCTCAACGACGGACAAGCCTTCAAGAACATGGAAGGGGACGTTCGCGCGCCCAACGTCATCGACAATCTCATCTACCGACGCGAAATCCCGGTGATGCTCGCGGTGTTCATCAACCCCGGACGCACACCCGAGCAGCCGGAACCCACACCGCAGGAATGGGGCGACAAGACGACCAACCGCCCGACTGAATACAACACGCTCGACGACAAGTACGCTCGCGTAATCGTCGACGAGCTCATGCCGGTTCTCAACAAGGAGTACAACATCTCGAAGGATCCGGAGCGTCGCGGCATCGGCGGCGCGAGCTCGGGGGCGATCGCCGCCTTCACCGTCGCCTGGCAGCGCCCGACCGAGTTCCACAAAGTACTCAGCATCGTCGGCAGCTTTACCAACCTGCGGGGGGGTCACGCCTACGCGGATCTGGTTCGGAACAGCGAGAAGAAGCCGATTCGCATTTACCTGCAGGACGGTCGCAACGACAACCGCGGCGTCGGCCGCAACGGCAACTACGACGAAACCCGCGACTGGTTCGTCCAGAACGTCAGGTTGATGAAGGCGCTCACCGAGAAGGGCTACGACGTGAACTACACGTGGGGCATCGGCCGGCACGGCCAGAAACAGGGAGGCGCGATCTTCCCGGACATGATGCGATGGCTCTGGCGCGATCACGCGGTGTCGACCGACGTCAACGACACGGTCGAGCGATCGTTCAATAAACCGAAGGGACAGTAGCGATTGATGATTGTCGATTGCTGATTGTTGATTGCTACCCGCGACCGCCACGTCAATCGCCAATCAGCAATCAACAATCAACAATTTCACGATTCTCCCTTCAGTCCCTCCAGCGGTTCGACCCGGGCCGCCCGCCATGCCGGGCCGGCACAGGCAATCGCTGCAGCGAGAAACAGAAGCCCTGCTGCAGCCATGATCGCCTCCGGATCTGATGTTCGCGTCTGGAACAGCACGTCTTGTAAGAGCCGTCCGGCAAGCTGGGCAGCGACCAGGCCCAGGACGATCCCGAGTACCGCCAAGAGCAGCCCCTCTTTCGTGACCAGCGTCGCCAGGGCACGCGGGCGCGCACCGAGTGCCAGCCGGATCGCCATCTCCTGACGGCGATCGTTCACGACACAGGCGAGCAAGCCGTAAACGCCGACCGCGGCAAGCAGTGCGGTGATCGCAGCGAATGCCGTCAACACGAACATCAGCATTCTGGGAGCGGCGGCGGCGTCCAGCACCCGTTCATCCATCGTCCGGATGCTGCTGAGTGGAACTGACGGATCAACCCTGCGAAGCGCGGTTCGCAGCCCTCTGGCGACGGTCGCCGCGTCGGGCCCGCGCGCAACAAGGTTCATCGGCCGGAACGGGAACTGGCGATGCGTGTGATAGATCACCGGTTCCGACGGACGTCCGAGCGGCGTGTGCTGAACGTCCCCGACGACGCCCATGATTCTGAACGGCACGCGGCCGGGGAGATTCCTGCCGAGCGGGCCGATGTTGGTGGCGGTCGAGACAACTCGCATCCCGACCGGATCAGCGTCAGGAAAGTTGCGCCGGGCAAATGTCTCATTCACCAGAACGACGGGCTCGGTGCGCCAGGTATCCTGGTCGGTGAAGAGGCGGCCCGAAATCAGCGGAACGCGGAAGGCTTCGAAGTACCCGGTCGAGACGCTGACGTGTTGTGCGACCGGACCATCGGTTGCGGCGACGGCGCGCCCTTCAATCGTGAACGGAAGACGGGTGGCCCAACCGGCATCGAGCGGCAACGCCGTCGCGGCTCCGACCGCGTCGATTCCCGGTTCCAGCCGAATCTGCTCGAGCAAGGTCGTGTAGAACTGCTGCACGTCTTCCCATTTGGCGTAGCTGCCGCCCGACAACTGCATCCGCGCCACGACGACTTGTGATGACACCACGCCAATGGGTGCGCGTAGCATCCGTCCGACGCTCTGGACGAGCAGGGCTGATCCGACGAGGATCGAGCATGCGAGCGCCACCTCGCTGACGACCAGCACACGGTTCCATCGCCGCGTACGCGCACCCGCGGTGTTGCGGGATCCGAACCGGAGCGCATCGCGAGCTTCGGGCCGCGACATCACGAGCGACGGCAACAACCCGAACAAAAGGCTCGTGACTGCGGTCGTGCCGAGTGCAAAGGCGAGCACGCGGCCATCGAGCGAAGCTCCCTCCAGGCGAGGAACTGACGCCGGCATCCAGGCAATCGCGATCTTCAACAGCGCAATTGCGCCAGCCGCACCGGCAATCGTCCCGCCGGCGGCAAGCAGCAGGCTCTCGACGAGCATCTGGCGCACCAGGCGTGCCCGTGAAGCCCCCAGCGCAGAACGCACGGCGAACTCCCGCGCGCGGGGACCGGCGCGCGCGAGCAGCAGGCTGGCGACGTTCAGGCACGCCGTGAGAAGCACCAGCATGACCGCGCCGACGAGAACCAGCAGCGCCGGCCTGTAGTACCCGAGCATGTCGTCGAGGAGCGGCGCGGGATACACGTTCCAGCCGTTGTTCGTGGACGGGTTTTCCGCACCGAGCCGTCTGCTCAGTCGCGAGAGCTCCGACGAGGCCTGCTCGAGCGTGGTCCCGGGGCGCATCCGCGCAACCGCTTCCATGAAGTGCGCACCGCGGCTGTGCCGCGTGAGATCCCAGTTCAGGCGCAGCCACACGTCCACATCGTCAGGAAATGTGAACCCTGGAGGCATCACCCCGGCGATTCGGTACTGACCTGACTTGACGTTCAGCGGCTTTCCGACGATGTCGGGATCCTGGCGGTAGTGTTCACGCCAGAAGCGATCGCTGATGACGGCGACGAGATCCGGCGAGTAGAAGGGTCCATCGGCTGGAAAGCCCGGACCCAGCTCGGTCGCGACGCCCAACAATCCAAACAGGTTCGCGCTGACCTCGATCGCGTTGACACGAACCGGCTCGAGGCCGGGATCAGCAACGTTGACATCAGGTCGCCACCAGGCGGCGGCGTCCTCGAACGCTGCGCTCGTGGCGCGATAGTCCATGAAGTTGACCGGAGAGAGATGCTCTCTCGGCAGATTCTTCTCGAGGTTCTGCTCCCACAGCATCACCAGACGATGCGGATCACGGTATGGCAGCGGACGAAGAAGGACGGCATTGACGATGCTGAAGATTGCCGTGGCGGCGCCGGCTCCAACTCCAATCGTCAGAATCGCGACCGCGGCAAACGACGGCGAACGACGAAGCTGACGGAGCGCGAACCGCGCGTCCCCGGCGAGCCCGTTGACCCTGCCACCGGCCTCGGACGCGCCGGTATTCCACGGGCGGGTGTCCGGAGGCCGTGTTCGCGGCGTGGGCACGAGAGAAAGCGGCGACTCCTGGAGCGCCTGCTTCGCAGCCTTGATCGCGTCGCGTTCGGATCGGCCTGCCGCCAGCGCGTCGAGGTAGATGTCTTCGAGGTGAGCGGCCAGTTCCGCGATGGTGTGCGTCGACAGGTTGCCGGCACCCGTGTCGCGGGCACGGTCGACGACGAGCGTGTGCCAGTCTGGAGCGGCCATGACTACGCGTACTCGACGCCGGCGACCTCACCGAGCGCGGCAATGAAGCGGCCCCAGTCCGCGCGCTGCGTGCTCAGCGTTCTGCGGCCGGCCTCGGTGATTCGATAGTGACAACGTCGCCGCTGGCCGGCTTTCTCGATCCACCGCCCCTTGATCCACCCGCGATCCTCCATTCGATACAGGGTCGCGTAGAGCGAGGCGAGCGTGAACCGCAGGTGGCCGCCGGAGCGCTGCTCGATCAGCTTGGCGATTTCGTATCCGTGATGACTCTCGTGTTCGAGGATCGCCAGGATGACGACCTCAGTGCTGCCTTTCTTGGCTTCCTCGAGAGCCGGACGGGTGGACATGCTGCGCTCCTATATGAAGGAGCACTATATATCAGGCGGGGGTGACTTTTCTTGGTTCTGCTGGGTTCTACGGGGTGCTGCCAGGTTCTGCTGGGTTCGTTCTCGAGTCGACGACTCCGCGCGGAGAACGAACCTCGCCGAACGAACTTCGTCGAACGAACCTAGTAGAACCTAGTAGAACCCTGCAGAACCCAGTAGAACCTGATCTTTTAGCGCCTGATGACGACGCCGACCGAGGCGGTCATGTAGCGCACATGGCACCCGGGAGGGATACTGGCGACCGGACAGCCCTCGTCGCCTTTATGGATGCTGTTGTAGTAGCGAAGATCGAAACGGATACCTGTGCGCTTCGTGAAGAACCCAACTGCGCCGCCGCCGATGTTGAATGCCGGAGTGTTCCAGGTGTCTGGGAACACGTTGTCGGTGCGCGACACGCCGAGGAAACCGAATCCGCCCGACACCAGCGGCCGAAGGTTGTACTCGCTCCACTTCCGCGGCGTCGTCAGAACCAGGTTGCCCATCATCGTCACCGCATGACTCTTGCTGACGAGAACGGGCTCGTCACCGGCGAAGAACCCGGGCGTCCAGACGACCATTCCTTCGACGCCGAGAACGCCGGCGCCCAGAAGCGCGACCGACCCGCCGAAATTCCAGTGGACCCTGGACGTGCCGTTGTCGGGGTCGGACAGATTCGTGTCTGCCGCGAACGTCCAGCCGATCGTCGGGACGAAGTGCCACTCGGCGTCGGCAACGGATGGAAATGTGAGCGCGAGCAGTACCCCTGCTGCAAGACTCGTCAGAAAACGCGGCGGCACTACGTCACGAGCCTGAGAAAGAGCGTTGCAAAAAGAGATTTCGTGACGTTGCCTGCCGGCAGTTGGAAGGTGGCGCTCAAGCCGTCGCTGTTCGCCAGGAGAATGAAGGTAATTTTTTGATCGGGCAGCTTCAGCAGAAGTGACGAATACGCGCTACCGACGTTGCCAAAGTGCCAGACGACACGCTGGCCCCGATGACTCTGGACGAACCATCCGAGTCCCATCGGTGAAACGAACCCGGTCGACGGTATGACGACAGGATTCCACGCCAGGTCGAGCGACTCCTGTTTCAGGAAGCCGTTCGAGTCAAGCATGGCGTCGAGGCGCGCGAGATCGCGTACCGTACTGACCAGCCCGTTTGCCGCGCTCATCGTGATGGGAGGGAGCTCCGTTCGTTCGGCGCGGAGACGCGTATCAACCTTGTAGGGCACCGCCATGCGGTCCAGTACACGTCGGTAACGATCGATCGTTTCGCCTTCGAATTCCCCTTCGCGCAGGACCTTGTCCGAACGCCAGAGATCCGTACCCGGCACGGAGTCCTGCATCGCGGCGCTCTCGAGCAACATCGCGACGCTCTTGCGATACGAACGAACTTCGCCGCAGTGTTCAACCACCGGCGTCAGCTGCTCATATCGTTCCGGACTGTAGAGAAATGGCTCCTCGAGACCAGGAGTGGTGTGGCTGAGGACCTGCGCAATCGTGACGCCTGCCTCGGGAAGTTCGCCGCCATATTTTCGAATCGGATCGTCGACATACAGCTGCCGCAGCTCGGAACACCGGAGCAGCATGACCGCCGCGAGCGTGCTGCTCAGATCGCCGACGAGATATGGCGTGTCCGGCGTCGCAGGGATCCGCAAGGCCGTGTTCTGGTAGCCGTAACCTTTTTCCCAAATGATCACGCCGTCGCGGACGACGGCGGCCGAAAGGCCGGGAATCCCTACCTGCCTCCGAAAGGCTTCGAGATAGTTATCAAGGACCGGCAGCGCGCCGTTCGGCGTGAAGACGGGCGGCTGCTGCGCGATCACACCGGTCGCGGCGAGAACAGACAGCAGGATGATCGCCGAAGAAAGTCGACGCATCAACGCATGAAGGTGAATTTTGCGAGGCCGACCACGTCGTCGGCCTGCCACGGCCACACGAAGGACATGATGCGCGGGGTACTGTGGGCACGGACGCGGACGTAGTAGTCGGCGTTCACTTCGAGCTCGGCGCCTCGGAACAGGGGCATCCGCTCGAACTGATCCGTCAGCCAGGCCCAGGCGGCATCCTCGGTTTCCTTCGAGTCCGCCTTGTCGATCCGACCGTCGACCGCCCGGGTGACCGCGTACTTGCGCGTCAGATTGTCATATCGCACTGAGGCGGTGACGACGGCGGAGGCGATGGTCCGGTCGAACCAGCCGGCTGAACTCCGCCGAAGATCGAGCTTATAGACAAGGCTGACGGTCAGGCCGCTGTGAATTGCGTTGCGGATTTCTTCGGTCGGTTCCTGGGCCAGCTTGAAGGAAACGAGGACCTCGTCGCCGCGGGTCAGCGGCGCGACCTGGAGAATCTGTTGTCCGTCCTGCGGCGCAAAGGCCAGCACCGACAGAAGGACCAGGGCGGTACGAGGCAGCATCAGACTGTGCCGTAATGATACGTCAAAGTGCGAAAAAACCGCAGAAAGGTGGCTGGCACCTCAAAAAGGTGGCTGGCACCTTTACGGGAAAGGTGCCAGCCACCTTTTCCAATCACTTCGATAGATCTGGGCGAAGGCTGAGCTTCTGGACGCGCCAATTCGTGAGCTCCCCTATATAGATTTCGTTCGCTGAGCGGCAATCAATAGCGTTGACCAGGCCGAATTGCTTCACCAGCTTTCCGGCCGTGCCGAATTTGCCGACGATCTTTCCGTCCAGCTCGAGCTTATAAATCGTTGCGTCGTCCATTCCGTACTTATCGCCGGAGTGCGAACTGTACAGATACTGATGAGATCCACCCGAGACGCATACCGCCATCGGCACACCTATATTGGTGATTTGCGACTTGAATGCGCCTCGTCCGTCGAAGACCTGGATCCTCCTGTTTCCTGAGTCCGCCACGTAGACGTTGCCCTGGGCATCCGTGGCGATCGAATGGGGGACGTTAAACTGCCCCGGATCGGTGCCGCGCGCGCCCCACGACAGCAAGAACCGGCCGTTGCGATCGAACTTCGCGATGCGCGAATTGGCGCCATGGCCGTCAGCGACGAAGATGTTCCCCTCGCCGTCAAACGCTACGTCGCTCGGGCGGACGAATTGGTCGCCTGCCCCTCCGGCGCCAGGGGCTCCTGTCCCGCCGCGGCCGGATGGCGTTGCGTTCGCGTTTCCGGAAGGTGCCTGACGAATGGTCACGGCTTCAGGCTTCCGGCCGAGGATCATCAGCACTCGACCGTCGGGACTGAATTTCACAACCTGACTCGAACCTTCGTCTACGATCCAGATGTTGTCCTGCGGGTCGACGCGAACCGCGTGCGCGACAAGAAAGCCATAGAGTCCCTGTCCGATCTCACGCACGAAACTGCCATTCCGATCGAACTGAAACAGCCGCGATCCGCCGTGGGTAAACAGCCGCGAATTGCCTAGCCCGACGGTCGGGTTGCCAGTTCGGGTGTAGACGATGATTTGTCCTTTTGAGTTGGTGGCAACTCCGGCCACTTCACCGAGGTACACGTCGGCTGGCAGCTTGAAGAGATCGGCCGAAGCATCGAACCCAATTTCCCGAATCGCGTCCTGGCTCTCGAGACGGGCGACGAGGACGAGGCTGAGGATGAGGACGGCAAGACGGAGCGAGCGGATCACATGTCCTCCTATCGTCCGGTTGCGGTGGCCGCCTGCGGCCGCAGGATGATCTTCTGAATCCGCCACGCGGTGATTTCCGCCACGAACAGCTCGTTCGGGTTGCGGCAGTCGATTTCGTGCACCGTGCTGAATTCTCCCAGCTGTTTTCCTGGCTTGCCGAACTTCCCGAGGATGGTGCCGTCAAGCTCCATCTTGTAAATCTCGCCGGTGATATCGCGGTACTGGGCCAGCCCGTTGTCGGGAATTGAATTCGAGACGTAAAGGTACTGATGGGGGCCGGGCGAGATACAGACCGCCCACGGGTTCCCCACGTTGTCGTAAATCGCCTTGACGTTCAGATCGTTGTCGAACACTTCGACACGCGCGTTGCTGCGGTCGCCGACGTAGACGTTCCCCTTTGCGTCCATCGCCATCGTATGCGGCAGATTCAACTGGCCGCGCTGGCTGCCACGAGTGCCGGCCTCCTTGATAAATCGTCCGTTCTTGTCGAACTTCACGACCCGCGAATTGCCATATCCATCGGTGACGAAAATATTGCCGGCCGCGTCAAAGCCGACGTCGGTTGGGCGGCTGAAGACGTATGGTTCTGGCGGCGGTTCCGGAGTTCCCGGAGCACTTGCGACGAGGCCCTCCACGGCCTCGGGCCTTCGGCCGATCACCATCGCGACATGCCCGTCGGGCGTGAACTTGATGATCATGTTCGTGCCTTCATCGACCGCCCAGATGTTGTCGTCCCGGTCGACGCGCACGGCATGCGCGAACTCGAATCCGTATAACCCCTGGCCGATCTCGCGCACGAAGGCGCCGTTCTGATCGAACTCGAACAGCCGCGTGTCGCCGCTCCTCGTGTACACGAAGACGTGACCTTTGGAGTTGGTGGCCACGCCGATGCCCTCGCCGAGGTAGAGATCGGACGGAAGCTTCAGGAAATTCGGGACCGACTGATAAGCAATCTCGGGAACGTTCTCTGCTTTCGCCTTGGTCTGAGCAGATGCCGTGTACCCGGTCAAGAAAACGAGCACACCGATGATCGCTGTCATAGCGCGCGTCATAGGCCCTCTCTGTCAGCATTTCTTACTCTGCGCTGGGGCCCCACCCCCAGCGCCCGCCAGCGCTCGCCTTTGGCTCGCCCGGCTGATCGCGGCTGCTTACCGCTTAGTCAATCATGTCTAAGCGCCCTGATGGGATCCAACCGCGCCGCCCGTGCCGCGGGATAGCTCCCGGCAATCAGGCTGATCGTGATCGAAAACGCAATCGCGCCGCCAATCAGCCAGGGCGGCAGTGAAAACAGATTTCCGGGCGTCCCACCCTGATTCTGGATGTAGATGTTCGCTCCTAGATTCACGATCCGGCCGACGATCCATCCGAGGACGACGCCGGAAATCCCGCCAAGAAATCCGATGGCCGACGCCTCGATCAGGAAAATCTTGCGAATGTCGCCGTCGCTGCCGCCGATTGCTTTCATGATGCCGATCTCACGTGTCCGCTCGAGGATCGACATCACCATGGTGTTGACGATGCCGAGTGAGGAGACCGCGAGGGCGATGGATCCGATCAGGCTGAGCACGATATCGAGCAGGATGAACGCGCGCTTGGCACCCTGGAGCGCGTCGTTGAGTGAAAACGCGGAGAATCCTTTCTTCCTGATCTGCTCTTCCACATCCTGCACATTCTGCGGATGCTGCACTTTGACAATAAGCTGGTTGTAGGGCGCGTTGGCGACAACGCGGTCGGGTGCAAGCGTCTGCGTCAGCGCTCGCGTCGCCAACAGGATCTCCCTGGCGCGTCCCAACGGGATCATGACCCCGGAAATGGTCGCCGGGCCTGCGAACGGCCCCGTCTCGCGCTCGATGATGCCAACGATCGTGAAGGACTTATCCACACGCGATGCATTTGCGGATGGCATCGCACCAGGAACGGGTTGCGCGGGCCCACCGCCGCCATTGCCGAGCGCTCCGTGTCCCAGCGTCAGCTCCTTGCCGATGAGCGACTGCGGATTCGCCTCGTCGATTCGCTTCGCCATGTCCAGGCTCAGGAGACATTCGTCGGCGGTGTCGCTGCTGAGGAATCTTCCATACGTGATCGCCTGAAACGATCCTTGGTCCTTCGCGCTCATCGGTACGCCGGAGGCCAACGTGCCTTCTGACTCACCACCAAATCTCGCTTCCACCGGAACGCGAATACTTGGATAGACCTCTCTGACGTTCGTCATCGAGGCCAGCTCCTTGATGGTCTCGTCGTTCAGGTCCGAACGGAGCGGCGCTGCCTCCGGCGATGCCTTTGCGGCGCGTTCCGCCCTGCGCCGCGCGCCGAATCCGCCGCGTCCGCCAAACGCCATCCGCGCGAGCCCGCCGGGAAGGTCCTGCCCCGGGGTGACGGAAACCGTGTCGAAGAGCCCAGACTTCGTAAAGCGGCTGACGAACTGATCCTGAAGTCCCACGCCAAGCGACACCATGCCGGCGAGCGACGCAATCCCAATCGATACACCCAGCGTCGTCAACGACGTGCGCAGCTTGGCTTCACCGAGATTGCGCAGCGCAAGGTCGAGCGTGTCGCGAAACGTCATGCGCGCGGCTCCCGCTGCTCGTCCACGACCACGCCGTCGAGCAAGGTGATCGTCCGGTGCGCGTAGGCACGGGCCAGCTGCGCGTCGTGCGTCACCATAATGACGGTCTTGCCCTCCTGCTCGTTGAGCGTTTTGAGGATGGTCATGATGTCGCGCGAGGTGTGGCTATCGAGGTTGCCCGTCGGTTCATCCGCAAGCAGAAGGTGCGGCTTGTTCGACAGCGCGCGCGCAATGGCGACGCGCTGCTGCTCTCCGCCGGACAGCTCGCGTGGCCGATGCTGCTGGCGCTCTGCCAGGCCGATCGAGCTGAGCAACTCGGCCGCAGCGGTATCACGCTCGGCCCTCGCGACACCGGCGAACATCATCGCCAGAGTCACGTTCTCACGAGCCGTCATCGTTGACACCAGATTGAACGATTGAAAAATGATCCCGACGTTGCGGCGCCGATGCACGCTCAACTCGGCGCTCGACATCTGAGACAGATCCTGATCGAAGATTCGCAGCGACCCCTCCGTCGGTCGATCCAGGCCGGCGACGAGATTCAAGAGCGTAGATTTTCCGGAGCCGGACGTGCCGAGGAGGGCGACGAACTCTCCCTGTTCGACCGACAGCGACACGCCGTCGAGAGCGCGCACGGTCGACGTGCCCATCCGATAGTGCTTCTTGAGGTCCCTGGTCTCGAGAAGGGTTGTCATCAATCACTCCGAGGGGCTTCGCCCCTCGGACTCCCCCACACGCTCTCTCGCGAGCCGCTTCGTCGGCTCGCTCCGTTCGCGTGGCTC
>Ga0207701_10003348_pt1 | contig 16465 bp, 17 predicted proteins | sample KBSSwiSSwithPhiX_FD_184294 | JGI IMG/M metagenome (GOLD analysis project Ga0207701, IMG submission 184294) | Switchgrass rhizosphere bulk soil microbial communities from Kellogg Biological Station, Michigan, USA, with PhiX - S5 (SPAdes) (version 2) | ecosystem: Environmental > Terrestrial >... | reverse complement strand
TCGCTAAAGCAATACGCATGTATAAAACCGACAAGGAACAAGGCATCGGTGCGATCGCGCAGTTTATGAGACTCAATGATCGGGAAGCGTTGGAAGAGACATGGCGCATGAACGCGAACGTGCTCAAGGACAACCCGTCTCCTCCAGTGGCCGGTATTCGTGTCGTCAGGGATTTTCTGGCCCAGACCGATCCGGAGGTGAAAAAAATGAACCTCGAATCCTTCATCACGACTCAATTTACCGATCGGCTGCAGAGAGAAGGCGTGAAGTGAAATATGGCGGCTGCGCTATTCGCAATAGCGAGATGAATTTATGAGCCCGCGATGATTCCTTCCAAGAATTATTTTTGGTTCGGTTTTGCCTTTTGGCTGTTATCCGCTTGTCCGCTTCACGCCAAAGACATTGTCATTGCCACGTCGTCGATGACGTTGACCAGCGTTCCGTACCTCGTTGCCATCGACAAGAAATTCTTCGAAAAAGAAGGACTGGCTGCGCAATATGTCGTGATGCGCTCGGACATTGCGGTGAAAGGTTTGCTCACCGAAGACGTCGACTACAACCAGAGTGTATCGAGCGTTCTTCGCGCCGGTGTCGCTGGTGCCCCCATGGTCACAGTTGCGGGCATTTATAATCGCACGTTCTTTGAATTGATCGCCCGACGCGACATTAAGTCTCTCGCCGAGCTGAAAGGCAAAACCGTCGGCATCAGCCGCTACGGCGCTTCGACGGAGTACGCGCTGCGATTTGGCCTCAAAGCCAACGGCATCGATCCCGACAAACAGATCAAAATGCTCGCGGTGGGTGAAGATGCCGCGAGAATCGCGGGATTGCAGAATGGCACTTTGGCGGCAATCGTCTCGCAGGTGCCGGCGAACTTCTTCGCGCACAAAGTCGGCGGCCATACGCTGCTGCCTTTGGGCGATTACCTCGAAACGCTGTTGGCCGGCGTCGGCGTCAGTCAAAAGAAACTCGAGCAAAGCCGCGACGAGGTTAAACGAGTGATTCGCGCGCTGCTCCGTTCGCTGGATTTCATGTATGCTCAACCCGTGGAAGTCAAAGGGCTGATCCGCAAACGACTGCGCGTATCGGAGACAGATATCGTCGATCACATTTATACGCTGGTGACGAAGTATGCGACGCGCAATGGCATCCCTTCGCAGCGGGCGATCGAGGACACGCTCTTGGGAACGCCCTTTGAAGGTAAGGTAACAAACTTTGAAAAGCTGACCGATTTTTCCATCGCGCGCGAGCTCGCTGAGGCAAAGTAGAATCATCGAAGGCGGGTCGTGATGCAGCAAGAACGAGGTGCTGTCTATGAGCGATGATAGTTCGAAGCCGCAAAGACGAGAAATTTTGGCGGCCCTCAAACCCGCTCTGCAAGAAACGGATCTGATTGTCAGCGCGCTCGCCGGCACCACGGCGGAGACCTACCAGGTGATCGACCGGCCGGGAAACTTATATCTCGTCGGCATGGGAATGGTCAGTCAGGTGGCTCTCGGCCTGGCCACGGCTTTGCCGAAATGCCGAGTCTTTGCCTTCGATACCGACGGCAGCATGTTGCTCGCGCCGAGCATCCTGCCCGTAGTCGGTACGCGCCAGCCAAAAAATCTTTATATTCTGGTTTTTGATAACGAGCAGCTTTTCGGTAGCCGGGGCGGTCCGAGAAGCCAGACTGCCACCGGAACGAACATTGCCGGGATCGCCAAAGCCTCCGGCGTGGAGAGCGTGCGCACGCTCCGCGACAAAGCTTTGCTGCGCTCAGAAGTCGATGCTTTCTTGGCCAGCGAGGGTCCGTCGATGCTCGTCGCCAAAATCCAGGCGCTGGGGCGAGGCGCGGGGCCGAAAATGGACGGACAGGAAAACAAGTATACGTTCGTCCGTCATGTCGAGCGTATCGCTCAGATCGAAATTCTCGGCGCGCCCAAACCGTAATTGCGCACGGCCGAGAATTATTTCATTCCGATCACCTCAAGAGGAGAAAAACCAGATGAACGTTGAAGCGGCCAGAGCCGCCCACCAAGCATTGCTCAAATCCGGCGTCAATTTCGTCGCCTGCCTGCCCGACTCGGCGTTTCAGGAATTGTATGTGCCGCTCTCGGCGGATCCCGAGATCACCTACGTTCAAGTGGCGAGCGAGAACGACGGCGTCGGCGTCTGCATGGGCGCCTGGTTGGGCGGAATGAAACCGGCTCTGTTGGTGGAAAACACTGGCTTCACGCTCGGCACCTACGCGCTCTTGCGCGGTCCCATGGCCTTTGGTGTTCCCATGCTGCTGTTGATCAGCCACCGCGGCGACCTGGGCGATGAGCGCTGGTTCTCTGTGCCCTTCGGCTGGGGCACCAAGCCATTGCTTGACAGCATGCGCATCACGCATCGCTCAGTGGAAAGGGCCCAAGACGTTTCCGCAGCTATCGGCAACGCCGTCAAATCGATGAATTCCATGCAGGCGCCAGTGGCGATTCTATTTGCCGGCGAGATTTTATTTTGAAATTTTCCAACGTAACACGAGCGGGGTGGCTGTGCGCACTGATTCTGCTGAGCCTCGTTTGTCCCGCCTCGCGCTCGGACGCGATCGATGACATCAGAATCGCGTATCCTTCGACCAGTTTCACCACCATGCCGATTCTGGCCGCGAGCAAATTTGGCTTATACCAGGAGGAAGGGCTGCGGCCCGAGCTGATATTCATGCGGCCTAACATCAGTGTCACAGCGGTGGTCACCGGCCAGGTTGAATTCGCTACGGCGCACGGCTCCATCGTTCGCGCGGCAGCGCAAGGCATGCCCGTGAAAAGCCTGATGGTCGTCGCCGATCGGCCGGCCTATTACCTGGTCGCAAAGCCCGGTATAAACAGCGTTGCCGCGCTGCGCGGTAGATCGGTGGGGATCGCTTCGCTCGGCGGCTCGGTTCACCTAATGACCAAGGAATTCCTGGCGCAAAATAATTTGGATGCCGACAAAAACGTCACCTTGCTGGTAACCGGAGATCACAATACGACCATGCAGGCGATGCAAAACAGCTACGTCGACGCGGCCGTGATCTCGGTGCCGTGGCAAACCGTCGCCGAAAAAGCCGGTTTCCGGAAGCTCGCCTACTTCGGCGATGTCATGCGCTTGCCCATGGCCGGGCTGGGTGCTTCGGACGAAAATATCGGCAGGAAGCCCGACCTCCTGCGCCGCGCGGTTCGAGCGACGCTTCGCGGCATTGATTTCCTGAGAGACGCGAAAAACAAAAAATCAGTCGTTGGCATCATGGTCGCATGGTTTAAAGTCAGCACCGAACAGGCAGAGCAAGCCTATGGACAGATGATTGAGGCCTATCCGCCGAATGGCATGGTAACGGATGAAGTAATCGACAAGGATCTCGAGATTGCGCGCCAGACCGGCGCATTCAAAACTCGCGTTCCTTTGTCTCGGGTAATCGATTTTCGGTTTGTCAAAGCAGCGCGGGAAGAGCTATCGATAAAAAAACCGTAACAAGGTGCTTAATAAATCTCCCCTTCCCCTCTTTTCCAAAGAGGGGTTAAAGGCCCTTCGATAATACTTCTCCCTTTGACAAAGGGGATCGAGGGGGATTTAAGTTGGGCTCGATAAGCCAACTGTAGTCGAATTTTTCAAAAGATCTTTACGGACAGAACACTCAAGTGAGGCAGAAAACCATGATGGCATATCCGTACGACGATGCGCGGTTAATCTTGGCGCTGCAGATCGATCACTCGCGGGTAGCGGGTTACTTCGCAGCCCATTGGGGCAATCAAAAATTCGCCCGGCCTGAGCCCTATTCTTCCGTCGTGCTGGCGGCCACCGAGCACGACATCGGCGGGTGGGAATGGGAGATGAAACCGTCGACCCTCAACGACAAAGGGTTGCCCCTCGATTATCACGACGGCAGTTTCAAATATCTCGGCCAGCTCCGGCTGGATTTTTACAAAAACTCCGTAGACCGCGTTCTAACCCGCGATCCTGATGCGGCCATGTTGCCGGTTTCATTCTACGCTCGCCTGGTGCCGAACCGAGCTTACAAAGACGGCGAAGACTTTCTCGGCGAGTTTTACCGGGCCGAGCATATTATCGTGAACCACACGCTGGCCGCCGCATAGCGATGGGCGCGGCACAGGCAAACGAGCACGGCGGCCGCGTAGCGGTCATCACCGGCGGTAGCGGCGGCATTGGCGCGACGATGGCCGAGCGACTTCGAGACTGCGGAGCAGTCGTGCACGGGCTCGACGTGCAGCCGTCGAAGTTTCCGGGAGTCTACTTTCATCGCGTAGATGTCGGCGACGAAGCGAACGTTGACGCGGCATTTGACGCGATCGGCAAATCCGCCGGCAGGCTCGACTATCTCGTCTGTTGCGCGGCGATTTATCGCCCGGTGCCTTTTTTGGATCTTCGTCTCGACCAGTGGCAAGAAACTCTGCAAACTAATCTAACGGGCTACTTTCTCTGTTGTCGCGCCGCGCTCCGTCTCATGCGGCCACAAAAGTTCGGCCGCATCGTCCTGTTCTCATCCATGGTAGCGCGCACCGGCGGCGGCAATTGCGCGCATTATGCGGCATCCAAGGGCGGCGTGCTTGGATTGGCGCGCTCGCTCGCGATCGAATCCGCCGCGGAAAATATCCGGGTCAATGTCGTGTCGCCGGTGATTACCGACACCCCGATGCCTCGCGCCGTTTTGTCCGACGAAGAAATGGAATCGAGAAAATCGCGCATACCGCTCGGCCGCATAGGTAGCACCGGCGACATGGCTGACGCTTGCCTCTTTCTTCTGAGCAATGACAGTTCGTACGTGCTCGGCCAGGATTTCCGCGTCAACGGAGGCTCCGCCCTGTGGTAGCGAGCGATCCTCGCGTCACTGTCGTGACCGGCGGCGGCAGCGGCATCGGCCGCGCGACCGCGATCCGGCTTGCGCGCCGAGGCGATGTGCTTTGCCTTTGCGATGTGAGCGCAACAGGACTTAAAGAAACCGCCGCTCTGGTAGAGTCGGAACGCGGCCGCGTGCTGACCGGAATTGTCGATGTGCGCAATCAGGGCCAAGTGCGAGCTTGGATCGCAGAAATCCTCGAACGCTTCGACAAAATCGATTGTCTGTTCAGCAACGCCGGCGTGAACGCTCGTTCCACCGTGGCCGAGATGACGCTCGCGCAATGGTCTTTGTTGATCGACACGCACGTCACCGGCACGTTCAATTTTTGCCAGGCGGTGCTTCGCAGCATGGTCGAGCGGCGTGCCGGCGCGATCGTCATCACGTCGTCGGACTTTGCAGTTGTCGGAGTTCCAAACGCAGCCAATTACTGCGCGGCGAAGACGGCGCTCTACTCTCTGACGAAATCGTTGGCACTCGAATTCGCACCGTACGCCATTCGCGTCAACGCCATCGGCCCCGGACCCATCGACACGCCGTTGCTGCGCGCCGGCAGAACGCCGGAAGAATACGAAAACGCCCGCCGCGCGTTCGAGAGCCGGCTCCCGATCAGACGGCTTGGCCAACCCGAAGAAGTCGCCGCAGTAGTCGACTTTTTGCTGAGCGAGCGGGCCGGCTTCATGACCGGCCAACTGGTTCAACCCAACGGCGGTCAAGTCATCTGGTAAGCCCACGAGCGATTGCGACCAGCAACTGAAGCAAGTATTTTGGCAGTTCATCGCAAATGAAAAACGTCACAGATCGAAGATGAAACCGGCAAAGTTTGATTACTACGATCCGACAACTCTCGACGAAGCGTTGAGTTTACTGGCGCAATTCGGCGATCGAGCGCGCCCGCTCGCTGGCGGGCAGAGCCTCGTGCCGCTGATGAATTTTCGTCTGATCCGCCCGGCGCATCTGATCGACTTGAACGGCGTCGCCGGGCTGAGCTACTTGAAAATCGACGACGGCGCGCTGCGCCTCGGCGCGACCACTCGTCAGCGCGAGCTCGAACGCTCGGCTGATGTCGCCAAGCGCTGGCCGCTGTTGCGCGACGCTGCGGGCTTCATCGGCCATGTCCAAATACGCAACCGCGGCACCATCGGCGGCAGCCTGGCGCATGCTTTTCCTTCCGCAGAGTTGCCCGTCGCGATGGTGAGCTTGGATGCTTCATTGACTTTACGATCGAAGACCAATCAGCGCACAGCGCGCGCGGAAGACTTCTTTCTTTCCTACATGACCACCATGCTGCAACCGGACGAGCTTTTGACCGAGATCAGCGTGCCGGCCCTGCCGGCGCAGAGCGGCTGGTCCTATCATGAAGTCAGCCGCCGGCATGGAGATTTTGCTCTGGCAGGCGCCGCATCCCTGATTGCTCTCGACGCAAACGGCGCCATTCAGCATGCCCGGCTCACGCTCACCGGCGCGACGCCGATTCGCTCGCAGGACACAGAAGAGTTTTTGCTCGGCGAAAGGCCGTCGGAAACCCTTTTCCGCGACGCGGCGCGACGCGCCACTGAAAACTTGGAACAGGATTCGGATATTCACGCGAGCGCCGAATACCGTCGCGAAGTCTGCGCGGTCTTGGCGCGGCGCGCGCTCATGCGGGCAGCTCAGCGTTCAGCCGAACAGATGAAAGGAACGACGCAATGACCACCCGTCCGGTACGGCTGACTGTCAACGGACGTGAATACACCGGGCAAGTGGAGCCGCGCAAGCTTCTCACCGATTTCTTGCGCGACGACCTCGGACTCACGGGAACCCACGTCGGCTGCGAGCAGGGGGTTTGCGGCGCCTGCACGATTTCGCTCAATGGCGAGCTCGTGCGCTCCTGTTTGCTTTTTGCTGTCCAAGCCAACGGTGCAGAGTTGAAAACCGTTGAAGGCATCGCGCCCAGCGCCACCGAGCTACACCCGTTACAAGAAAAATTTTGGCAGCTACACGGTCTTCAGTGCGGCTTTTGCACGCCGGGGATCCTGCTCACCGCGGAGGCGCTACTGAAAGAGATTCCGAATCCTAGCGAAACAGAGATTCGCGAATGGCTGAGCGGCAATTTGTGCCGGTGCACCGGCTATCAGAATATCGTCGCGGCAATACAGGAAGCCGCAAAGGCAATGAATAACGCCAAATCTTGAGTTTATGTTCGTTTCCGGCTTCCGCCGGAATGACGGATTATTGACAAAATCGCGATAGCAAGAGTGTTGAGCGAGAAGCGAGCAATCCATGCCCTACATCGGTTCGAGAATTAAGCGCAAGGAAGACGTAAGACTCCTGCGCGGTATCGGCAAATACGTCGGCGACATTCATCGCACCGGCATGGCGCACGCCGCGATTCTTCGCAGCACACACGCCCATGCGCGCATCGTGAAAATCGACGTGGCGGCCGCGCTGAAGTTGCCCGGCGTTATCGGAGTTCTCACCGCGGCCGACATGCCGGGACTCAAAACCATCCCCATGCGCACCGGAGTCATTCCCGGTCTGGAGCGTTCGCAGCAAACGCCGATTGCGACAAGCAAAGTTCGTTACGTCGGCGATCCGGTGGCCGTGGTGGTCGCGGAAAACCGTTACATCGCCGAAGACGCGCTCGAGCTGATCGAGGTAGAGTACGCGCCCCTCGGTGCCGTCACCGAAGCGCGCGCAGGCATGCAGCCGGGGGCGCCGCAGCTTCACGACGCAACCCCGAACAACATCGCGGCCAACTTTCAGGTCAACGTCGGCGACGTCGATGGCGCTTTCGGCGATTCGGAGCTGATCGTCGAGGAGGAATTTTCGACCCAGCGTCACTCCGCCGTGCCGCTGGAAAATCGCGGCCTGGTTGCGGAGTGGGACGAAGGGCGCGGGCTCCTCACCATGTGGGGTCCGACCAAGATGACTCACACCAATTGGCGCATTCTCTCGGAGCTCATCGCTTTGCCGCAGAGCTCGATCCATTTCATCGAGCCGGAAGTTGGCGGCGGCTTCGGCGCCCGCGGTGAATTCTATCCGGAGGATTTTCTTATTCCCTTTGCTGCTAGGCATTTCCGCAGACCGATTTGCTGGATCGAAGACCGCTCGGAAAACCTCAAAGCCATGAATCAGTCGCGCCAGCAAAATCATCGAGTGAAGATCGGCGTCAAGAAAGACGGTACGATCATGGCGATGGACGCTGAAATTCTTTTCGACATGGGCGGCTACACGCGCACCCACGGCGGCGTTCCCGCCATCGCCGCCTCCGCGATGCTGCGCGGCCCCTTTCGCGTCAAAAACTATCACTGCAATGTATTTTGCGTTCTCACCAACAAAACACCGGTCGGCACCTATCGAAGCCCGGGACGCTACGAAGCGAATTTTGTCCGCGAACGGTTGCTCGACATGATCGCGCATCGTTTGAAGCTCGATCCCGCCGACGTCCGCCGCCGCAACCTGATCCGCCACGAAGAAATGCCCTATGACTTGGGCAAGCATCCTTTTCATTACATGGTTTACGACACCGGCGATTTGCCCGGACAATTCGAGCGCGCGTTGGGACGCTTCGGCTATGAGGATCTAAAAGCGAGCTGCGCCGCGGCAAAGCTCGAGGGCCGCGCGGTTGGCATCGGCATCGGCTGCTTCGTCGAAACCAGCGGCATCGGTCCGTGGGAATACGCCCGGGTCGAGATCGATAACGCGGGCATGGTTGTCCTCTACTCCGGCTGTAATTCCGTCGGTCAGGGCATCGCCACCGCGCTCAGCCAGATCGTTGCCGACGAGTTGCAAGTCGCAATCGAGAACGTGCGCGTGGTGCACGGCGACACGGCAAAAGTCCCCTACGGCAACGGCAGTAACGCCAGCCGCTCCACCGTAATGGCGGGCAGCGCAGCCGTCGGAGCATCCCGCAAAGTCAAAGACAAACTCTTGCGGCTGGCGTCGGCAAGTTTGGAAATCGATGGCGCCGATCTCATTCTGTGCGACGGCCGCGTGGTCGCGCGCGGTGCGCCGGAGCGGTCGCTCAGTTTCTCAGAGCTGGCGCGTCTCGCGCTGCCCGGTCCAGCGCTCAAAAGTGGCATGACTCCAGGGATTTCCGAAGAAGATTTTTTCGCCACCGACAAACGGCCGTTTCCCTACGGCGTGCACGTCGCCTCGGTGGAAGTCGACAAGGAAACCGGCAAAATCAAAATTCTCGACTACCTCGTAACTGAAGACGTCGGCCGGAAAATCAATCCAATGATCATCGAAGGCCAAATGGCCGGCGGCCTGGCACAAGGCATCGGCGGCGCGCTGTTGGAAGAGTTCGTCTATAACGAAGACGGACAACCGCTGTCGACGAATTTTATGGATTATTTGCTGCCGACGGCGATGGAAATGCCCAAAGCGCAGTTGATCTCCACCGAAGATTTCCCCAGCCCGCACAATCCCCTTGGCGTGAAAGGCGCGGGCGAAGGCGGCATTACCGCGGCCGGCGCAGCCTTGGCCAACGCAGTATCCAATGCGCTCGGTGTCGAAGTGAAAAAATTGCCGCTCAAACCGGATTACATTCTCCAGCTCGTAAAAGAATCGGAAGCGGCAAAATAACCTCCAATGCTAGATCAAGAATAGGTTGCAATGATTGCGCATGAAATTATCGACGCCCACGCGCACATTTATCCAGAAGGCTGCTTGAACGAAGTCGTCAGGGACCGGGACGACTTCAAGCTCGTCGCTGGACCGCGCGGGCAAGCGCTGATCTATCGCGGCAGCCACGTCATGTCGGTGCCGACCGAACAGGACAATTTGCCGAAGCGCTTGGCGTCCATGGACGAAGCGGGCATCGGAATGGCGATACTTTCCGTGGGCGCGCTGAATGTCGGTTGGGCCGGTGCCGGCGATGCGGCGGCGGCACGTTTTATCAATGACGGGCTTGCCGCGGTTTGCCGACAGCAGCCGGCGCGCTTTCGCTTTGTCGCCGTGCTCCCATGCACAGACCACAAAGCGATGATACAGGAGTTGGATCGCGCGCTCGGCATGGGTGCCGCCGGAGTCGGCATCGCCACCAACGTCGGCGACCTTCAGCTACAAGCGCCCGAGCTCCGCAATTTCTGGCGTGAAATGAGCCGGCGCAAGCTCATGGTCCTGGTGCATCCGACTTCTCCCTGCGACCTGCCGCAGAACGATCCGGGAACTTTTCTGGCAGTCGGCTACCCGGGTGAGACTGCGATGGCGGCAACTAAGCTTGCCCTCGCCGGCGTTCTCGAAGAATGTCCCGATGTCAAGATCGTCTGGTCGCACCTGGGCGGCAGTTTGCCGATGATCCTCGACCGAATCGAGCGCGGCTATCAACGTTTTTCCGATTGTCCGCATCCGCCGAGCTACTACTTGCGTCGCTGCTACTTCGATACCGCATGCGTTCATGGCCCTGCCCTGGAATGCGCTCGGGCGACTTGGGGAATCAACACGCTGGTTTTCGGCACGGATGTACCCCATGTATCCAACGCCGAAAAGGAAACAATCGCCGCGCTCAAGGCTCGAGCATGGTCGGACACCGAGCTTGGCGGTATTTTTGGTGGCACGCTTAGAAAGTTGCTCGCGTGATACGAACGCGATCGGAGGACACTATTTATGATGGTTTGCCCGTACGATGAGAAACAATTGCTGCTGATTTTGCAGGTGGATCATTCGAAAGTCACCGGTTGGCTTGCCGCCCATTGGGGCAATGGCGATTTCGCCCGCCCTTCCCCATACGCCCCGATGGTTCTCGCAGCGCAGGAGCACGATACCGGCTGGTGGGATTGGGAAATCAAACCGCAGCTCAACAGCGAAGGATTGCCGCCGGACTACATCGGCAGCATCAAACATCTCGGCGGAAAAGTCTGGTTGGATTTTTATCGCCACGGCATCGAGCGTCTCGCCGAGCAAGACCCCTATGCCGGCTACATCGTCTCGTTGCATTCGGACGGCCTGCTCACTCAAGGCCGCGGCCTGCTGCCGTATATGCCGGACTATACGGTCTATCCGGAGGTCAAGGAATTTCTCGCCGAGCAGGAAAACTACCGTGCCGAGCTTATGACACAACTGAAAGGCTCGGCGGCATACAGCGACTTCGTTTCCGAAAAACAACTCTGGACGAACTTCAAGCTCATGGAAGTCTACGATCAGATGGGACAGTTCGTTTGCAATCGCTACCCGTTCAACAGCACCCAGCGAAAAAACGGGCCGAGCCATACGATGAGCAATGTACCCGTGCCCACTCGGCCCGGTAAAGACGATACGATTCTGACATTTACGATCAAAGACGAAAGCCGCGCCGCGGTCGCGCCCTATCCGTTCGATATCGACCCGTTGATCATCTCATTTCAGGGCCGGCTGCTACCCAAGCGCCGCTATGCGGACCAGGATGAATTTTTGCGCGAATACTATTGCGCTGAAAAACTAGCCATCAATTATTTGCTTTCGTCGAATTAGCGGCAGTGATGGGTTCAGGAGGAGCTCGAGTGAAACGACCGACTAGACATTTCGCCTTTTGCGCATTTTTGTTCATGGTATTGAGCGCACCAACGCCGCTCCGGGCACAAGCAAAAACGCCCGTTAAAGTAAGACTGGCGACTTCCACCGCGGGTCTGGACTTCGCGCCCATTTGGATCGCCCAGCGCAAAGGCTACTTCAAGGAAGAAGGTATCGATTTCGAGCATATCTTGACCACCGGTGGTGCGGTCACGATGGCGGCGGTCATGAATGGCGACGTTCAGTTCGTTTCGACGGCCGCCTCCGATGTGCTCGTTGCCCGCGCGCGCGGCGATCGCATGTTTTCGGTGGGCATTTTTCCCGCTTCCCTCGAATGGCACATCGCGACCAACAACAAATGGCTCGAAAGCCGCGGCCTGGCGAAAAGTCAGATCGCTAAGATGACCGTCGCGCAAAAAATCCAGGCGCTCAAAGGCACGACCATTGGCGCCGTAACCGTCGGCGGAGCCCCGGCGCAAGTCGTACGGTATTTGCTTAGGCAAAATAATTTAAAGCCTGACAGCGACGTGCGCTTCGCGGCGGTCGGCGCCGGTCAGGCGCGCGTGAACGCCCTCAAGAACGGCCAGGTCGATATGATCGTCGGCGGCATTCCCGACACCGAGCAGCCGGAATTGGAAGGTTGGGGATACACGTTTATCCGCCTGGGTAACGAGATCGACATTTTCAAAGACTATCCCCATGAATCTGTGCACGCTCTGGATAGCTACATCAAGGCAAATCCGAACGCGACGCGCGCGCTCCTGCGGGCGATTGCGCGCGGCAATAACTTGATCATCGACAACCCCGCCGAGTCCGACGATCTACTGGTCAAGCAATTTCCTAAAATCGACCCGTCGGTTCTGAAGACCGTCATGAGCCACAGCAGATCGACATTTCGGCGTAACTTGAGAATGACCAAATCGGGATGGGACAACATGAATAAGGTTTTTGTCGCCGTGGGCTTGCTCAAATCCGACATGAATACCACCGAGGGTGAGTTCTGGAGCAATCAGTATTTGCCGTAACAGACACCGAGTAACCCGAACGGATCAGAGGTCAAATTGCCGAAAAAAATCCGTCCATGCTGACCTTGTCGAAGCATGTTCGACAGTTTTTTAGAAGCCTGCTAGTGTGGTGTCTCTCAAGTTCGCTGAATAAATCTCCCCTTGCCCCTCTTTTTCCAAAGAGGGGTTAAAGACCTTTGTAACACTTCCCCCTTTTGAAAAAGGGGGATCGAGGGGGATTTAACCAAGCTTCCATACGAAACTGTTGTTCGAATTTCTTAAACGGACTTCAGGACACGGACCGAAGTTAAAAAAATAAACTTTATGGAAGACCGCACCGCGACAACCTCAGCACGAACCGAATTAACAGATAAGAACCCCAGTGAACCACCGCAAAAAACTTTCGCACTCGCAAACTTTCGCGGCCTTCTCGTCCTTCTTCCCGGCCTCTGCACGCTCGTGCTTTGGGAACTCGCCGCCTGGCAATGGCCGGGTGTCGCCCGGCTGGTGAGCCAGCCGATCGAAATTGCCCGCGGCATCGTCGATGTCGTCACCACGGGCGTGATCTGGCAGCACTTCGATGCGACGATAAAAGAAATGGCGGTGGGGTACGTGATCGGAGCTGTCACCGGCGTCGCCGTCGGCTTTCTCTGCGGACGGATAAAATGGCTCGGTGATATTTTGAATCCTTACATCTCGCTCTTCAACGGCATACCGAAGGTCGCCCTGGCGCCGGTGTTCGTCATCTGGTTCGGCATCGGCCTGATGTCGAAGATCGCGATCATCGTAACCATGGTTTTCTTCGTGGTCTTCATCAACACCTTCGCCGGTCTCCGCTCGGTGAACGAAGATTATGTGGCGATCGTCCGCATTATGGGCGCGTCCGGCTGGCAAGTCGTGCGCGAAGTGTTTTTGCCGGCCACCTTGCCGTTTATCATGGTCGGTTTGCGCGCGGGCATTCCGTTCTCGGTCATCGGCGCGGTGGTCGGCGAGTTCATCGCTTCCACCAAAGGGCTCGGCTTTTTTATCAACTATAACCAGGGCACCTACGACACCAACGGGATTTTCGTCGGCGTCACGATCTTGGCGCTGCTCGTGGTCGTGCTCGACGGCTTGCTCTCACTTGTGGAGAAACGGCTGTTGAAATGGCGTCCGGAAGTCGAAGCCAAAAACGTCGGCGCGTGAGCGGACCAATGGAGCCGATCATCGACCTCGCCAACGTCAGCAAGACCTATCGCTCCAAAGGCAAAAGCGTTCTCGCGCTAAAAGATATCACCCTGCCAGTGGAAAAAGGTTCGTTTACCACCATCATCGGCCCGAGCGGCTGCGGCAAGAGCACGTTATTGAAGATCATCGCGGGCATTTCGCTTCCCTACGAAGGACGGCTCAATTATAAAGGACAGGAGATCGCCTCGATCAACGCGGACATCGGCTTCGTTACCCAGGACAGCAATCTGTTTCCTTGGCTGACATTGAGGGAAAACGTCGAGCTCGCGCTCAAGATTCGCGGCGTGTCCAAGCAGCAACGAGCGCAGGCGGCGCAAAAGCTCATCGACACCATGCAGCTCACCGGCTTTGAGACCCACTATCCGTTCGAGCTCTCCGGAGGCATGCAGAAACGCGGTTCGATCATCCGCACCTTGATCTATGATCCCGATATTATTTTGATGGATGAGCCCTTTGGCCCGCTCGACGCGCAAACCCGTTTGGTCCTACAGGACGAGCTTCTGCGCATTTGGGATACGAACAAGAAAACGATTCTGTTCGTCACCCACGATCTCACCGAAGCGATCGCGCTTTCGGACAAGGTGGTTTTGTTCACCGGTCGGCCCGGCATGGTCAAACGGGTCTTCGACGTGCCGCTTGCGCGCCCGCGCAACGTTTTCGAGATTCACAACGAAAAGGGTTTTACTGATCTCTATCACGAGATTTGGAGCCATTTTAAAACCGAGATCAGAGTTTAATTTGGCTGATAGACCCGTTCAGAACCAAGTAAGCTACTGTCAGCGTTGAAAAATCAAATCTAATTATTCCTCATAGGAAAGGGACAAATGATCATGTGGTACATCGTTCTTTCGCGATCGAAGCCGGAAACGGAAGAAGACAAACAGGCCCATTACGACGAACATCGCCTTTGGCTCGAGCAACAGCACAAGGCCGGACGACTCTTGTTCTCCGGGCCGACAACCGATGGCGCCTATGGAATCTATATTATGCTGGCCTCAAGTCTCGATGAGGCAAAAAAGCTCGCCGCCGCGGATTCACACCATCGGCGCGGCATTCGCACGATGGAAGTGCTCGAATGGAACCCGCACCGCGCTTTTCGCATGGGCAAGCTCACGATCGCCGATGTTGAACAGATGGCGCGCAATGGATAACGATTCGGGTAGCCGTGCTGGAGCCGATGCTTCTCTAGGTCGACGCAGCGGGATGGGTTGGAGAAATAGCCTGCCGATTGGAACCGGGTAAGATGTTCACACAAAATAGGCCGATGAACATCAACGCCATCGCAGCCCAGATCCAAAGTGTATAAGTGTCGCCAAAAAAAAGCATTCCCAACGCGACACCCAGAAATGTCGCGATATAGTTGGACGTGGAAAAAAACACCGGGCCAGCACGGCGAATGATTTCGAACATCAAGACAAAAATCGCCGCCTGATTCGCCATCGCTCCAAGCGTCGCCCAATGCCCCGTCGCAAAGTCCCCCTCGAAAAACCACCAGCTTCCCGTGAGAACCATCACAACGAGCATCACCACGCCGGCTGCCGCCAATAAGCCCGCCGCCAAGAGCAGTGATTTGGGCGCCGCCACTTGCATCTTTGCCATCAGGATTGCACCCAGCGCGTAACAAAGCGGTGCGACCAAGCCGAGCAGAACCCAGCCTACCATCTCTCGCGACGGCAGACTGGCTTGCGGCAGCACGACGAAAAGAACACCAGCTAGGCCGGCCAAGATACCGACTAGCCGAACCGCGCGAAACTGATCCATGCCGAGCGCCAGCGCAAGGGCGTAAATCATCAAGGGAATGAGCATCAGGCCGAGGCTTAAAATTCCGGATGGCACTTTGGACGCGACAAAACTCAGTACCAGAACAGGAATGCAGATATTGAATAGCCCGGTCAGAAAATAAAATCTCAAGGACTGCGGTGTAGTTTCAGGAAACTCACCATTGATGCCGCAAATGACGAGCAGGATGAGCGCTCCGCCAAGCGCTTGCCATGCGACGTAGGGGATTAAAGGGATACCGCTGGTAATGGCGATGCGGTTAAAAACAAATGTGAGAGCAAAGGCAATCCCGATCAAAAATAACATCACCATCGCCGCGTGATCGGAAGCTGTCGTTGCTGAGCGCATCGGCGTTCTACCCGTTATAGTAGTGATCGTAGTACCACTGGGCGATTTCTCCTCCGGTGGTCAGCCACACTTCTTTTTGCCCCGCGATGTATTCCAAGGCTTTGACAAAGTATTTATGCCGAAATGGCACATTGACGATGAACGGATGCACCGCAATCGCCATCACTCTCCCGCTCTGCTTCCCTTCCTCGTAAAGCACGTCGAACTGATCGATGATCGCCTGCATGAAATCCGCGCCGCTGTTGCCCTTGCCCAAGAAAAACGGAATGTCGTTGATCTCCACCGAATACGGAACCGAGATCAGCTTGCCTTTCTTGACCTTCATCGGATAGGGCTGGTCATCGTTGCACCAATCGCAAAGATAGCGAATCCCTTCCTCCGCCAAAAGATCGGGGGTGACAAACGTCTCCGCCAGAGCCGGGCCTAACCAACCCTCGGGAGCTTTGCCCACGGTCTTGGTGATCGTCTGAATCGTTTCACGGATCACCTTGCGCTCGTCTTCCTCTGAAAGACCGTTCAACAAACGCGAATTGGTGATCCCATGGCCCAAAAATTCCCAGTTCCGCTTCTTTCCCTCTTCGACGATGATCGGATAGTGCTCGCACACCGATGAATTGAGCGTGACACTGCCGCGCATGCCGCACTTGTCCAGCGCCTCCATCAACCGCCAAACCCCAACCCGCGGTCCGTAATCCCGCCAACCGTAATCGAGAATATCCGGCACGAGATTGGATGGGTATAAGGATGTCGAGGGAATTTCGAACTCGTAATATTC
>Ga0207701_10003345_pt1 | contig 16474 bp, 11 predicted proteins | sample KBSSwiSSwithPhiX_FD_184294 | JGI IMG/M metagenome (GOLD analysis project Ga0207701, IMG submission 184294) | Switchgrass rhizosphere bulk soil microbial communities from Kellogg Biological Station, Michigan, USA, with PhiX - S5 (SPAdes) (version 2) | ecosystem: Environmental > Terrestrial >... | reverse complement strand
AAGGGCGCATCAATCGACGAGTACGTGGCAGCCAGGATGAAAGGGAACTAGTCCCAAGGATTAGGGATTACAAGATGCTCAGAGTGTTGTAACTCGGTCGTGTCCTCATCTGAGATTCAGATAACGCAAAGTAGCCCGGTCTTTTAAAAAGCATTGACTTCAGCCTCAGAATTGGTCTAAAAATGTTTCCAGGCTCCCGACGTCTACATTCTCTTTTCGATTTAAGCAATAAAGGAAATACAACCCTATGCCTTCCCCCAAGGGCCGCATTCTCTGTACCGAAGACAACACAGATACCCGTGAGCTGCTACTTGTTGTGCTGCAATGCGCAGGTTATGACGCGGTCTGTACTGACAACGCGAAAGAGGCCCTCATGCTCGCTAAGTCGCAACCCTTCGATCTCTATCTAGTCGATGGCTGGTTGCCGGATTCATCTGGACTAAGTCTCACTGAATGGATTCGCGAATTTGATAAGACGACACCGATTTTGTTTTATTCCGGTGCTGCTTATGATTCGGACTTGCGAAACGCTCTTAACGCGGGCGCTAGTGGCTATCTCGTTAAGCCAGCCGAGAATGAGAAACTGCTATCCGAGATCAACGGCTTAATTGAGAGCTCTAAATCGGTTCGCGTCTAGCACTAGCCCGTGGACAGCTCTTCGACCTGACGCTGTAGCTCGTCAGCAATTTGCTTCGGGTCCATTTCCTGATCGAACTTAATCGGTTCGCCAAAAACTACGGTCACCGTACCCGGCGCGGCGAAATACTGTCGCTTCTTCTTCAGTTCATAAAGACCCTTCAAATTAACCGGTACCACAGGAACGTTTAGCTCCTTTACTAACACTCCTATTCCAGTCTTGAACGAACTCAGGTGCATCTGACCGCGCGGCGCACGAAGCCCTTCAGGAAAAACCAGCACACTCTCCCCTCGATCGATGCATTCGCCCGCATAGGCAAAGCTTCGACGAAAGCCGCTGCGCCTGGGCAGAGGGAATACATGAAAAAAGGTGCGCACTAAAAGGTACTGCGACAGCAGGCGTAATCGCATCAACAAGGGGGTTTCGTCTGGAGGATGGAGCCAGTCGCGTAATCGCTCACCTTCCATTGCAATCGCCAACTTATGACGGACACGAAACGGAAGACCAACCAAAATCATTGCCTGATCGCCGAGCGTGACATGATTTGCGACGAATAAGACTGGGCCACGGAGGCCGTTTAGCTTGTCACGTCCTTCGATTTTCATCCGGCTCATGAATCGTGTGATTGGATAGATCAGTGCATAGAACAGCACCGCGCGAAGCCACGGAACCGGAAACTTTCCGGGCCACTTTGCAAAGGGATAAGGTGTGATCTGCTGCTCTGTTTCGCCCCGAACAATTCTTTCAATGTCTCCAACCGTTGTAGCCGCGGTGAACGCTGCTTCATCCAACTCGATCTCGTATCGCTCTTCAATCGCGCTCAAAAGTTCGATTCGGCCCAGCGAATCCAGCTTTAGATCAGTGGCAAGTTTAAGTGACCGATCGTCCGCCGCCTGCGCAGTTTCTCCGGCAATCCGTGCAGCCGTCGCCAGAATGAATGATGATTGCGCGCAGGTCCGGCAGGACTTATCGACGTTGTTCAATCGTTCGCGGTCTTGAATGGTCGCAACGACTTCCCGCTTGAGAATCTTTTCTGTCGGAGTGCGTGGAAAATCCGGCTCAGTCCAAACATGCCAACGACGAATCCTCTGTTGTTCTGCGAGGGTCTCGTTGGCACTCTCAATGATGGTGAGAGGGTTGGTCTCGGAATGGCGCAAGATGATGACGGCAAGTGGCTCGTCGCCACTCTCGGTTTCCCACGTCACGACGCAGCTGGCGCGAACCTCCGTTTGGCGATTCAGAGCGTCTTCGAGGTCTTCCGGATAGATGTTCACTCCTGCCCCCGTGACGATGACATCTTTTTCGCGTCCTTTGAAATACACGTGACCCTGATCGTCGATCACGCCGATATCTCCTGTATGTAGCCAGCCATTCGACGTTCGATCTAAACCATTTGACTTGGACCAGTAGCCGGGTGAAACAGCTGGGCCGCGCACGGAGATTTCTCCCGACTCATCTAACCTGACTTCGTAACCTGGGAGAGGTTTGCCTATCGAACCTTGTCGTCGTTTAAAAGGATGAGTGACGGTCACAAGCGACGCGGTTTCGGTCATGCCATACCCTTGCAAAACTCCAAATCCAAGTCTTCTCCAGAACTCTTCAGTTTGCGTATCCAATGTCGCGCCACCGGAAAGGAAGGTCCAGAATTTCCAGCCAAACTGTTTATGAATGTGCCGAAAAGTCCACCATCGGCGAAGGAAACCTTGTTTGTCGGCGCCGCCCAGGTTGCCTGAGAGATTTGCTGCATTGTGAGCCCGCTCTGTCCACTCGCGCAGACTACGAAGCATGCGCGGCACAAGAACAATTACCGAGATGCGACTCCTGCGCGTCCGACGCACTATCTCGGCCGGATTGAGCGTGTGATCAAAGTGCACTTCGCCTCCCAACAACTGAGGTACGAACACACTCATGAACTGTCCAAACACATGGCTCAGCGGCACCAGTACAAGAAATCGCAGCGGATGGACCAGTGGTCTCCACTTCCGATACTTGCCGATCTCGCGTTCGAGCGGAGCCAGGTTGGCGAGGATGTTTCCATGCGTGAGCATCACGCCTTTTGGTGTCGACGTTGTGCCCGACGTGAAGACAATTTCCGCGAGGGTGTCTCGATTGATGCCATCTATTATGTAGAGCTCAGATGAATGGGCTGCGGTCAATTCAACTAATTGTTCGAGTTGAATCAAAGGGACTGGCAGTTGATTTAGAGCTGTTGCATCGCGATCCGCAATCACGAGTCTTGCATCGGTTTGTTGTTGTACCGAGGAGACAAACTCCGCCGAGCTTTGCCGATCGATCGGTACTACAACGACGCCCCTCAACAGGCAGCCCCAAAATGCACCCACCCATTCAGCACTATTTGCACCGCATAAGATCACACGCGAACCGGGGAGGATACCGCGCGATTCCAATTCGCGAGCTGTGCGGCGTGATGTGAGAACCAGCTTTTTGTAGGACCAACTAACTAGACGCAGGCCCTGTCGCTGGACGAAGGCGGTATCGCTCCGACCTACATAGTCGTCGAGGTAACTCAGAAGTGTATGGCGAGTCGAAATAGGCTTCATCTCCGAAACCTATTATCGGCCGTCGGTGCACGAGTTGGATAGCCGTTGTGAAACTATCGCAAGCGATCTATCACGTTCTTCAATGGTCGATGAGCTCAGGTGAATTGTCTATAGCAACCTTATTCCGTGGGTTTGGAACGTGAATAGAGGTTTGCACCACGTTGGGATAGCGATTCTCTCCTTCGTCGAATGCCCCAGCGGCGTTAATCGTAACGCGCACGATATAGTCACCTTCCGGAATACCTGTTATGTCGATCCACTGCCCGGTTAGCTGTTTGTAATACCAATCGCCCCAGCCCGACGTGATTCCCTGGAACCCACAGTTGTAACCATTGCTCCTGCTGCCGGAATATTTAAAAGAATCTTCAAAGCAGAACCCGCCTTTTTGCCCGGCGATGACTAACGAGCCGTCGGACGTCAGTAGCTCGTAGTTTGAGAAATCGCGAATGTGATAATGGCCATGGCAAGGCGCAAAGTAAAACCATTCTGCGTACGGATTATTTGGATCGGTGCGATCGCCGACGATCAGATCGCCGTCTCCGCCATTCATCACTACAGTGTCAAACCGTAGAATCCGGCGGTAGCCAGTAGCGCGAACTGCTCCCTCTACTACAGCACAGCTGCCAGGTTCGAACAGTCGATCAATGATTTCCAGCTGAGACGTAAAGCGCTGAGGATCTACTGTCAGGTCAGGTTGCCCATCGTTGTCATATACAGGGAACTGACGGCCCACGCTGGTTCGTTGTGTGGATGCTGAGAACGAAAACATCAACACAGCAATAGCTGAAAGAAACACGATTCTTCGTATGCGCATGATGTAACCCCTTTGTCGAAATGTTTGAGGTCAACTCCGGAGCGAGGTACGCCGAAGCATATAGACAGATTACCTAAGCGCGTAGACCATAATCCTGACATGGATTGAAGTCAACAAAACCTCTCTGCGTTGGTGTTTTGGAGGAAGCTCTCGCCCGGGCTGATTAACAGCAAATCGTGTCAAAAACTTACACACACTGTCTGACAAACATTCGTCAGGCTCGAAAAACCTTTACTACAACCACGTCTTTATCGCGGCACCGTGCTTGCACAATCCTAAAGCAAATGAAACACACCATTAAAACAGCCTTGCGTCTGACGATTTCGATCTACGTCGGTGTAATCTGGGCACTGGTGGCGTCTGCGAACGCGCAATCTGTTAGTGAAAAGCAAGCGGTCAAAATGTTCGAAAGCGAAGTGCAGGAATACGTGAAGCTGCGCAACCGCGTTAGAGAAAACGTCCCAAAACTTCCAAAGGAGGCGACTCCTGAACAGATACATACCTTCATGATGGCGTTTCAGGATGCGACGAGAGCGGCACGCTCAGGGGCCAAGCCAGGAGAGATTTTTAAGCCCGCTGTTTCCGAGGCTATTCGGGCCACGCTAAAGAATCACTTTCGAGGCGACGATCGCGTTGAACTGCGAAAGACAATTTTCGAGGCAGAAAACAAATCGATACCACTCAAGGTCAACTATCCATATCCGACGAGTAAGGAATATACAGAGATGCCGCCGAAGCTCTTGTTGGAATTGCCGCAACTGCCGAAAGAAGTACGCTATCGATTCGTTGGCCGAAACATGCTTCTCATGGACCGGGAAAACAATCTGATCGTCGACTACATGGTTAATGCGCTGCCGTAGCCACAACGGGGAGGGACAAATGAATCGATCGCTGATGTCGGTTTTGTTATGCGTCACACTAATCAGTGGAGGCATCTGGACAAGCGCGTTTTCTCAGAACGCGTCACATACGAACGGGACCCTACCGGCTGCTAACGTTCGAATCAGCTTACCGCGAAAGGAAGGTTCACTTAGATTTGCGGTTATAGGCGACACCGGAACCGGCAGCAAACAGCAGTACCAACTTGGCCAACTGATGGCACTTTCACGAGAGCAATTTCCCTTCGAGTTTGTGTTGTTGTTAGGTGACAACATGTACGGCGGAGAGACGCCTAAAGATTTCGAACAGAAATTCTCTGAGGTATACAAACCTCTGCTTGATGCAAAAGTGAAGTTCTTTGCGACATTGGGAAATCACGATCTTGCAGTGCAGGCTAACTATGCTAACTTCAACATGGACGGAAAGGAATACTACCGATTCAAACGTGCAAATGTGGCGTTCTATTCGCTGAACAGCAACTACATGGATCAGAAACAGATAAAGTGGCTGGAGAGTGAGTTGGCAGCCGACACTTCGGAATGGAAAATCTGTTTCTTTCATCACCCGCCTTACTCGTCCGCGAAGAAACACGGTTCACATGATTCGTTGCGAGATGTGGTTGAACCGATCTTTGTAAAGTATGGAGTGAATGTTGTGCTTACGGGGCATGACCACGTCTACGAGCGCATCAAGCCGCAAAAAGGCATTTATTACTTCGTGTCCGGCGCAGGTGGAAAACTGCGAAGCGGCGACATTGATGCGAAGTCGCCATTAACTGACCGGGCGTTTGATAAAGACATGCACTTCATGTTGTTCGAGGTTGTTGGGAACCAGTTGTACTTCCAGGCAATTTCGCGAACCGGCGAGACAGTTGATACGGGCGTGATTGCTAATCGGCGCGCAAAGAAGTAACCAGCCAAGAGAATCCACCGATTACACAGAACAGGAGCAGGAGCAGCAGGCAGGAGCAGGAAGAATTCAGCCGCAGATTTCGCGGATAAACACAGATCAGAATTAACCAATAAGGACCCGATCTAATAGTTATTATGATTGTTCTGATTTGTGCTTGTCTGTGAGAATCTGCGGCTGAATTCTTCCTGCTCCTGCCTGCTGCTCCTGCTCCCTGTTAATGTAATCTGTGGATACTCTTTGTGGATCGGAGCGGAGCTGATGATGAAAAAAGCCATTCGTGAGGCAGGGCACTTTGCCTTGATTATTGCTGGTATCTTCTCGGCGGGTCTTGGTCTAAAAGGTTTTTTGCTCTCAAGTCACTTCATCGATGGTGGCGTTACGGGTATTTCGATGCTGCTGGCGAACGTGATGGGATGGCCGCTTTCGATCCTCATTCTCGTGATCAATCTTCCGTTCATTTTCCTTGCGTATCGGCAAATCGGTCTCATTTTTGCCGTCAAGAGCATGCTCGCGATAGCGGGACTATCGGCGTGTCTCGCTTTCGTCAGTTTTCCCGACGTTACTCCTGACAAACTACTCACCGCCGTCTTTGGTGGACTCTTTATCGGAGCCGGAATTGGTTTGGCAATCAGAGGAGGCGCGGTGCTCGATGGAACGGAGATCGCAGCCCTTCTCGTTAGTAAGACCAGTCATCTTTTTAAAGTGGGTGATGTCATTCTCCTGGTCAACATTGTGATCTTTTCAGCCGCGGCGTTTTTCTTAGGGATCGAATCTGCGATGTACTCAGTTCTGACTTACTTTACTGCGTCGAAGACGATCGACTTCTTGCTGCACGGCGTCGAGGAACACACGGCAGTAATAATCATTTCGGATCAAAACGCGTTAATTCGAGATGCAATCATTCGCGATCTGCGTCGCGGAGTGACGGTGTACAAAGGACGCGGCGGACTTAGCGACAGCGAACAAGACATCTTGTATTGCGTCGTCACACGTTTGGAAATCGGAAGGGTCAAGACTTTGGTCGCCGATTTTGATCCGGATGCATTCGTTGTAGTGCACGGGCTCGCTGATGCCACGGGTGGTGTGCTTAAGAGAAGAGCGTTACATGCGTGAGCGGTCTGCCTTCGTGCATGACCGCAACGCTTTGGCTAGAATGCGTGGCTTACAAAAAGAAATAGGGCTTAGACTCACAAAACTGAATGCAAACAGTAGCTCGGAAGTTTTTGATCAGTGGTGAAGTGCAAGGCGTTGGGTATCGATTCTTTGCTCAACGCGCAGCTGCCAGGCATCAGGTAGTTGGCTATGTAAAAAATCGACCGGACGGAACAGTTGAAGCGTTCGCTGAAGGTCCAGCCGTTAACGTTGAATCGTTCAAGCACGATCTCGTTACGGGCCCCCAATGGTCAGTCGTTGAGCAAGTTGAAGAAATCAATCTCGAGCCAACGGGGATGTATTCGTCTTTCCGAATTGAGAGATAAGGACATTTTTGATTTTTGATTTTAGATTGTAGATTTAGGCCGCTCGTGAAAAGCGATTTCGTCAACAATCAGAAATCAGAAATCAGAAATCAGAAATCAAAAATCTAAAATCAACAATCAAAAATAACAATGGACCATCTGAAACAACTCATTCGCGAAGTTCCCGACTTTCCCAAACCGGGAATAAACTTTTACGACATCACCACGCTGCTTAAACACCCAGAAGGTTTACGCAATACCGTGGATGCACTGGCCGCTGAGTTTGAAGGACAAAAAGTCGACTCAGTTATCGGCGTAGAGGCGCGAGGCTTTATCTTCGCTCCCGCCCTGGCTTATAACCTCAATGCCGGCTTCGTTCCTGTTCGAAAACCGAAAAAGCTCCCCGCAGAGTGCGCGTCGATTTCGTATGACCTCGAATATGGACAAGACACACTGCAAATCCATCGCGATGCAATTGGCGACGGCCATCGCGTCATCATCGCAGATGATCTACTCGCAACAGGCGGTACAGCGCGCGCCGTGGTTGATCTAGTGGAGCAATTAGGCGGCACAGTCGTCGGTCTCGTATTTGTTGTTGAATTGGAATTCCTGCCGGGGCGAGAAAAACTAACTGGATACGACGTGCGATCATTGATCAAGTATCAGTCGTAGTAGCGTCGCTGGATACCACTCAACGGCCACGCGCTATCCCGACATGTCGGGATACTGAAGACGATGCGCGTTAAAGACTCACCGAAGTTTTTCGGACACAGGAATCGTTTCACTTATCGGATCAAATCATTTCGTTTATGGAATCAAGAACTTACGAAAGTTTTTCTTGACTTCTAAACTTCGCCCGCATATCTTCCGCAAAATCAATCAGGTCAGTCGGTAGCCCAGCCCAGATAGCGGTACGACCCTCCCTCTTCAAGGGGTTCTGTCGAGAACTACTCTCGTCAAGGTTCTTGGGAACCAGCTCCCAGATTTGTGCGGCTGCGGGTCGCGTGACTCGCACGCGGAGCATTACAAAGCACTTCAGAAATACTTCGGGACGCTAATCACTCTGTCGGCGTTCCTGTATGTCTGGAACACCCACAACGTTTATTGCGGCCGCCGCTTTCATTCGAATGCGGTTCAATCAGTCGAAAAACGAGACCCGATAGTACCGCTCCGTTACTAAACTCAAACGCCGTCAAGGAGAGTTTTAAATGAAACGCAGAACAGGCTGGGCCCTCTTGGCACTCACAGCATTGGTTCTGTTGGGGTTGGCATGGGATCCTTCGTCGCACGCTGCCCGACAGGAACAGGGACAAAGACAAAAACAGAAACGCGTCCTCGAGAATATCGACAGTCGCAAAAATGGAGACAAAGAGACGCAGGGCAAGTTTGAAGCGAGACGACAACGCAATGCCGAGCGATTTGGTGACAAGCATGCGAGTGTCGTTAAAAATCTCTCTCTCGCCCGCGCCGCCTTCAAGGACGTTGCCCCGGGCGTGGAGATCGAGGTTGATGAGCAAACACAGGCTCCCCAAGTTGTGCGCGCACGTGGTAGCCAGAGGTTGGCGAAAAAGGCACGGGGGCGTTTATCCGGCGAAAGCCTGGTGCGTGACTTCCTGGGTCGCAACGCACGCCTTTACGGACTTACCACAAGGCAAGTTGAGAAACTCAAAAAGATTTCTGAATACAAAAACCCCGAAGGCAATCTCTCCTGGATCGATTTGAAGCAAGAGCTGGATGGCCTCCCTGTCTTTCAAGCCGAGTTGCGAGCTGCGTTTGATGCAGACGGCAATCTCTTCCAAACGGTGAGCACTTTAGTACCCGGGTTGAATGACGACGAAGAAAGCGGCCGCAAAGGCGGAGCTGCTTCTATGAAAGCCCTACCGGAGCCCACCCTGAGCGCGGCACAGGCAGTAGCTCACGGCGCTGCTTCTCTCGGTATCACTGTCAATCCCAACGAACTGACAGTGAAGGAGCAGGACAGTGATGGGCACGTCGTGATCTTGAATGCTGGTCCCTTCGCTAACGACATCAAAGTTGAACTCCAATACTTCCCGATGAAAGCCGGTGAAGTAACGCTGGCGTGGTCGATGATCCTGTATCAGGACGAACCGGCCTACTACACATTCGTCGACGCCGAAAGCGGTGACCTGCTGTGGCGTAAGAACCTCGTTAATGATCAGACGCAAACAGCAACATACGTTGTCTACAGCTCCGATAGTCCCGCGCCTCTTACGCCATTGCCGTTGAGCGAACTTCTCACGGCGACGGTTCCGACGATTCAAGGAGCCGCTGTTCCTCGCACTAGTTTCACGCTAATCACGCAGCACCCGCTGTTTAATGACCCATGGCTCAACGATGGTGACAATACGACCATCGGAAACAACGTAGACGCCGGCCTGGACCTGGTCGCGCCCGATGGGATCGAACCAGCCACGCGGCCGATCGGTGCTCCCTTACGCGTTTTCGACTTCGCGTACAACCCGGCTCCTGGAAGTCCTCCGCCGGGTGACGCCCCGACAGTGGCCAACTTTCGCTTCGGGGAGGTCGTGAACATGTTCTATTGGACAAATAAGTTCCACGACATCCTATATGGGCTCGGCTTCACTGAAGGAGCGCGAAACTTCCAGCTAAACAATTATGGCCGTGGCGGTGTGGGTAACGATCGCGTGCTGGCCCAGGGACAAGATTTCTCTAATACAAACAATGCGAACTTCTTGACGCCGCCAGACGGCACATCGGGTCGCATGCAGATGTTCATCTTCACCGGACCTACTCCCGATCGCAGCTCCGGCCTCGATCAGGAAATTCTCATTCACGAGTTGACGCACGGCGTGTCGAATCGCCTGCATGGCAACGCTGCCGGCCTCAACTTCGCACAGGGCGGGGGAATGGGAGAGGGTTGGGGCGACTTCTTTGGACGCGCAATTCTCTCCGACGCCAGCGAGGACATTAACGGGATTTACGGCGCTGGTGGTTGGTCAACTCAACTAATCGTCGCCGGATATCAAAACAACTACTACTACGGTATTCGTCGCTTCCCGTACGCGCTCAAAACAACCTTGGGCCTCAACGGCAAGCCACATAACCCGTTAACTTTTGCGGACGTGGACCAGTCGAAGATCAATCTTACTGACGGTGCATTTCCTCGTGGTCCAATCGGTTCGGCGACCGCGGCTGAAGTGCACAACGTCGGTGAGGTTTGGTGCATGGTGTTGCTCGAAGTTCGCGCCCGTTTGATCGCGTTGCACGGCTTCGCAGTCGGCAATCAACGTGCAATGCAACTCGCGATTGACGGTATGAAACTTGAGCCTGCTGATCCGACAATGCTCCAGGCCCGTGACGCCATTCTTGCCGCGAGCGCCGCGAGTGGTGGCGGTCCGCTTGAAGAGAAGGCGATTTGGGAAGGATTCGCATCTCGAGGCATGGGCTTCGGCGCCACGGTTTCGGCCGCGAATAGCAACCCCATCACAGTTGGGGAATCGTTCGACACACCGAACCTCCAGATTGGCGACGTCAACATCGTAGTAGAGTCGTGCCCCTCGGCTGGTCACGCGGATCCGGGTGAATCAATTGAGTTGGCAGTTGAGTTGACAAATCCGCTCAGTGCGACAGCGACGGGTGTTACTGCGGAGATCGTGGGTGGCGGCAGCGCCAGCTACGGCGACATCGCTGGTCTCGGAAGTGCTACACGGAACCTCAGCTACACGGTACCGTCGTCAGCGACTTGCGGTGAGACGATTGCGCTCACAATCAACATCAACAGTAGTTTCGGACCAGTCACCAAGACATACCTTTTGCAGATTGGTGCACCAACAAGTATGGGCCCGGCCGTCTCCTACAGCACCGGAAACGTTGCAGTTCCGCTGCCGGATGTGACGACAACGGACATCCCAATCACGGTACCTGACACTGGTTTCGTCGGCGATGTGAACGTCAGAGTCCGACTTAATCACACGTTCGACGGAGATCTGGTGATCAGCTTGATCGCGCCGGATGGCACATCGGTCGCGCTCGCGAACAACCGCGGCGGTGCTGGTGATAACTACGGTAATGGCGCCAACGACTGCTCAGGCACACCGACAGTTTTTGACGACGCGGCAGGTACGCCAATTAGTGCGGGGGTCGCACCGTTTGCAGGTACATTCCGTCCAGATCAGGCTCTGTCGGCGCTGAACGGCAAGCAAATGAACGGAGTTTGGAAGCTCAGAGTCAATGACACTGCCAACCTCGACACCGGCACCCTCGGTTGCGCGACGATTGAGATTCAACCGCAGCTTTACTTCTGCTGTGGTGTTGCAGGCACGCCAATCATCAGCGCCGCACCGCCGGCAGTTATGGTCAGCGAGAGTGTTGCGCCGGCTAACGGCGCACCCGATCCTGACGAGACTGTGACGATGAGCTTCCCGCTCGTCAACGTCGGTACTGGCCCAACTACCAACCTGGTCGCTACGCTTCTACCTGGCGGCGGCGTCAACGCTCCGAGCGGTCCGCAGAACTACGGCTCGTTCAGTCCAGTTGATCCGGCTGTCTCGCGCGACTTTACATTCGTGGCGAGTGGAACTTGTGGTGGGAACATCACCGCAACCTTCCAACTACAGGATGGTGCAATGAATCTCGGCACTGTCACCTTCACAATTCAAATAGGTGCAACTCTGGTAGGGAATACGGTTGGATCGAACGCCACTAACATCGTGATTCCGGGGGTAGGCACGGGCGCTGCGACTGGAGCTCCGGCTAACCCCTATCCTTCTAACATCAACATCGCGGGTGTAGTTGGGACCGTCACCAAGGTGACGGCAACGCTCACCGGCTTCAGTCACACATTCCCGAGTGACGCCGATGTTCTGCTCGTCGGTCCCGGCGGACAGAAACTTCTTCTGATGTCTGACGTAGGCGGCGGAACCGATGCCGTCAACGCCAACCTGGTCTTTGACGATACCGGACCGGCAATCGGTGCGACTATCGTCTCGGGCACGTTCCGGCCGACCAATGTTGGTGCAGGTGATCTTTTCCCAGCGCCCGCTCCGGCTGGACCTTATCCAGCCACGTCGTTGTCAATATTCAACGGCGTGAACCCGAATGGGACCTGGAGTCTCTACGTGGTTGACGACGCTGGCGTCGACGTCGGTTCAATTTCCGGAGGTTGGAGCTTGAGTATTACGACAGCTGTCCCGTTGTGCAACGCGCAGGCGTGCAGCATCGGAGTCGTTAATCTTACTCAGGCCAACGATCCAGGTCTCTGCGGTGCGATCGTCAACTATCCGGCTCCTACAATCGTGGGTAGTTGTGGTGTGATCACGTACGTACCGCCGTCGGGATCCTTCTTCCCAGTCGGCGTGACGAATGTTCTCGCCACTGGTACGAGCACAATCGATAACTCAACGACTGACACGAGTCCTTTCACCGTGACGGTCAACGACACGGAAGGGCCGAGCGTCACAGACCCGATCGCGAGTCCATCATCATTATGGCCACCAAACCATCAGATGAGGAACGTGACGGTTAGCTACTCTGCGACTGATAATTGCACCAGCGCTGGAAACATCACTTGCATAATATCCAGCGTGACAAGCAATGAACCGGTCAACGGAACAGACGACGGCGACACAGCACCAGATTGGCAGATCGTCAACAACCATCTGGTGAGGTTGCGCGCCGAGCGATCAGGAATCGGCACCGGTCGAATCTACACGATCACGGTCCGGTGCACTGATCAATACGGTAACCACACATTCAAGACCGTGCTGGTGACCGTACCGCTGAGTCAATAACCATAGGTCTGAGATCTTAGAATCTGAGATCCAGATCGTCACAACAGAAGAGCGCGGCGAGTGCAAACCCGCCGCGCCTTTTTTGTTATTGGACAGGATTAACAGAATTAACAGAATGAACAATACAAGGATGAGAAAGCAGACTGCCTCCTCGTCTTTAATGCTATCTTGAAATCTTGTAATCCTGTAATTCTGTCGAATGCTCGGAGCCGAACTTTACGATTCACGATTTACCATTTACGATTCACTAACCCGTGTGCTCCCGTAGCTCAGCTGCATAGAGCGTTCGCCTCCTAAGCGAAAGGTCGCGCGTTGGAATCGCGCCGGGGGCACCAGTTTTCAGGATTCGCACACACATACGCACACAAAACCATCGTGTTCTTGTATCCTGGGTTCCCTTCAATCCTCGGAGCAGATGTCATGATTCCACGAAACCTTTCCCGGCACACCATTCTCATTTCTTCCCTTTCGTTCGTGGCTCTGGCTTCGGCCATAGCTCTGCGAACTGATGCGCTCGCAACGGCTCTGACTCAGGGATCCACATGGACAGCGGCTTGCAGTTCAGAGATGGTTAACGTCGTTTACATCAGCAAGATCTTCGACGTTGTCTCTCCCTCTTTCATGACGCAACTCGACACCAACCCGCTAAACAATGCCTTCAAGAACTACCTGGTAGAGGAGTATGACTTCAAGAGTAATGCCAACTACTCCGCCGGTTGTAGAGTCTTCCCAAACCTCAGTCAGGCCGAAGCGAACAGACGCCAAATAATGAACCAGGCGCAACAGGCGAACAAACAGATTGTGGAACTCAAGTGGAATCCAGGCGCCATAGTGGCAGTGCCTCATGGCGACGGCTTTATCATCGGTCCGAAAGTACCAGCGCCGACCCACACCATCTGCGCCATCGGCCACGAAAGCACGACGTACTTCAGTGCTGTGTTCGACACTAGCGGCTCGCGGGTAGATCCGGCCTGGGACAATGCTTTCAATAATTTCCTCAAGAAGAATTACGGTGCCGAGGGCTTAGCCAATTGCACGAGCATGGCTACTGTGCGCGAAGCGACACGATTGCTTCATGACCGAGTTGTCGGGCTGCGTGCCAACAACCACAAGGCGGTCGAGACGGGATGGAAGTTTGACCCGACTGACATAGCGGCTAACAAACCCAGACCGAAACCTACTCCCACACCCGACGACGATCCGGAACCAGTCGCAAAGCAACGCCCAACTGCACAGACGGCGCCGCCGTCGCAGTCGATCAAAGATTTCGCGGCGCAGGAAGGCCCACAGGTTTTGGCCTACTGCCAAAAAGATCCGATGTTGAGCAAGATATTTGATTGCTACCGCGTGCAGCTAAGTGTCTCCAACTATCGTATGGAGCATGGCAGTAGCGAGCCACTAGCCAGTCTTTTTACACAGGAGAAAGTGAATCTCGCGGGCGCCATCAGCACTGGATTGGGACAATGGGTAAGAAACCGTGCGACTGCCCAGGGACTCGACAACAGACTCACCAACTGTATCGAGCAAAAGTTCAACGTCAGCTTTTACGAGAAACCCTTCATCAGCAAAATGCAGGAGCTCTACAATGCCTCAGTCGCCGCCTGCAAACCATGAAGATTTGACGGTTCGATCTTGAAGCTCCCGGAGCAATGCGCGCGTTCTGAAATCTGCAAATTGGAAGTTGACAATCTTATTTGGCGCGCGGACTTTTGCGCGTATGCTGAGGTCGGTGCCACCTGCGATAGCGGGTGGGTTAGATCTCGGCGATTTGCGTCCGGCTGATTGCTGATTGCGATTGGCAAAGGAAACGCTAGACTCCTTCGAATCTTCATTCTTGAGCCGACACGCAATCGTTGTGTCGATCTATGCCTGATCCATGAACAACAAACGACCAAAAGCCCTGTTGCACTTTCTGTTGCTCCTTGGTTTTGCATCTCACCTGACAAGCCTCTTGCCGTTGCGTCCCACACGCGCGGCATCTCAACCCCTGGTTTCCGTGATTGCTCTTCGGGTTGAGTACCAGACCAACCCTGTCACCATTGACAGTCCAAAACCGAGATTAAGTTGGCAGGTTCGAGACGAGCGGAGAGGATCTGTCCAGACAAGTTATCGAATACAGGTGGCTCGCACAGAACGAGAGCTGCAAGCGAGCAGGTTGGTATGGGATTCAGGAAAAGTTAATTCTGCGCAATCCATTCAATGTGTTTATGAAGGTCCTCCCTTGCAATCGGCGCAAAGATATTACTGGCATGTGCGTGTTTGGGACGCTGCAGGTCAAGCGTCATCCTGGAGCGCGACTTCATCCTGGGAAATGGGTCTATTGCAACCCTCGGATTGGAAGGCGAACTGGATAGAACCCGACTTAAAAGAGGATGTTTCGCTCCCGGGACCGGCGCCAATGCTGCGCGGCGTCTTTAAAACCAAAGGCAAGGTCAAGGAAGCACGCGCGTATGTGACGAGTCATGGTCTTTATGAACTGCATTTGAATGGTCAGCGCGTTGGGGACCAGCTCTTCACACCGGGTTGGACCAGCTACAACAAGCGCCTTCAATATCAAACGTATGACGTAACAAACCTACTCCAGAACGGCGACAATGTGACTGGCGCAATACTTGGAAATGGTTGGTATCGAGGAAACATCGGTTTTGGAGGGCAGAGGAACTTCTACGGGGATCGATTGGCGCTACTACTGCAGATAAACGTCACTTACGTCGACGGATCGCAAGAGATCTTTGGAACCAACGACAAATGGAGGGCGGCTACTGGGCCAATCTTGATGTCGGAGATTTATCACGGAGAGATCTACGATGCGCGTCTTGAGAAACAGGGTTGGGATACGCGGCCGTATGACGATAGCAGCTGGTCGCCGGTGAAAGTGGCGGATCATCGAAAAGATCTTCTGGTTGCACCTCAAGGTCCTCCGGTTCGCCGAATTGAAGAACTCAAACCCATTAAGATTATCAAGACTCCGGCTGGAGAAACTGTTGTTGACATGGGCCAGAACTTGGTTGGCTGGGTACGATTCACGTGTCGAGGACCGGCTGGAACAACAATTACTCTGCGGCATGCCGAAGTGCTGGACAAGAATGGCAATTTTTATATCGAGAACTTGCGTGCGGCTAAACAGACAATCAAATACACCTTAAAAGGGGGCGACACGGAGACCTTTGAACCGCATTTTACTTTCCAGGGCTTTCGCTATGTCGCTGTCGACGGCTACCCAGGAGAACTGACACCCGACAGCTTGACGGGGGTGGTCATTCACTCGGATATGGCACGCACCGGCGAGTTCCAAACTTCTAGTTCGCTAATTAATCAGCTTCAACACAACATCATTTGGGGACAGAAAGGAAATTTTCTCGATGTACCGACGGACTGTCCTCAGCGAGACGAGCGGCTAGGATGGACCGGTGATGCCCAGGTATTCGCGCGCACCGCGGCCT
>Ga0207701_10003344_pt1 | contig 16475 bp, 17 predicted proteins | sample KBSSwiSSwithPhiX_FD_184294 | JGI IMG/M metagenome (GOLD analysis project Ga0207701, IMG submission 184294) | Switchgrass rhizosphere bulk soil microbial communities from Kellogg Biological Station, Michigan, USA, with PhiX - S5 (SPAdes) (version 2) | ecosystem: Environmental > Terrestrial >... | reverse complement strand
CCGCGGCGCATTCGTCACCGTGCGCGATGGCGCCGCGCCGGCGCTATCCGCCGGGCTCAAATCGCACGGCATCGTCACTGACGCGCGCGGCGAGTGGTTGCGCCTTTGTCCCGACATGCTCACGACCGAGGCAGAAATTCTCGCGGCGGCGACCGCATTGGGAGAAATTGTCCGGCGGTAGCACGCCGCGCTTCTCGAGCCGGCTCGTTGGCCCGCCTCCTAGCCCGTCTGCTGGCCCGCTCGCTGGCGCGCTCGCCTGTCTGCTGGCCCGTCTGTCAGCCCGCCGCGCCGGCCGTGCGGATGACGACCCTCACGATCACGAGGAGCGTCAGCACGAAAATCGCCCCGGCGACGACGCCGACGATCACGACGTGCAGCGGCTTGATCGACTCCATGTCCTGCAGCATGTGGCGTCCCTTGCGCACGCCGAAAAAGCTCCAGAACACCGCGCTCGCCACTTGCAGCAACGAGGCGGGCTTGCGCGCGCCGGGGTCCCGCTGTTCGGACTCGGTTCGCTCAGACGGCGGGCGCGGCTCTACAGCGGGCTCCTGGGTCTGCTCGTCAATCGGCTTCATCCGCGGCGGCATTTCCGGGCAGCTTCGGTGACTTCGCGAACCGCTCGCGGATGCGCTCTTCGTCGAGCTCGCCGAATGTGTACGACGCCTCGAGCCACATGACGTTGATGATGCCGAACGCGAGCGCCGCGCCCAACCCGAGGATCCATGTGAAGTACCACATCGCTCGTGTCCTTTCGAATTGGGCGGGCTAACAGCGGCCCGGTTAGTACAGCGAATGCGTGTTTTGCCGCACGTGGGCGGTGGTCACCTTGCCGCGCATCACCCGGTAAACCCAGCTCGTGTATGCCAGGATGAGCGGCAGGAAGATCAACACGGCCCAGAACATGATCTGCAGCGTGCGGTAGCTCGACACGGCGTCCCACGCAGTCAGGCTGCTCTTCGGGTCGCTCGACGACGGTATGATGAAGGGGAACAGCGCAAAACCGGCGGTCAGCACCACGCCCGCAACGCTGGCGCAAGAAAACAGGAACGACGTCATCGGCAAGCGCCGTGCGGCAGCGATTGCCATAATCGCGCCGCCGAACGCCACGACCGGAGCGGCGGTCGTCCATGGGTACCTCCTGTAGTTGGCGAGCCAGCCAGCGTGCACGCGCTCGACGGTCTTCGCAACCGGCGCGAATGCGGAATCGGCGGAGGGCATCGAGGCGATCCGGAACCCGTCGATGCCGGTCGCGATCCAGTAGCCGGCTGCGGCAAACAGTGCGATGAAGACGATGCCGGCGATCCGCGCTCCACGCACGGCGCGGGCCTGCACTTCGCCCTCGGTACGAATGTTCAAGAAGAGTCCGCCATGCATGACGAGCATCGTCACGCTCACCAACCCGGCGACCAGCGCGAACGGGTGGAGCAGGGCCGAGAACGATCCCGTGTAGAACGATCGCTGGTCGCCGTCGAAGTGGAATGGCACGCCGAGGAGCAGGTTGCCGACCGCGACGCCGAACACGAGCGCTGGCACGAACCCGGCGATGAAGATGCCCCAGTCCCAGGCGCTGCGCCAGCGCGGATCGTGCACCTTGCTGCGATAGTCGAAGCCGACGGGGCGCAGGAAGAGCGCGAACAGCACCAGGATCAGCGCGATGTAGAGTCCCGAGAACGCCGTCGCGTAGACAAGGGGCCAGGCAGCGAACGTCGCGCCGCCGGCGGTGATGAACCAGACCTGGTTGCCCTCCCAGGTGGGACCCACGCAATTGAGCGCGACCCGCCGCTCGTCGTCCGTGCGGCCGACGTACGGAAGCAGCATGCCGGTTCCGAGATCCCAGCCGTCGAGAATCGCGAAGCCGACAAGCAGGATGGCGACGACGGCCCACCAGATCACCTTGAGCGTCCCATAGTCGAAGACGTAGATCATGACTTCGATCCCTCTTCGTCCTGGTAGCGGCCGGTGCCGAGCGATGACGGACCCATACGGATGTATTTCTGCAGGAGGTAGACCTCCACGACGAGGAGTGCCGTGTAGAACGCGATGAACCCGCCGAGGCTGAACCAGACGTGGCTGAGCGGAACGGACGACACCGAAAGATGCGTCGGCAGCACCTCGCTGATCGTCCACGGCTGGCGGCCGTATTCGGCGACGATCCAGCCGAGCTCCATCGCGATCCACGGCAGCGGAAGGCTCCACATCGCGACCCTCATGATCCAGCGGTTGTGCGCGAGGTTGCGCCGCGCGAGGATGATGAACGCGGCGCTGAACACGAACAGAAGCCAACCTCCGATGCCGACCATGAATCGAAACGACCAGAAGATCGGCGCCACGTTCGGTATCGTGTCGTTGACCGCCGAGCGGATCTGCTCCGGCGTGGCATCGACGACGTTCGGCGCGTACTTCTTGAGCAGGAGACCGTAGCCGAGATCGTCCTTCACCTTGTCGAATTCGGCCCTGGCGTCGGGCGAGCGGTCGCCCGACTTGAGCTTTTGCAGGGCTGCGTAGGCGATCATCCCGTTGCGGATGCGCACCTCGTGCTCCTGCTTCAACTCCTTGATGCCCGTCACCGGCGTGTCGACCGAGCGGGTCGCGACCAGACCTGTCAGCCAGGGAATCTTGATCGCGTAGTGCGTCGTTTCGGCTTTGGTGTCGGGGAAGCCGAAGGCGGTGAACGACGCGGGCGGCTTCGCGGTCTCCCATTCCGCTTCGATCGCCGCGAGCTTCACCTTCTGCACTTCGCCGGTCGTGTAGCCGGACTCGTCGCCCAGCACGATGACCGAGAGCGCGGACGCCAAGCCGAATCCCGTCGCGACCGCGAACGAGCGCACGGCAAACGACGGGTCGCGCAGCCGCAGCAGGTAATACGACGAAATGCTGAGCACGAACATCGAAGCGGCGACGTAGCCGGCAGCGAGCGTGTGCACGAACTTCGGGCCCGCGACGGGATTGAACAGCAAATCGGCGAAGCTCGAGAGCTCCATCCGCATCGTCTCGAAATTGAACTCCGCGCCGACGGGATTCTGCATCCACGCGTTCGCGATCAGGATCCAGAGCGCCGACAGGTTCGAGCCCAGCGCGACCAGGAACGTGACCATCAGGTGCTGGATCTTGCCGAGGCGGTCCCAGCCGAAGAAGAAGAGCCCGACGAACGTCGACTCGAGGAAGAACGCCATCAGGCCTTCGAGCGCGAGCGGCGCGCCGAAGATGTCGCCGACATAGTGGGAGAAGTACGCCCAGTTCGTGCCGAACTGGAATTCCATCGTGATGCCGGTCGTGACGCCCATCGCGAAGTTGATGCCGAACAGCTTGCCCCAGAACTTCGTCATGTCGCGGTAGATCTCGCGGCCGGTCATCACGTAGACCGACTCCATGATGACGAGAATCCACGACAGGCCGAGCGTCAGCGGGACGAACAGGAAGTGGTAGAGCGCCGTGACGGCGAACTGCAGCCGGGACAGGTCGACGAGCTCAACGGTCGGCACTCGGCGCCTCGGGATGCGTGCCGGTGCCGGCGACCTGGAGCTCGACGACCTTCGGATCCATCTTCATGTGCCGGGCGTGGGGCGCGCGGAAGAACGCGAACCACAGCGCGTAGAGGACGACCGCCTTGACGACGAGGATGACGACGATGTCGCGTCCCAGAGGGCTTGCGCGCCACCATCTGCCGAGTCGCGATCCCCGCGTCGGAACGGCGGAGGGCGAGGGGGCAGCTCGACGGGCGTGATTCATCGGACGCCATTATTCCCTGAAAAATAGGGTCAGAGACGGCTTTTTTGCGCGCTTGCGGCGGTGGCGGTCGCACGCTTCCAAATTCGTCTCTGACTCTATTATTTGCTTGAATTGACGTCCAAAACCCCCATTTGCTCGGTGCCAACGAGGGAGCATCCATGCGCTTCGACAAGCTGACGACCAAATTCCAGCAGGCGCTCGCCGAGGCCCAGAGCAAGGCGCTCGCCAACGACAACGGCTTCATCGAACCCCAGCACCTCCTGTCCGCGCTGCTCGAGCAGGACGATGGCGGCACCTCGTCGATCCTCTCGCGCGCCGGCGTAGCGGTGCCCAGATTGAAGCAGGCGCTCGCAAGCTCGATCGGGCGCCTGCCGAAAGTGGAAGGCCAGGGCGGTGAGATCTCCGTCTCGCGCGACCTCAACAATCTGCTCAATCTCACCGACAAGGAAGCGGCAAAGCGGGGCGACCAGTTCATCGCGAGCGAGCTCTTCCTGCTGGCGCTCGCCGACGACAAAGGCGACACCACGCGGCTGCTGAAAGAGGCCGGGCTGACGCGCAAGGCGCTGGAAACCGCGATCGAGACAGTTCGTGGCGGCGGCAGCGTCGACTCGCAGGAAGCCGAAGGCCAGCGCGAGGCGCTCAAGAAGTACACGATCGATCTCACCGAGCGCGCCCGCGACGGCAAGCTCGACCCGGTGATCGGCCGCGACGACGAGATTCGCCGCACCATCCAGATCCTGCAGCGCCGCACCAAGAACAATCCGGTGCTGATCGGCGAGCCGGGCGTTGGCAAGACGGCAATCGTCGAGGGACTCGCGCAGCGCATCGTCAACGGCGAAGTACCCGAGACGCTGAAGGACAAGCGGGTGCTTTCGCTCGACATGGCCGCGCTGCTGGCCGGCGCCAAGTACCGCGGCGAGTTCGAGGAGCGCCTGAAAGCCGTGCTCAAGGATATCGCCGCCGACGCCGGCAAGACGATCGTCTTCATCGACGAGCTGCACACGATGGTCGGTGCAGGTAAAGCGGAAGGCGCGATCGACGCCGGCAACATGCTGAAGCCAGCGCTCGCCCGCGGCGAGCTGCATTGCGTCGGCGCCACCACACTCGACGAATACCGCAAGTACGTCGAGAAGGATGCCGCACTCGAGCGGCGCTTCCAGAAGGTGCTCGTCGACGAGCCGTCGGTCGAGGCGACGATCGCGATCCTGCGCGGACTCAAAGAGCGCTACGAGATCCACCATGGCGTGGACATCACCGACCCGGCCATCGTTGCCGCGGCGGAGCTCTCGCATCGCTACATCACCGACCGCTTCCTGCCCGACAAGGCGATCGACCTGATTGACGAGGCGGCGGCGCGCATCCGCATGGAGATCGACTCGAAGCCCGAGTCGATGGACCGGCTCGACCGCCGCATCATCCAGCTCAAGATCGAGCGCGAAGCGGTGAAGAAGGAATCGGACGAGGCGTCGAAGAAGCGACTGTCGCTGATCGAGCAGGAGATCGCGAAGCTCGAGCGTGAATACTCGGACCTGAACGAAGTGTGGCAGGCGGAGAAGTCGAACGTCGCTGGCACGCAGCACATCAAGGAGGAGATCGACAAGATCAAGCTCCAGATGGAAGAGGCGCGGCGCAAGGGCGACTGGCAGAAGATGTCCGAGCTGCAGTACGGCAAGCTGCCGCAGCTCGAGGCCCAGCTCAACAAGGCGGACACGAAGGAAACCAAGGCGCCGAAGAAGGCGCAGCTCTTGCGCACTGAAGTCGGGGCGGAGGAGATCGCCGAGGTCGTGTCGCGCGCGACCGGCATCCCGGTGTCGAAGATGATGCAGGGCGAGCGTGACAAGCTGTTGCACATCGAGGATGCGCTGCATCGCCGCGTGGTAGGCCAGGACGAAGCGGTGCGGCTCGTCGCCGACGCGATCCGGCGTTCGCGCTCCGGGCTCTCCGACCCGAATCGTCCCTACGGCTCGTTCCTGTTCCTCGGCCCGACCGGCGTCGGCAAGACGGAGCTCTGCAAGGCGCTGGCGGAGTTTCTGTTCGATTCCGAGCAGCATCTCATCCGGATCGACATGTCCGAGTTCCAGGAGCGCCATTCGGTCGCCCGCCTGATCGGCGCGCCGCCCGGTTACGTGGGCTACGAGGAAGGCGGCTATCTCACCGAGCTCGTCCGGCGCAAGCCGTACAGCCTGATCCTGCTCGATGAAGTCGAGAAGGCGCACCCCGACGTGTTCAACGTGTTGCTGCAGGTGCTGGACGACGGCCGGATGACCGACGGCCAGGGTCGCACCGTCGATTTCAAGAACACCGTGATCGTGATGACGTCGAACCTGGGCTCGCACAAGATCCAGCAGATGACGGACGCCGGCGATAGCGAGGCGCTGATCAAGATCGCCGTGATGGCGGAGGTGAAATCGAACTTCCGGCCCGAGTTCGTGAACCGCATCGATGAGATCGTCGTATTCCATCCACTCGCCGAAGCGCAGATCGCGGACATCGCGAAGATCCAGTTGAAGGCGCTCGAGGCGCGGCTCGCGAAGCTCGACGTGAAGGTCAGCGTTTCCGAGGCAGCGCTCAAGGCGGTCGCGGCCGCCGGCTTCGATCCGGTCTATGGAGCGCGCCCGTTGAAGCGCGCGATCCAGCAGCAGATCGAAAACCCGTTGGCGAAGGAATTGCTCGCCGGCAAGTATGCAGCCGGCGACGCGGTGAAGGTGGGCGCCACCGGCGGCGAGATCACGTTCGCAAAGGGCTGAATCGGCTGTGCCGCCGGCCCGGGAGAGCGACCTGTTACGTATGACTCATTCGAGATAGACGTACAGGCCCGCGACCGGCGTGCCTTGCTCGCGTCGTATCGGAGCACTCGACATGCGCACGCCGCCGAATCCCGCCGCGTCGGCGAGGCGGCGAATGTAGGCTTCGGAATGAGCGTAGCGCAAGCTCCCCAGCAATTGAATGTCCTTGCCTTCACTGGCGAGCTCGACGGTGAAGGCGAGACATCCGCCCGGAGCAAGAATTCTTCGTGCCGACCGTAGGATGGCAGCGAGGTCACCGACGTAGACGAACACGTCGGCGGCCAATAGCAGATCCCACTGCGATGTGGTTGCGGCGAGAAACTCGCCGAGGTCAGCATGGACGAGCTCGCGATAGACCTGATGCTTGCGCGCCTCTTCCAGCATGGCAATGGACACGTCGACGCCGTCGAGGATGTCCGCCTGCGGCGCAATCAGCGCTCCGCAGAGCCCCGTGCCGCAACCGAGGTCGAGGACTTTGTATCGCCTCCCGTTGCCGAGAAAGGGTTTCAGCAGCACCTCGAATCCTCGATACTCCAGCTTTTCCGCGACGTGCGATTGGAAGTCGGCGGCATAGTCGTCGAACAGCCCTTGCACATAGCGGCGGGGCGAAGTGGGGGGCACGTCCCCGCCGCGCACCGAGGCCAGGTAGAAGCTGTTCAATTCCGGGTCCGCGCCCAGCGCGAGGGCTCTTTCGAAGCAGCTTGCCGCTTCGTCAAAGCGGAGCAGCTCGCGCATCAAGTTGCCACGCTCGCTCCAGGCAGGCGCGCAATCCGGATCTTCTTGCAGTGCTCGATCGAAAGCCCGTTCCGCGTTTTTCAGGTTGCCGAGCCGCAGCGAAACCTGGCCTAGCGTCACCCATAGAAGTGCATGCCGCCGCGGAACCAGCGCAAGCGACTTTTCCAAGGCGTCCGCCGCAGGGCGCCATCGTCCTTGTGCTTCATGGGCAAGACCCAGGCAGGCCCATGCCTCGGCGAGCGACGGATCGGCTTCGGTTGCTTGCGTGAGAACGCGGATCGCCGCGTCCAAATTCCGTAGGTGAAAGAGAGTGATCCCCAGATTTCCGAGCACCGAAGGCCGGCCCGGCGTGAGCGCCTGGCACTGTTCGAAGCAGATGCGGGCCGGCTCGAGCCGGCCGTTCTCGAAATGCTGGATGCCCTCGAAGAACAGGGCTTGCGACCGCGCGACCTGCTCTTCGGTGGGACTCGCGTAAACAGTCACGTGTGGTTGCGGAAGCGGCTTGCCGGAGGCCGATCAGCGGTCTGGTTTCAGCGACACTGCATCGATTAAGGCTACCACGGGTTGGCGCGTTAATAGTAGGGAGCGTAGCCGCCCATATCGTCCGGCGCCAATCTTGCAGCAAGCCGAGCACCGATCCGCCGCGCGAGCGTCGGCTGCGGTGCGAGGTGGCGGCTTTCCTCGACGTGCCGCCCGAGCACGCATACGGTCGAGGCTTTCTGGGCCTCGATGAGCGTCAAGCCGCCGCGGTCGATCACATAGGAATCGCCTGCTTCGAGGACGATGTCCCGCGTGTCGTTCTGCAGCGTCATCCACAGCGTGCCGCGCGTGACGCGCAGCGTCGTTCCGCGCGCCTCGGGGAGCCGCACGAGCTCGCTCGGGGCAAGCTCCCAGACCTTCGTGTATCCGGTGCAAAGCATGGCCGACCTCCTGTATCATGCATTCGTTGCATCCGAAGAGGGAAACCAGAAATCCTGGCCCCGCCTTCCACCGCCGCCAAAATTGCAAGGCGTCGATGCAACAGATGGTAGGAGCCGCGCGAGGCGGTTTCAAACGGTCTCTCCGAATGCCTTGCATGATCTCAATGCATGCCTCACCTTGCTTAAGACACTAAGACGCCTGCCGTCGCTGGATTTTCTGCGAGGGTTCGAAGCCGCCGGACGGCTCCTGTCGTTCACTCGCGCGGCGAACGAGGTCTTCGTCACGCAATCGGCGCTTTCACGGCAGGTACAGGCGATCGAGACGGCGCTTGGCGTCCCGCTTTTCGTTCGTGGCCACCGTTCACTGGCGCTGACGCCCGCCGGGCTCGCGTTTCACCGCGACGTGTCCGCGGCGCTGAACGCGCTTGCGAACGCGGCCGAGTCCGCCCGTGGTGTCGTGCGCGCACCAGGGCTTGCCGTGACGACGACGGTCTCGTTCGCGTCGCTGTGGGTGATCCCGCGCCTCGCGTCGTTTCGTGCGCGGCATCCCGACGTCGAGGTCTATGTCTCCGCCGACGATCGCCTGATCGACTTGGGGCGAGGCGAGGTCGATCTTGCAGTCCGCTACATGGCGGATGCGAGCGCGCCGCAAGGCGCTGTTCGGCTCTTCGGGGAACGGATGATGCCCGTCGTAAGCCCGAAGCTCATCCGCCGCGGCGGCACGCCGCTTGCGGTGCCGGCCGACCTCGCCCGGCACGTGCTGCTGCATCTCGACGATCCGGAGGGGCACACACCCTGGCTCGAATGGAGCGTGTGGCTTGCGTCCAACGGCATGCCGGGGCTGAAGCCGACCGGCTCGTTACGGTTCAAGCTCTACGATCAGGTGATCCAGGCCGCCGTCGGCGGACAGGGCGTCGCGCTCGGCCGGATTCCGCTGATCGCCGAGCATCTTCGCGATGGCAGGCTGCTGGCGCCGTTTCCCAAACGCTACGACTCGGCGCGCGGTTACTACGCCGTGGTCGCGCCGCATGCCGCCGACCGGCCGGACGTCATTGGCTTCGTCTCGTGGCTCGCCGACGAAGCGGCGCATGAGGCAGGTCGGGCTAAGGCCGCGAAGTTTCCGCCCGACAATGATCCTCCGCACGGCAAATTGCGCAGGGTGTCGCGCGCGACCCGATGAACAGCCGGACTGCACCGCCTCGCGGTCACGCGGCGACGAGCGAGCCTTCCCGGTGGGTCGCGCGCTTCGCGCCGCTCGTGCCCGCGGGGGCCCGCGTACTCGATCTCGCAGCCGGCCATGGACGCCATGCGCGGCTCTTTGCGAGCCGCGGCGCGCGCGTGGTCGCCGTCGACCGCGATGCCGCCGCGCTCTCGGACATGAAGAATGTGGCCGGGATCGAGACCCGCGTCCTCGATCTCGAGAGCGCGGAGTGGCCGCTCGCCCGCGAGCGCTTCGACGCGATCGTCATCACGAACTATCTGCATCGACCCTCGTTGCACGCGGTGCTGGACGTGCTCGCCGAGGACGGCGTGCTGTTGTACGAAACGTTCGCGCGCGGCAACGAGGTTTTTGGGCGTCCGTCCAATCCGGATTTTCTGCTGGAAAAGGACGAGTTGCTGCACGTCGTCCAAGGCCGCCTGATCGTCGCTGCCTTCGAGCAGGGCGTGGTCGCGCTGCCGCCAAGGGGTGCCGTGATGCAGCGGCTGGCCGCCGTCGGCAAGGCGCGCGCGTGGCCGCCCCCGTTGCCGCTGTCGTGACCGTCGCGGAACAATGACAGGCGGCCGGGGTTCGAATGAGGTAAAATTTCGGTTTTTTAGCCTTCGCTCCCCACCCTAGTTCTCACTTAGTTCTCACTTAGTTCTCATGTTGACCGGAAGTCTCGTCGCCATCGTCACGCCCATGGACAAGGGCGGGTCGCTCGACCTTCCCGCGCTCGCCAAGCTCATCGATTTTCACGTCGCCAACGGCACGGCGGGGATCGTCGTCGTCGGCACCACCGGCGAATCGCCGACCGTCGACGTCGACGAGCATTGCCGACTGATCAAGACGGCGGTCGTCGAAGCGCGGGGCCGGATTCCGATCATGGCCGGAACAGGCGGCAACTCCACTGCCGAGGCCATCGCGCTCACGGAGTATGCGAAGGACGCCGGCGCGCACAGCGCGCTGTCCGTCGTCCCGTACTACAACAAGCCGACGCAGGAAGGGCTATACCGGCATTTCCGGGCGATCGCCGAGAAGGTCGATTTGCCGCTCCTGCTGTACAACGTGCCGGGCCGCACCGTCGCCGATCTCTCGAACGACACGATTTTGCGGCTTGCGGAGATACCCGGCATTGTCGGCATCAAGGATGCGACGGCCGACCTGGGCCGTGGCAGCGAGCTCCTGAAGCGCCTCAAGGCTACGCGGCCCGACTTCGTCGTTTACAGCGGCGACGACATCACCGGCCTGCCGCTGATGCTGCTGGGAGGCCACGGGGTGATCTCGGTTACCGCGAACGTCGCGCCGAAGCTCATGGCCGAGCTTTGCCGCGCTGCGATATCAGGCGACGTCGCGACGGCTCGCGCCCATAATGATCGACTGCTGGGTCTCCACCGGGTGTTGTTCGTCGAGGCGAATCCGATCCCGGTGAAGTGGGCGCTTTCGCACATGGGCCTCATCGAAAACGAGCTGCGCCTGCCGATGGTGCCGCTCTCCACCCGCTACCATGAAGCGGTCCGCAACGCCCTCCGCGAGGCGGGCTGCGTCTAGACGCCGGAGGCGCCGCCGGGCTGCCCCGCGTTTGCGTCCATAGCGAACAACGGATTCAAAGGTGTACTGATGCAAGAAGCAACATCACGAAGGATGTGGCGTGCGATCGCGGTCGTCGCGATCGTCGCAGTCGCGGGCTGCGGGGAGGCGCCGACGAAGCGGATCGACTATAAGTCCGACGCGCGCGCGCCGGCGCTCGAAATCCCACCCGACCTCAACACGCCGCAGTACGACGATCGCTACACGGTCAATCAGAACACCGCATCGGGCCTCGCGGCGCAGGGCAACCGCCCGCGCGCCGTCGAGGGAATCGCGGTCAACTCGACACCGGACGCGAAGATCGCCCGCGCCGGCAACGAGCGCTGGCTCGTCGTCAAGGCGACGCCGATGGAAGCTTGGAACACGATGCGCAAGTTCTGGACGGACATCGGGTTCGTGCTGGCCGTCGAGCAGCCCACGCTCGGCATCATGGAGACGGACTGGGCCGAGAACCGCGTCAACATGCCGAGCACCGTGATCGAAGGAATGATCGGCAAGGTCGCCGACGTGTTCTTCAACAGCTACAAGCGCGACAAGTTCCGCACGCGGCTCGAGCAGGGCACGGAGCCGGGCACCGTCGACATCTACATTTCGCACCGTGGGGCGGAGCAGGTTCCGACGACGCTGATCGACAACCGTTCTCCGGCGGCGTTCGTCTGGGCGGTGATGCCGCCGGACCCCGGACTCGAAGCCGAAATGCTGGGACGCGCGATGCTCCGCTTCGGCGCGCCTACGCAGACGGCGACCGCCGCCGTGCAGTCGACGACGACCAATCCCGGACCCGAGCGCGCGCGCCTCGAGCGCGAGACGAACGGCAGCTATCAGCTCGTCGTCGACGACGGGTTCGACCGCGCGTGGCGCCGCGTCGGCCTGGCGCTCGACCGCGTCGGATTCACCGTGGTCGACCGCGATCGCTCGAAGGGCACGTACTTCGTCCGCTATTCGAATCCCGAGGCGGACGGCGCGAAAAAAGAGAAGGGTCTGCTCGACAAGCTGATGTTCTGGAAGTCCGACACTCCGAATATCGAGCAGTACCGGATCACCGTGGCCGAGGCGAGTCCGCGCAGTCTCGTGACGGTCCAGGATCCGAACGGCACTCCCGACAAGAGCGCGACCGGCGAGAAGATTCTGTCGCTGCTGCGCGACCAGCTCAAGTAACGTCGGCGTGCGCTTCGCCTCACTGGGCAGCGGCAGTGAAGGCAATGGCCTCGTCGTCGACTCCGGCGGCACCAGGATCCTCATCGATTGCGGGTTCGGCGTTCGCGACACGAAGAAGCGACTCGCCCGGCTTGGCCTTTCGCCGTCTTCGCTCGACGCGATACTCGTCACCCATGAGCACGCGGATCACATCGGCGGCGTTCCGGCGTTCGCGGCCAAGTATGGCATTCCCGTCTGGGCGACGTTCGGCACCCTGGCTGTCGTTTCCGAGCGTTTCGAGGGGATGGAGCGCGTCTACGGCTTCGACAGCCACGAGCGCTTCGCGATCGGCGCGCTCGAGATCCAGCCGGTCACGGTTCCCCACGATGCGCGCGAACCGGTGCAGTACGTCATCGGCGACGGGGCGCGCCGGGTGGGCGTGCTGACCGACATCGGCATATCGACGGCGCACGTCGAGGCGTGCCTGTCGGGGTGCGATGCGCTCGTGCTCGAGTGCAACCACGATCTCGGCATGCTCGCGAACGGCGACTATCCGCCGTCGCTCAAGCAGCGGATCGCCTCGCGCTTCGGCCACCTGCACAACGAGGCGGCGGCCGGATTGCTGGCGCGGATCGACACGTCGCGCCTCGTGCACATCATCGCCGCCCACCTTTCGCGAGAGAACAACACGCCGGCGCTCGCGACCGTGGCGCTGGCGACGGCGCTCAATTGCGCAAGTGCGTGGATCGGCATCGCAAACCAGTTCACCGGATTCGACTGGCGCGAGATGTAATAGGAAAGTAAGGCGAAGTAAGGAAAGCGAGGAAGACGCCATGCAACGCCGGCAGGAGCTCTACAAGGGAAAAGCGAAGACCGTCTATGCAACGGACGATCCGCACCACCTCGTCATGCATTATCGCGACGACGTGTCGGCGTTCGACGGCGTGAAGCTCGCGAAGCTTCCGCAGAAGGGCGAGACCAACAACAAGATCAACGCGTACGTGATGGGAAAGCTCGCCGCGGCCGGCCTTCCGACGCATTTTGTCCGCCTGCTGAACGAGCGGGAATCGCTCGTGAAGGCAATGAAAATGATTCCCGTCGAGTGCGTCGTGCGCAACGTGTGCGCAGGCTCGATGGCGAAGCGTTATGGAATCGAAGAGGGATTGAGGCTGCCGGAGCCCATCTTCGAGTTTTTCCTCAAAAGCGACGCCCTGCACGACCCCCTGTGCAACGAGGACCATATCCGCGTGCTCGGCTGGGCAAGCGTGGCCGACATTGCGCAGATGAAGAAGATGACGCACGAGGTGAACGCGGTGCTGAAGCCGCTCTTCGCCGACGCCGGCATCGTTCTCGTCGATTACAAGCTCGAGTTCGGGCATCCTCTGGACGACGTTACGGGGCCGCTCACTCTGGGCGACGAATTCACGCCGGACGGCTGCCGGCTCTGGGATGCGAAGAGCGGCGAAAAGCTCGACAAGGATCGCTTCCGCCGCGACCTCGGCAGCGTGATCGAGCACTATCGCGAAGTGGCGCAGCGCATCGGCGCGCCGTTGTAGGGCGGGCAGTGGTCGGGTCGCCGCTGCGCGACGCCCACGCTGCGCGAAATCCCTTCCCTAAAGCCCCAGCACCGAAGCGCCCAATCCCGGCTCCGCGCTCTCGCTGATTGCGTCGAACCGCGTGACGAGCGGCACCGCCGCCTCCGCATCGCCGATCGACAGCGCCGCGCGCGGCTGCGCGATGTTGAAGCGATGAAGGAAGTGGATGCCGTCGACGATCAGCAGCGGATCCATCGCGGCTCTTGCATCCTCTCCGGTCTTGCGAATCGTCATCGCGTCGCTGTGCAAGCGCAGGAGATTGAGAAGACGGGGACACGAGCTCGCGATCCAGCTCGTGTCGTGCAGGATGATCTCGATGCGCGCGGCGGGCGCGCCACGCAGGAACTTCGAGAGCTTGTCGACGCGGACCGCACCGTTCCAGCCCATCCTCGATAGATCGACGTCGAAGACACGGATCGCGAGTTTCGCGAGATCGATCAGCGTGTCGATCGCTGCGACTTGCTGTTCGATGCTCGACAGCCTCTCGTAGCGCGGGGTGGGAGCGTTCGGCGCGCCGCCGTCAGGCGATGCCGGTATGGACGTAACCATCGCGGTACCAATTGTAAAGTATCGTCGCGACTTCACGGGAAACGCTGCCGGCGGCCGTGGACGCGACCGCCCGGTCGTTTGCCAGCCGGCGCAGCGTCTTGCGGCTCGTTTCGGGCCACGGCAGCGCGGTGCCATTGATGTAGAGGTGCCGGTCGTCGTAGAGGAGTTGGCTCTTCAGGTCGAGGCGGACGCCGTCCTTCGCGGCGCTCCGACGAAACGCGGAGGGCGGAAGCGGCGGCGCGGGTCGCTCGAAAAAAACATGAGGCTTCGGCTCCGACAGCCAGCAGCCGACGAAGCGGGCGACCGCGTTGCTGTCCCATGTCACGCCGTCGAGCATCCGCCGATAGCGGCCGCGCATCGCCGCAGTGATTGCTGCAGGTGAGCGCACCGCTGCGAGATCGGCGTCCGCATAGCGGCCCGGCAGGTCGAGCTCGTCCCGCAGGAAGTCGAGAAACGCCACGCCGAGCTCCAAGGCGGCGGGCGCCCGGAACCCGATTGAATACGTCGTGCATGCGTCGATGGCCACCCCGTCGTGTGCGAGGTGCGGCGGCAGATACAGAAGGTCGCCTGGTTGCAGCGCCTCATCGTGCGTGGGCGAGAATCGGCGAAGGATCCTGAGCGGGAGCCCGGGCTTGAGGTCGAGATTGTCCTGCGCGCCATAGCGCCAGCGGCGAACCCCGAACCCCTGCAGCAGGAAGACGTCGTACGAATCGAAATGCGGGCCCACGCCTCCGCCCGGCGCGGCGTAGCTCACCATCAGATCGTCGAGCCGAGCGAACGGAAGGAACGAGAAGCGGCGCAGAAGCGCGTCGCCGCGGGGATCCACGAGATTGACGCCCTGAACGAGCAGGGTCCAGTTGCGTGACGGCAGCGATTGGAGATGGGACGCCGCAAACGGACCATGCGCGAGTGTCCAGCGCCTCCCCTCACGCACCACGATCCGCGATTCGACGTCGTCTCGACCCGCCAGCGCAAAGAGGTCGCGTTTGCGAAACGGCCCGGTGAAGCCCGGCAGGGCCGCGCGCACGAGCAGCGGTTTCTTGTGCCAGTGGCGTCGGAGGAACGTCGCTGCGGCGAGGCCGCCGAGAGGCTCGCTTGGGACGGTTGGTCGGCGAGGCGCGGCGGAAGCGACCATCGCACGATTATAGCGACGGCACCTGCGCGGGCTGCGCTACAATTCCTCCATTCACCTCGCGCGGCATCCTCCGCAACCGATGCATCCCGCGCTCCGTCCTCTCTCCATTCCGGAGATCCCATGCAAATCCTCGCCAACACCGTCGTCACGCTAACGTTCGAGCTCTTCGACTCGGACGGCGTGCTGCTCGAATCCACGAGCGAACCGATCACGTACCTTCACGGCGGGCACTCGGGCATGCTGCCGAAGCTGGAGGAGGCGCTCAACCTCAAGAAGCCCGGCGACGCGATATCCGTCGACGTCGAGCCTGAGGACGGGTTCGGCGATTACGATCCGGAGCTCGTCAAGCTCGAGGACGTCGACAAGCTTCCGAAGGACATCGAGGTGGGCATGCAGTTCGAAGCGCACACGAGCGCCGACGACGAGCACGGCAGCGGCACGGTGTTCACCGTGACCGACATTGCCGACGGCAAGGTAGTGCTCGACGGCAATCATCCGTGGGCCGGGAAGCGCCTGCGCTTCGACTGTCACGTGCTCGAAGTCCGCTCGGCGAGCGCCGAGGAAGTCGAGCACGGGCACGTGCATGGCCCTGGCGCGCACCACCACCACTGAGCCGCAGTAGCGCAAAGCTGCTTTCGCGGAGCGCCTACTTCGTTGTGTCCCTCGCTGGCGCTCGCCGGCTAGCTCCGCAGGAGCTTTCTGAGCTCGTAGAGCGCCGCCAGCGCGTCGCGCGGCGTCATCTCGTCCGGGTCGAGTGCCGCGAGCTGCGCGACGACGTCGTGCGCTTCGGTTGCGATCGGCGCCGGTTCCGAAGCGCTCTCCGCGCTGACGCCGCTGGGCGCGAAGAGATCGCGCTGTGCGCTGTCCGATGCGTTGAACTTGTCGAGCCGTGAGAGGTACTCCCGCGCCCGGCGGATTGCGGCCGGCGGCACCCCGGCGAGCTTCGCCACCTGCAATCCGTAGCTGCGATTGGCGGGACCGTCTTCGGCCGCGTGCAGGAAGACGATGCCGTCGGCATGCTCGACCGCGTCGAAATGGAGGTTTGCGCAACCTTCCGTCTCCGCCGGCAGCGCGGTCAGCTCGAAATAATGCGTCGCGAAG
>Ga0207701_10003343_pt1 | contig 16480 bp, 13 predicted proteins | sample KBSSwiSSwithPhiX_FD_184294 | JGI IMG/M metagenome (GOLD analysis project Ga0207701, IMG submission 184294) | Switchgrass rhizosphere bulk soil microbial communities from Kellogg Biological Station, Michigan, USA, with PhiX - S5 (SPAdes) (version 2) | ecosystem: Environmental > Terrestrial >... | reverse complement strand
CAACGAATGTGTTTTTCAAACTTTTGATGTTCGCTCCCGCAAGTTCTGATCCTATACCTGCAAAATATGCTTCGGATTTAGTAGCAAATACAATTCCGTTGGATTGCTTGCCAAATGGCCAACCGATACGCGGCCCTTTCATCATATCCATCTGGAATGCCAGCATGTTTACCATGTTGCCAATGGGACTTCCCACATCTGATTTTGTATTTGATATAAATGTGCTGCGGTAAGTGCTCCAGTCGCTTACAATTTTATCTACCAATGATTTCATACGCTGCACCACATCCTTAAGATATTTAACCCTGTTGGCTGTATTGTTGTTAAATTTTGCAATGGCGTCGGGGCCAAACAATAAATATCCTAATGCAGGGAAACCCTGTGAGTAAAAATTATTTCTTTCATAAACGGTAAGATCATAATTGCCGCTCGTAATATTATTTTCTATTGATACACTGTCTACCGTATAACCGGCAAGAGTACCATTTTCGGTAAAACTGTAATTGAGTCCGCCGGAAAAATTAGCGTAGTAGTCAAGCAGTGCTGTACCTGCAGGACCGAAATTGAACACTTCAATATTTTCATAGGAATGGTAAGCCTGCCTGTAAACTGCTTTCACAGCATCCTGCGTTGCTGTTGAAGGTGCATCTGCATAGGCATTAACACCCACTATGAGTGCATCTACGTCTTCCTGCAGCTTCGTGTATGCGGGGATAATGATATTGTCCGCATAGTTGGTAAGCATAGCTGTTTTATCAAATGCCGGATCTTCAATTCCCGGATCAGAAGAATTTTTACTGCACGAAAACAGCAGAATAAATAAAACTGCAATTAAAAAAAAACCACTTTTCTGCCTCTTGATCATGTTCATTTTGTTCTATTCATTTAAAGACAAAACCCGGAAGCATATTTTTTGCTCCCGGGACAATGTCATTATAATTTTATTTTACTCTGACTGCAACTGGCCATACGCTGTTCTAAGAATTTCTTTAGCTGCATTCAGCTGTGTGAACGATGGATCACCAATCAGATCATAAAGATTTGCATCCGGTCCTAATATATTTACAAGTTGCTGGTACTGCGCATCTGTTAATTTGCTTGTCGATGGCCTGTATTTTAGAGCTGAAACGAAACCGAAACCTTCAGACAATGCATGGAACTGTGAAGAAAGATTGCCTGATTGTGCCTGTGGAAGGGTGATATATGCCCAAGCAGCTGCAGCGGCAACTTTTTCCCAATATTCTTTAATGATATTTACCTGTTTGTTAACTTCTACCATGTCTTTGGCCACTATCGCAGCCCTGCCGGTACGGAATGCTTTCCAGATGATGTCGTGTGCCCCGATATAAAGTCCCCTTTCACGGATGTAGTTACCCCAGAAGAGGAGGCTTGGTTTATTGTTGGTGGCGAATTCAGTTGTTGTATCGTAGTTAACAGGAATTGAAAAATATCCGAATGCAAGATCGAATGTGTGCTCCATCTCCGTACCCTGGCCGTGTACAACGGTAATGTTGTCAGAGGAGCTTACCTGGTCGAGGAGCGCTATGCCTTCTTTGAATAATGATGCTCCCATTGTGCCCTTCTGAAATGCCTGAGCTAATTCGAGGCCTTTTTCGGTTATGAGGATCTTACCTGCATTCCTGGAGATGTATCCTGCGGTTCCATTAGCGGCAGGAGTGAGATCCTGAGCACTTAATGTTACGAGTGCATCGAGATATCCTTTGAATGTGGGTGCGTCTGCAATTACTTCGGAAAGACTTGTACCTGATGTGTTGAGCCATGCAGTGTCGAAAGGATTACCGGTATTGGTCCACATATTGTCGATCTTAGATTGGTCGAGTGGAACTTTATCCATGGTCGACTGTGTTTTACCGGCGTATTTGTTGATACCGTCGAGCATTTTTACATGTGCTGTGGATTCTGAAAATTCTACGTTGTTGAAAGTGTAAGCTGATGGGATAGTATAAGGTGTAATGTTTGGTCCGTCGCTGTCTTTATCGCATGATATGAAAGTGAATAATGCCAATGATAGAATAGAGCCATATATAAGTTTTTTCATTAAACTATTGTTTGAACGCCAAACTTAGTATCGAATCAGTATTAAGGGTTTACGAATTCCGCAATAAGCAGTTTCGAAATGAGAAATAATGTTCGGAAGATTTTCTTATGAGGCTGATTTTCAATGTTTATGCCAAAAACGATCTCCTGGGTTTTAGCCTTTTAAATGTTGATTGAAATGCTCTTTGTCAGTTGTTAGTCCCTTGTTACTCTCTTATTAATCTCTTGTTAATCCAATGGATTAACGAGTGACTTTAGAGAGGCTTTAGAGAAGTTACGGGTGAAACAGATGAAAAAAATGCTTTCTCGAAGGAGCAAATACACTGATTAAGATACCCACAACAGTAGAGTTGACAATGAAGAAAATTAAAACATTTTCTTCATGAATCAAAATAACCGAATGCTCCAGGTCCTTTGAAAAACCTGGGATGGCGTCAGCAGGTTAATACCTTCTTTATTGATCAGCTCTTGTTTGCTCGTGGTGGCGTCTGCAATGCCGCACCATGGCTCAATGCATACAAAGTCAGCACCCGGTGCCGCCCATAATCCAAGGAAAGGAAAACCGGGATAGGTTAATTCAACCCCATGCTTCGACTTGTTACTTTTCAGCTTCACCTTATGTGAATTGAGATACTTGAAAACAAGCGCATCATTCCTGAACAGGTCTTTAGTGATATGAAGAATATTGGTATTGATCAGGAAAGGAACAGTAGTGGGTTCTATCAATCCATCTTTTGATACCATCCACTTGTATGCATCCTCGATCTGTTCGAATTCGAAATAATAATCCTGGTAAACAAGTTTTTTATCAAGCGGAACTTTAAAAGCAGGATGTGCCCCGATTGAGAAATACATGTTTTCGTCGCCCTTGTTTGTAACCCTGTATTTTACTTCTACGTTATTTGCAGCTATGGAATAAACAACATCGAGTAAGAAAGGAAATGGAAAATTGCGGTTAGTGTTCCCGTCATCTGTTAAAGTGAGCGTAGCAGATGTTTCTGATTGTTCAGTGACAGTAAAATCCATGTCGCGGGCAAAGCCATGTCTTGTCATGATATAAGCCTTGTTATTGTAGTAGTAAGTGTTCTGTTTTAAAGTGCCGACGATAGGAAAAAGGATCGGGGATTTTTTGTTCCAGAACTTTGCATCACCGCTCCACAGGTATTCGAGATTAAACTCTTTTGAATAAATACTGTCGGCCTCTGCGCCTTTCGTTTTCACCTGGATTTTTAACTGATCATTTTCAAGTGTTATCATCTGCGTGGATTAATATTCTACGGGAAAGTTACAACTGATGGAATATGATTTGCATTTTAAGATCAAAATTCAATACATGGCCAAAGGTTCAAAAAAACAGATCAGGAAACCACAGCACCAGCAAAGACCGGGTAAGGAATCGAAAATGAGTCCGCAGCCTGAATTTCAACCGGAATACCTCGGCAGCGGGAGATTAAGGAATAAAATTGCCCTGATAACAGGAGGTGATAGTGGCATTGGAAGGGCGGTCGCCGTTTTGTTTGCTAAGGAAGGCGCTGATATTGCAATCGTTTACCTCAACGAGCATGATGATGCAAATGAAACAAAGATCAATGTAGAGAAGTACGGGCGGTCGTGTATATTATTGCCCGCAGACATTTCAAAAGAGAATAATTGTAAAAAAGTTGTTCAGCATACGATCCGGAATTATAAAAGAATAGACATTCTGGTAAACAACGCGGCATTGCACTGGCCCGCGGAAAGACTTGAAGATATTTCAACAAAGCAGTTGCTCACTACATTTTCAACAAATATTTTTTCCTATTTCTGGGTTACAAAATTTGTGCTGCCACACATGAAAAAAGGGAGCTGCATCATCAATACATCCTCTGTTACGGCTTACAGGGGAAGTCCTACTTTAATAGATTATGCCTCTACAAAAGGCGCTATCATTGCCTTTACGCGTAGTTTGTCAACCAATCTTGCTGAAAAGGGAATCAGGGTGAATGGTGTAGCGCCTGGTCCGATATGGACGCCTTTAATTCCTTCCAGCTTCGACGGTAAGCGAGTAGCGCAGCATGGGAGTGATGTGCCGATGAAGCGGGCTGGTGAGCCTGCAGAAGTGGCCCCATCCTATCTTTTTCTTGCCTGCAATGATTCTTCATATATGACCGGCCAGATCCTGCATCCTAATGGCGGGGAAGTGGTGAATGGTTAATCTTCCCAAAACTTTTAGTAAATTCGCGGTCCTCATGGCAAAAAGTAAAGAAACAGAAGTCCCGGATCAAAACGGCCAGGAATACATTGAAGTTTTCGGAGCCCGCGAACATAACCTCAAAAACATTGACATCCGCATCCCTAAAAATAAACTGGTGGTTTTCACCGGGGTTAGCGGAAGCGGCAAATCATCCCTCGCCTTCGACACTATTTATAATGAAGGCCAGCGTCGCTATATGGAAAGTTTTTCAGCCTATGCCCGCCAGTTTATCGGCGACATGGAACGCCCCGACGTTGACAAGATCACCGGTCTTTCCCCTGTCATTTCTATAGAACAGAAAACAACAAACAGGAACCCCCGGTCTACCGTTGGCACTATCACTGAAGTATACGACTTCATGCGGCTGCTTTTCGCGAGAACTGCGGAAGCATACAGCTACAACACAGGTAAACTGATGGTAAAATTCAGTGAAGAAGAAATTGTACAGAACATATTTCAGAAATTTCAGGGAAAGAAGATCAGCGTGCTTGCACCGCTGGTAAGAGGAAGAAAAGGTCATTACCGTGAGTTGTTTGAAGACACCAGGAAGAAAGGTTACCTGAAAGTGAGGATAGATGGTGAAATTAAAGACCTCGTTGCTAAAATGCAGGTCGACAGATACAAGATCCATGATATTGAAGTAGTAATCGACAGGCTCGCCGTTACTCAGGACATGAAAGTGAGATTGAGCCAGAGTATTCAGAAAGCATTGCAAACCGGAAAGGACCTGATGTTTATTTTACTGAATGATCTCGATAAGACCGTGCAGTACAGTAAAACACTAATGTGTGAAGACACGGGAATCAGTTACGAAGAGCCATCGCCCAATTCATTTTCTTTTAATTCGCCTTACGGATATTGCCCGGTTTGCAAAGGCCTTGGCGATATTTACCAGGTGAGCCTCGATGCAATCATTCCCGATAAAAATTACAGTGTTAATGAAGGTGCTTTTGTTCCGCTCGGTGAAGCACGTGAGGCATTTGTATTCAAACAGGTTCAGCAGCTTGCGCGTAAACATAAGATCGATCTTAATAAACCAGTAAAAGAATTATCATCGAAGGCTGTTAATTTAATTCTGTATGGCAATGAAGATGGAGAAGGAACTGTAGACATCGATTACAATGAGATAAACACTAATGGAAACGTATACTTCGAAGAATATGAAGGGATTGTTCCTCAACTCAAACGTTGGTTCAACGGAGGTACTACGGAAGCATTGCGGGAATGGGTTGAACAGTTCATGGAGCTTAAAACCTGTCCGGAATGTAATGGTGCAAGGCTCAGAAAAGAAAGCCTGTGGTTTAAAGTTGACGGGAAGAACATTTCTGAACTCAGTGAATTGAACCTCGACAAACTGATGGTATGGTTTGAAGGAATTGAAGCCCGCCTCAGTGGTAAACAAAAGATAATTGGAAAAGATGTTTTAAAAGAAATTCGCGAACGGTTACAGTTCCTGCTGGATGTGGGCCTGAATTATCTCACATTGAACCGATCTGCGAGAACGCTCAGCGGAGGTGAATCACAGCGAATCCGGCTTGCAACGCAGATAGGCTCACAACTGCAGGGAATTACTTACATCCTGGATGAGCCCAGCATCGGGCTGCATTCCCGCGACAATAAGCGGTTGATAGAAGCATTGAAGAACCTGAGGAACATTGGTAACAGTGTGCTGGTAGTGGAACATGATAAAGACATCATGCTTTCTGCTGATCATCTTGTAGACATTGGTCCGCGTGCAGGAAAGTATGGCGGTAGAATTGTGGCTGCAGGTGATCCGAAAAAATTATATGAATCAGATTCTGAAACATCTAGGTTTTTATTCGGGGAAAGAACAATTGCAGTACCTCCGCAAAGAAGAAAAGGAAACGGAAAATTCCTGGAGCTGAAAGGGGCAAATGGAAATAACCTGAGATCACTTAATGTAAAGTTTCCACTTGGGAAGTTGATAGTGGTAACCGGCGTGAGTGGCAGTGGAAAGTCGACATTGATCAATGAAACACTTTATCCGATATTGAGCACGCATGCATATAATTCGAGAAGCGTGCCATTGGAATATCAGTCGGTGAAAGGACTTGATGTTATTGATAAGGTTATTGAAATGGACCAATCGCCAATAGGGCGCACACCACGAAGCAATCCTGCTACCTATTGTGGTTTCTTCACTGATATAAGAACATTGTTTGCTTCAGTGCCTGAAGCGAAGATCAGGGGGTATACTCCGGGCCGTTTCTCGTTCAATGTGAAGAGCGGGCGATGTGATGTATGTGAAGGAGGTGGCATGCGGGTGATTGAAATGAATTTTCTGCCTGATGTATATGTGCATTGTGAAAAATGTAACGGACGCAGGTACAACCGCGAAACGCTTGAGATAAGATACAAGGGTAAATCTATCAGTGATGTGCTGAATATGACAGTTGATGAAGCCGTTGAATTTTTTTCAGCAGTTCCATACATTTACCGCAAAATAAAAGTGCTGCAGGAAGTAGGATTGGGATACATCACCCTCGGACAATCTGCGGTTACATTAAGTGGTGGGGAAGCGCAGCGTGTAAAGCTTTCAACAGAGCTTGGAAAAAAAGACACCGGTAAAACTTTTTATATTCTCGATGAACCTACTACCGGATTGCATTTCCAGGATATTCAGCACTTGCTGAATGTATTGAACAAACTTGTTGACAGAGGTAATTCTGTGCTGGTTATCGAGCACAATCTCGACGTGATCAAAGTTGCTGATCATATCATCGATCTCGGTCCTGAAGGCGGTGATGGTGGTGGGAGGATATTATTTGAAGGCACACCTGAAGAGTTGATTAATGTGAAGGAAAGCCATACGGCGAGATATTTGAAGCCAGAGCTGGATGATAAGTTTTGACTTTTCACTTAATCAAAGCAAAGGCCGGCAATTTTTCATCGCCGGCCTCTGAGGATACTGGATAGATACCAGAAGTTAAAAAATGCATTCAGCAAGCAGGTGCAGGGAGTGATTAAAAAAATCTTTTTTTATCAGGGTACTTGGTATTTATAGGGAACGGACCAGGTTTTGACTCAACCGGATATTAGATTTATGAAATTTCCCTGCAGCTTACTGTTTTAGCATTTAAAAAATTTTATGTTAACGAATGGCGATCTGGCCATTGCCGATGCGCTTGTCATCACTGAAAACCTCAAATAAATAAGAACCTTTCTGAATGCCTTTTAATATTGTTGTTTGTTTATTTCTTGTTTCTGCCTGATGTACCAGTTTACCTTCAAGATCGAACACGTATAGCTGGTATACTTTTCCTTCTTCACCACGTACTGAAAAAAATACTACTTTCTGGTTCGCATCCGGGTATATGCTGATGCGGTGCGACTTAACAATATTATTCTTCTGAATAAATATGGTATCACTTCCCGATGAAGCCGAAGCCCCGGCCACACAAAACAGCATCACAATAAGAAGCGCGGTAACTTTTACTACGCCTGAATTACTTTGAAGTAAATTCATCAGAATCTTATTGGACAGTTTGTTGAATTACCATAACGGTCATTATTTCCGAGGCGGAAGCCAAGCTTGAAGCCTGCAGAATAATAAGCGTCGTTGTTTGATGGCGTACCTCTTTTCATACCCGGACCGTAAATACCTGAGGTTTTATTGGCCATGCGTGCAGCAAGCTGCGCCTGGTTACTTGGAAGGTAAGTATTGAATAATGCAGGATCAATATAGCCGGTACTAACGTCATCAATATAATCTGTAAATGTAATTCTGTGAATGATCTCAAAGCTGAGGTTCACATTATCACTCAGGAAATATTTTACACCAAAACCTAAAGGAACGTTCATCTGGGTGAGCTTGTATGGTTCTCTGTCAGGATATTCAGGGAATCCCTGTCCTTCCGTTCTTAATGGTTCAAGCGCTACCCACTGATTGCTTACCGGATCATAGCCCTCGGGGTTATATCGAAAAGCACCTATTCCCACTACTGCATAAGGCCTGAACTTTTTATAATTGTCAGTAGGATCATATTCAAGAAAAATAGTTGGATATATTTCTGCGAGGAGAAGAGCTTCAGAAAATTTTGAACGGAAATTTGAATTACGGTTCTTTCTTGCTTCTTCGAGGCCTCCCTTAGGTTTGATGATTGCATCATCACCTTCAAGTGAACCGAAGTTCAAGGCAAACCTGAATGCAAGAATTTCATTGGGATGATATGACACATATCCACCAAAGGTGAGTTTGGTCATTTGTATGTTATTATCTTTTAAGAAAGTTGTTCCTCTGCCCATATGACCTCCGAGATCTCCAAGGAAGTTTGAAGGGCCAACAGTTATACCTGCTTCAAAGTGTGAAGAAGATTCAGTGAGCTGACCGTATGAAACGAAGGATAAAAATGTAAATAGTAATAGTGCGCAAAGTTTCCACACAGAACGGGGTCTATTCTGTTTCATGGGCATTAGATTTAATCTAAAACGCAAAAACAGAACTTTTTGTGTGTGTCGCTTAAAATTATTCTTAATAAAAAATCCTCCCAAATCTGGAAGGATTTTAATAGATAAAAAGATATTAAGTATTGATTAATAATCTCTGTTGTATCCACCGCTGCCGCCGCCTCTGTTGAAGCCGCCTTTTTTGTAACCGCCGCCGCCGCTGTTTCCGCCGCCGCCGCCGAAGCTTCTCTTCTTAAATCCACCACCGCCACCGCCACCATTCTGTGGTTTTGGCTGTGCTTCATTAACGATGATCTTACGACCGAGAACTTCTGAATCGTACAGGCTGCTCAGTGCATTCTGTGCTTCAGTGTCATCAGGCATTTCAACGAAACCGAAGCCTTTGCTGCGGCCGCTAACTTTGTCCTTAACGATCTTTGCTGATGTAACTGAACCGTACTGTTCGAACAAGGTTCTCAAATCCTCATCGGTCATCTGCCAGGAGAGGTTACCTACGTAAATGTTCATTGTAACTAAAATTTTATTGTTCTGAAATCCGATTATGTTAATAGTTACTACAATGAACTGAGGAAACCGGATTTGGGTAAGACACTACAGAACAAGAGAACTAACTACAGTAATCAGTAATGAAGGTAAGAAAAATTTAATTGGAAACTAAATTATCCTACCCTCATATTAAAACTATTCGCCAACTACTTCAAACTCAATCTCGGTGCTGTTTCCATTACCAAAATCGATGGTTGCTTTGTGAAGGCCCAACTCTTTAACTTCTTCGGCCAGGTGGATCTTCTTACGGTCGATCTCATAGCCTTTCTGCTCGCGTATAGCCCTGCTCAGTTGAAGAGGGGTTACGGAACCGAATATTTTGCCGCTGGTGCCGGATTTCGCTCCGATTTTAAGGGCGCCTTCCTTAAGCTTACCAATAACGAGATTAAGCTCGGCCAGCATTTTATCTTCTTTTTTACGCACATGTTTCATCCTTTCTTCCAGCTGTTTGATGTTGGAAGGGTTGGCTTCCAATGCGAACTTCTGAGGGATCAGGTAATTGCGTGCATAACCATTGCGTACTCTAACTACTTCATTAACAGCACCAAGGTTATCTACATCCTGTATTAATATTACTTCCATGGTGAGTTTACTTTAATAGGTCAGTTACATATGGCAATAGCGCCATCTGGCGGGCCTTCTTTACAGCCTGCGACACCTTACGCTGGAATTTCAGAGAATTTCCGGTAATACGGCGCGGTAAAAGTTTACCCTGCTCATTTAAAAATTTCTTCAGGAACTCAGCATCCTTGTAGTCTATGTACTTGATGCCCATCTTCTTGAAGCGGCAATATTTCTTACGGGGCTTGTCTGCCTTGATCGCCGTCAGATACTTGATCTCATTTGCTTTTGCCATGACTTACGCTTCTGCTTTTTCGGTTCCTGATGGTACGCCACTTCTCTTTCTTTCATTGTACTCGACGGCGTATTTATCGAGTGCGGTGAACAAGTGACGCATAACATTGTCGTCACGCAGAAGCTGGATCTTCAGCTTCTCATTGAAGTCGGATGGCGCTTTGTATTCCATTACCCAATAAAGACCGGTGGTCTTCTTGTTTATTGGATACGCCAGTGATTTTAATCCCCATGGCTTCTCGTTCAGTACCTCTCCACCTGATTCTTTGATCAGTGAGGCGAACTTTTTCTGAGCGGCTTTGTAGTCGTCGTCAGAGAGAACCGGGGTAAAAATCACCATCAATTCGTAATTCTGCATTACCCTTGTTGTTTTTTTGTCACGCCGGAGCGCAACGGTTTGAAAATTATTTTTAAAACGGGCAGCAAAGGTATGGTAATAGGGTGATATTTCCCCTATGAAAATGCCTTAGAAAAACAAAACTGACATTTTTTCCTAATTAATTGAAATGTAAGCTGTGGCACTCGGTTTGAACGGCCTACATAAAAAAAGACAGACATGCAAAAAGGTTCCATCCGGGTTCATACTGAAAATATATTCCCGATCATAAAAAAATTCCTGTACAGCGATCATGATATATTTCTCAGGGAATTGATTAGCAACGCGGTAGATGCTACCCGTAAACTAAAAACTCTTTCCTCCATTGGTGAAGTGAAAGGTGAGATTGGCGATCCTGGCATCACCGTAAAACTTGACCGGGAAAATAAAACCATCACCATTTCCGACAAGGGTGTGGGTATGACCGCTGAAGAGGTAGACAAGTATATTAACCAGGTAGCATTTTCTAGTGCCGAAGAATTTGTGAACAAATACAAGGGCCAGGCCGACGCCAATATCATTGGTCATTTCGGACTTGGATTTTATTCCGCATTCATGGTCAGCGAAAAAGTAGAGATCATCACAAAAAGCTACCGTGAAGATGCAAAGGCAGTAAGATGGGAATGCGACGGAAGTCCCGAATATATACTCGAAGATGCAGAAAAAGCTGAAACCGGAACTGATGTGATCCTTTATATCAATGAAGAGAGCCAGGAATTTCTGGATGAATCACGTATCAGAGGGATACTCGAAAAATTCTGCAGATTCCTACCCGTGCCGATCAATTTCGAAGACAAACAGATCAACATAACTGATCCTGCATGGACCAAAAAACCATCTGAACTAACTGAGGAGGATTATAAAAATTTTTACAAACAACTATATCCTTACGGAGAACCACCATTGTTCTGGATCCATCTGAATGTTGATTATCCTTTTAATCTTACCGGTATACTTTATTTCCCGAAGATCAGGCAATCATACGAAATTCAGAAAGACCGTATTCAACTATACAGTAACCAGGTATTTGTTACTGACGAAGTAAAAGACATTGTTCCCGAATTCCTGATGCTGCTGCATGGTGTGATCGATAGCCCGGATATACCATTGAATGTTAGCCGCAGTTACCTGCAGGGTGACCCCAATGTAAAAAAGATCAACAGCTACATTACTAAAAAAGTTGCGGACAAACTCGAAGAAATTTTCAATAAAGACAGGACAGCATTTGAACAGAAATGGGAGAGCCTTGGTTTGTTTGTGAAATATGGAATGATGACCGACGACAAATTCCTTGAAAAAGCTGCGAAGTTTCACATCATGGAAGATGCAGTTGAGCCCGCTAAATTCTATACGCTCGAAGAATATAAAGCTGCTACTGAAGCACTGCAAAGGAATAAAGATGGCAAGCATGTGGTCATTTACTCAACAAATTCAGTTCAGCAGGATGCTTACATCAGGACAGCAGTTCAGAAAGGTTATAAAGTTGTAAAATTCGATACACTTGTTGATGCTGCATTCATTAATACAATGGAAATGAAATGGGAAAATATTCATTTCACCCGCGCAGATGCAGACATTGCAGACAACCTCATCGATAAAGCAGAAAATGTAGAAAGCCTGCTCAGTAAAGAAGAAGAATCGAAGCTGAAGGATCTTTTCATCGTCGACATTCCTCAAATCAATATCAACATTGACATTAAAGGGCTGAGCACTGAAGCGCCACCGGTAGTGGCCACACGCCCGGAGTTAATGAGAAGAATGAAAGACATGTCGGCGATCAGCGGCCCGATGGGAAGTTTTTATGCAAACATGCCCGATGAAGTAACACTCACCGTTAATGGAAATCATCCCATATTCCAGAATATTTTGAAAGAGGATGATTCACAGAAACAGGAGAAAATGGTAAGAAATCTTGCGGACCTTGCGTTGCTCTCCCAGGGATTGTTAAAAGGGAACGACCTTACAAGCTTTATAAACAGGAGTGTCGACCTGATGAACAGTGAACAAAAAAGTAAGATCATTCTGGAGGCGTAACTAAGATTTCACTTTTTTTAAGATCAATGACTTTCAACTGAAGATTCTTATTACCGTTCCAAACATTCTCATCTAATGTAAATACAACATCAACTGGCTGCCGGCCGGCCAGTTGATTCATTTTTTCTGCCAGGTTAAAACCTATTCCGCTGAATACAATATTGTCCTGCGTTACCAGTAATTTAATATGAAGGTCTTTTACAACTTTAGAGTATCCTGTATCGGTAACATTTTTTACAATGAAAACGGGTTTAATATTATCAGGTCCGAAAGGTTCCATCTGCGAAAGAATATTGTAGAATGAAACAGTAAGATCTTTCAGTTTTACTTCTGCATCTATAATAATTTCCGGGACCAGCAATTCATCCGAAATGATAGATGATACTACTTCTTCGAACCTGTCTCTGAAGAGTACGACATTTTCTACCGGCATCGTCATACCGGCGGCATAAAAATGTCCCCCATAGCCCAGCAGCAGATCTTTGCACTGGTGAATGGCTTCATACACATTGAATCCTGCTACGCTGCGCGCTGATCCGGCAACATAATCTCCGGATTGCGTAAGCACGATCGTTGGACGGTAATAGTGATCTATCAGCCTTGATGCAACAATTCCCACTACACCTTTATGCCAGTGAGACTGGTAAACGACGGTTGATTTCCTGGATAACCACGATTGGTTATCATTGATAAGCTTCAACGCTTCCTCTGTGATCAGTTTATCGGCTTCACGCCGGTCGTCATTATCTGAATGCAGCATTTCCGCATATTGCAAGGCTTGTTGGTAATTTTCTGAAATAAACATCTGCACAGCTTTTCTTGCATCATCCATTCGTCCTGCTGCATTTATACGGGGAGCGATCATGAAAACAAGATTGCCGATGAGCATGTTATTTTTAATTCCGCTCAGGTGCATCAGCGCTTTAATACCGGGATTGGGATTGGTATTTGCTTTTTTTAATCCGAAATAAACAAGTATCCTGTTCTCATCAGTCATCGATACAATGTCTGCTGCAATTGCAGTTGCAACGAGATCAAGATATTTTGAAGGATAATCATCTGCAAGGCCAAGCGTTTTTGAAAGTGCGGTTATAAGTTTAAATCCCACACCACAGCCGCAAAGGTCTTTGAAAGGATAATTACAATCCTTTTGTTTCGGATTGAGGATAGCTACTGCCGGCGGCAATTCATTATCGGGAAGGTGATGATCGCAAACAATGAAATCAATGCCCAGATCCCTTGCATATTTAATAAGCTCGATAGATTTGATACCGCAATCGAGGGAGATGATCAGGGAGTAATTTTCTTTGTACGCGTGATCTATACCTGCTTTTGAAACCCCGTATCCTTCACGGTAGCGGTGAGGTATATAAAATTCAATGTTCTCAGGTTTATATACATCCCGAAGAAATTTTGTCATGCACGCCACAGAAGATGTTCCGTCAACATCATAATCACCAAACACCAGTATTTTTTCGTTGTAAGTAAATGCCTGCCGGATCCTTTTCACGGCTTTATCCATGTCCTTCATCAGCCACGGATCATAAAGCATATCCATGGACGGCCGGAAAAAGTTCTTTGCCTTTTCGAATGTGCTGGCGCCGCGTTGCACCAGGATCTTACACAACACCGGGCTGATCTTCAGGCTTTCGTGCAATGATGCGCACGTTGCGGGGTCCGCAGATAATATTTTCCAACGTTTATCCATATGCGCTGCTGCGCTCCTAATGTTTTCTGTCTGTTGTAAACCTTACAAGTTCCGACAAGGCATTTTTCACTTCATTGTTTTCGAAAGATGAAAGAATATCAAGTGCTTCATCGCGGTATGCATTCATTTTATGCTGGGCATATGCGATGCCGCCGGATTTTTTCACCACGCTGATAACATGATTTACCTTCTCCGGAATTTTATTTTGATTTTTTATAATGTAGATCAGTTCTCTTTTGGTTGACCTGTCAACATTATTGAGTGTATAGATAAGCGGCAGCGTTAATTTTTTTTCTTTTATATCGTTGCCCGTAGGTTTTCCTACATCATCTGTTCCGTAGTCGAAAAGGTCGTCTTTAATCTGAAACGCCATACCTGTTTTTTCACCAAAGAGGCGAAGTTTTTCCGCGGTGGATTCGTCGTGCGATACAGAGTAGGCACCAGCTGCACATGCTGATGCGAGGAGAGAAGCTGTTTTATTCCTGATGATCTCATAATACACGGCTTCATCAAGATTAAGTGACCTTGATTTTTCGATCTGCAGCAATTCACCTTCACTCATCAGTCTTACTGCTTCGGATAGTAACTGGAGAATGCGAAAATCATTGTGATCAAGTGAAAGCAGCAATCCTTTTGCAAGTAAATAATCTCCCACAAGCACGGAGATTTTTGTCTTCCATAATGCGTAGGTTGAGAAGAACCCACGGCGTTCAAGTGATTCATCCACAACATCATCATGCACAAGCGTTGCGGTGTGGAGCAACTCTACCAGTGATGCTGCCCTGTAAGTCGATTCATTGATTCCGCCACAGAGTTTTGCCGACAACAGAACGAACATGGGGCGCAATTGCTTACCCTTTCTGTTGACAATAAACCGCATGATACGGTCGAGTAAAGGAACCTGGCTTTTTACGGCTTCTTTGAATTCTTTTTCAAAAATTATCAGTTCACTATGCAGTATTGCTTCGGCTTGCTTCATCCGTTAAATCATGGAAAGGGAGCAAATTACTGATTTGAATTTTATTCACACTTGTTTAAAACCCCTTGTTTTCGATTGATTGACTTTTAGTTAGGAGTGTTTTTCACATGCAAAAAAATTTGCTAATTAACTTTCTATTGATACTTTTGCGTGTGTTAACATCTTTGCAATTTCTTCATATTCATATTAAAACTAACTTATGGCAATCAGTAAGTATGGAAAACTGCTTGGCTTGCTTTGTCTGATTGGTTCGGTATCCTTTGCGCAGGAACCTACCAGTGGATACGACCCCACGGATTCTTCCGTAGTACCCTCCAAAAGACTTCCGCAGCATACAGAATTCATGGCGAACAATTATGCATTCCCGGCAAAACCAAGAAACCAATGGGAGATTGGAATCAAACTGGGCGCATTCTCCATTGCCAGTGATGTACGCTCAGTTTACCCCGGTTTCGGTGCCGGCCTTCACGTAAGAAAAGCGCTTGGTTACGTATTCTCGTTAAGAGGCGATCTTGGCTATGGTGAGGCCAAAGGGTTAAACTACACCCGCTCAAGTGGCTTCAAAAGAAACCCAGCCTGGGCAGCTTATGTAAACCCGGCATCGGGATTACCTTCACAGGATGTTTTCTATAACTACAAATCAAGTATATACGACTTCGCAATAGAAGGTATTGTTACTCTAAACAATATCAGGTTCCATAAAACGAAAACTGGTTTTAACCTGTATCTTTTCGCCGGCGGCGGTGGTATGATATATGACACCAAGATCGATGCGCTCGACGGAAACAACCAGCCATACAATTTTAACTCAATTCCTACAGGATTTTATAGCGAAAGAAAAGAATTAAAGAAAGCTGTAAAAAACCTCCTCGACGGAACATATGAGAGTGAAGCAGAGAAAGACCCTCTCAGAGCAAAAATGTTCGGAGAATCTTTCAGGCCTCTTTTCAACATGGGTGTTGGTGTACAGTTCAAGCTGAACCAAAAACTAAGCCTTTCAATCGAAGAAAAATTCAGTCTCCCACTTAAAACTGACCTTCTCGATGGACAGCAATGGCAGAACAACCAGCCTGAGTTCCCGGCAATGACAAGAGACCACGATGCCTATAATTTCCTCTCAGCAGGCTTGAACATCGCACTCGGGTCCAAAGCAGTTGAGCCTTTGTGGTGGATCAACCCTCTCGATTACGCATACAACGAGATCAACAAACCAAACCACATGAAGTTGCCGAAGCCAGTACTTGATGATGGCGATGGCGACGG
>Ga0207701_10003342_pt1 | contig 16487 bp, 13 predicted proteins | sample KBSSwiSSwithPhiX_FD_184294 | JGI IMG/M metagenome (GOLD analysis project Ga0207701, IMG submission 184294) | Switchgrass rhizosphere bulk soil microbial communities from Kellogg Biological Station, Michigan, USA, with PhiX - S5 (SPAdes) (version 2) | ecosystem: Environmental > Terrestrial >... | reverse complement strand
CGGCAGGGGCCAACCCTTTGTTCAACGTGCAGCAGGAACTGCAGCGCAATCCCGACCAGCTCCAGTTCGGACAGATGACTGCATTGGATTGGGGAACCTGCCGCGGAAAACTGAAGTCGAAACTTGGATCCGGCATGGTTTGCGTCGTAGCTCTGGGAGCGGAAACCGGCGCGACGCCGGAAAAGAACGTTTTCAGCTGCCGCGGCGACAGTGGGGGGCCGCTGGTTCGCAAGGCCGGCGATGTCGATGAGCTGGTGGGGGTGACGAGCTGGTCGCTGGGATGCGGCTACAAGGACATTCCGTCGGTCTACACCGACGTCACCAAATATCGGCGGTGGATTGCAGCGGCCATGCAGCTAATCGGACCGGGGGAAGCGCTTCGGGTGGATGAAAAAGCGGCGCCCACCGATAAGGGAGGACGCCGCCAGTCGACTCAATGACGAGTCAAATCAATGGTCGGTCGAGCCTTGCTCCGTGGCATTGGCGTCGGCTGCATTGGCGTCCGTCGCCGCATTCGCGTCGACCGCGTTCGCGTCCATCGCGTTCATGTCCATGGAAGCATTGGCGTCCAAGGTTTCATTGGCCATGGGTTCCTCGGCGACCGCCTCATTGGCAGTCGATTCCTCGGCCTTGTTGCATGCAGTCATCGACATGCTGATCGCGACGGCAGCCACACCTACCAAAAGTTTGCGCATAGTCCCCTCCCTGTTTGCGGGGTCGATCCCCTGGACCGTTCGTTAGACGAAATGAAGCCGGCTTAGAAGAGATTTGAATCGCGCTTCGCCTTGAAGCGGCTGGAGGAAGGGGTCGCTGTACAGGTAGACGAGGCCGGAATCGCGCTCGCTCACTGCCTTTTCCAGTGCATCGAGGGCCTCGGCATGCCTTCCCCATTGGGCAAGCAGCTGGGCCTGCTGATACAGGCCGTTGTCCCCCTGCTCCCGGCGAAGGACGTCGAATTCCCGTTGGGCGGCCGCAATGTCCTTGCGGCGAAGATCGACCAGCGCGCGCCCCGGGATAGCAAGAAGATCGACGCTTTCCTGAGCGAACTCGGCGGCGGCCTCGTCCACCCGACCCAGCATCAGCAAGGCATTGCCGATATCGCCATGCGCCCCGCCGAGCTTCGGATTGAGATCAAGCGAGCGTCGGGCAGCAGTGATGGCGCCATCATAGTCGCCGGAAGCAAAGCGGATACGGCCCTCACTCTTGGCCAGGCTTGGATTGATCGGATCCAGCGCCTGGGCCCGCCCGATCGCCGCGAAAGCCTCTTCGAACTGGCGACGGCGAGCACGGTACAGGGCGCAAAGGCTAAGCACTTCGGCGCTTCCGCCGCCCAACTCCAACGCCTTACGGTATGGCGCGTCGGCGGCGATGACGTCGAGCTTGCCGTAGAACAGGGCATAACCCAATGCGGCATATCCTTCCGGATATTTTGCAGCATGGGAAATCGCTGCACGTGCCTCGCCAGCCGCTTGGTCATAGAGCGTGCGCCGCTCGCCGGCCTGGGCATATTGGTTGGCGACGACCGCCAGCGCCCGAGAGCGGGCGGCGAGCGCGGCAGCATAGCCAGGATCCAGCCGCACGGCATTGGTGAATTGCGCCAGCGCGCTACGGTCGCTGGCCTCATCGAGCTGGGATTCGAACAGCTCCTTGCCACGAAGATAGGCATCGAACGCCGCAACGCTGCTCGTGCCGCCGCTGCGGTCCTTTGGTTCGCCGGTTCCGCCGCTCAACCGGATCGCCAGCGCCGCGGTGACCGCGTCGGCCACCTGGGCCTGAAGGTCGAGCAAATTTGCCATCGGCCGATCGAAGGTCTGCGACCATTTGCTGAAGCCGGTCTTGCCGTCGATCAATTCGACCGAGATCCGCAATTGGCTGGCCGCCGCGCGGATATTGCCGTCGAGCACATTGGCCACCTTTAGCTTGCGAGCGATGGTCGGCGCATTGTCAGCGCGCTCTCGAAAAGCGTTGGATGATGCCTGCCCGACGACGCTGAGAAGTGAATTGCGGGCGAGCTTGGAGCGAAGTTCGGCGGCCAGACCGTCCGAGAGATATTGCTGGCTTGGATCGCCGCTCAAATTTTCGAACGGCAACACGGCAATGCTGTTGGGTGGAGCGCCAGCGGGCGCGAACAAAGTGCGCCAAGCGACGAAGCCACCGCCGGCAATGGCCGCCGCTGTCCCGGCGGCAAGAGCGGTGCGGCGAGACAGCCGCGGACGGGTGCGCTCCGGTGGAAAATCCTGCGGTGCACGTCCGGTGACATCGGCAATCGCCTTCAATGCACGTTGCATCGCCGGGCTGGATGCCTTGAGCCCGCCTTTCGATACGTCAATGCACTGGAACTGCCGGAATCCCAGCGGCGGCTTGGCGCCGTCGAGCGATAGCGGGACCAGCTTGTGGCGATCGCGTGCCCAGCCGGCTTCGTCCTGGACCCAGTGGGACTCATTGGCATTTGCGGACCAGAGTACGACAACTGCACGGGCCCCCTCGAGCGCCTTGGCAATCTCGGCCCCGAACCGTTCTCCGCCGGGTATGAGGCCATCCCACCAGGCCTGATATCCGGCGCGCTCAAGCAGTTCGATGATGGTCCGCGCCGCTCTCTCGTCGTCGCGCGCATAGCTGACGAAGACGTAGCCGCCGCTGTCCCCTTCGATCTCGTTAGGGTCCATGCCGAGAGCGCCCCCCTCCGCGTTCAAAAACGCGGATGGCGCAATCCTAAGCGCCGTGTTTCAGCTTGTCATCCTTTGCGGCGCCCGGCGTGCCGATCGCCATCAACTGGGCCAATCGCGCCTTGAACCTCGCCAGATCCTCACCGGCAAGCAATGCCTGGCTGGCAAAGCGGACACCCATCGGATTGACCGCCACGCCGCCCCGATAGACTTCGTAATGGAGGTGCGGCCCGGTCGACAGGCCGGACGAGCCGACATAGCCGATCAGCTGACCCTGATGAACGAAGCTGCCGGGCGCGACGACGATCCGGCTCATATGGCTGTAACTGGTGCCCATTCCGGCGGCGTGCGCCAGCCGGACTTGCTGCCCATAGCCGCCAGCCCAGCCAGCTCGGACAACCTGGCCGTCGGAAGCTGCGACGATCGGCGCTCCATAGTGAGCGCCAAAGTCGATGCCGCGGTGCATCCGCGCGAAGTGGAGGATCGGGTGGAAGCGGACGCCAAATCCGGAGGTGATCGGCGCCGCAACCGGCCAGGCCATTGTCGCCACTTGCCTGCCGGCGCCATTGGTGTCGATCCAGTCGGTGCGGCCGCCGAGCGTCCATTTCATCAGGCGGATCGCTGGCTGTCCGGCCCGGTCGATTGCCGCGTACAGCAATGGCCCTTCCTGGCTTTCCCCGGTGGCCGCGCGACGGTTTGCGACGATCAGGTCGAACCGGTCGTCGGGCCCAACCTGCTCGCCGACGTCGATCTGCGTCGACAATGCGCGAAGATACTCGCCCGCCGACTGAGGAGAGACGCCCGATGCACGCAGCGCCCAGTAAAGTCCGTCGCCGACACGGCCGCGGATTCGAAGCGGGCTGTTGTCGACGGCGATCCGGCTGGTCGATAATGTCAGGCCTTCGGATCCGGCCGTCAGCACGACATTGAGGTCGAGACCGGCGCGGAAGGCAATTCGGTCGATGGGCCGAACGCCGCTCGGCGTCCGGCGGCCAAGCCTGATCGCAACGCTGGTTCCTGCAGAAACGCCTCCGGGGACGGCGGAGGAAATGAGCCGCGCGGCCTGGCCTGCCTCGGCAAATGAAGCACCCGAACGGTTGAGCAGGGCCGCAATATCATCGCCGCGCCCGAACCTGGCGAACATTTCAATGGAAGGGCGATCAGGAGCTTCGGCCAGCGGTTCCACCAGCCCGTTGGCCGCCATCCTGCCACCGGTTGAAGAACCGGAGCCGAGCGGCGCAATCGAAATGTCCCGATATTGTTCGGCCTCAGCCGGACTGACCCGGTCCGAGGACGGGACTGGCAGCGGTGCGAACGGATTGGGAGCGATGACGGCGAGCATTGCCGAGAGCAGGCTGAGTGTCGCAACCCCTCGCCACCAGTGGCGCGACAGCGGCTCCTCGGCGAGGTCGACCACAAGCTCGATGTCTCGCCAGCGCTTGCGGCGGCGGCCAAAGCCTGGCGCAGCAGGCAACGCCACGGCCAAGGCCGCCTCGTTCCGCCACTGAGCACGCATATCGAGCAAATCCGCCCCCGCTGATCGGATGTCGACTTCGTCATGGTTAAAAGAGGTTAAGGTCCAATAAACGGGCAATCTCGACTGGCCGCAAAGCCGCTTGCGCTTCCGTACGGAAATGCCAAATTGAGAATATGTCCGCGCACGGTGACGGCCTCGTCCGGGCCATCCTTGGTCCCACCAACACCGGCAAGACCTACTTGGCGATCGAGCGGATGTGCGCCCATTCTTCCGGCGTCATCGGCTTCCCCCTGCGGCTTCTGGCCCGCGAGGTCTATGATCGCGTCGTCCAGCTGAAGGGCGCCAGCCAGGTTGCGCTGATCACCGGCGAGGAACGTATCGTGCCGCAGGGCGCGCGCTACTATCTCTGCACCGCCGAGAGCATGCCGGTGCAGGGCGACGGCGGCGGCGATCCCGAATCCGGCCGCGATTTCGCTTTTGCCGCAATCGACGAAGCGCAGCTCGGCATCGATCCCGAACGCGGCCATGTGTTCACCGACCGTATGCTGCGTGCCCGTGGCCGCGAGGAAACGCTGATCCTCGGTTCGGATACGCTCAAGCCGCTGATCCGCGAATTGCTGCCCGAAGCGGAGATTGTCAGCCGCCCTCGCTTCTCGACGCTGCGCTACTCGGGTGCGGCCAAGCTGTCCCGCCTGCCGCCACGCAGCGCGGTAGTCGCCTTCTCGGCGGAGCAGGTTTATGCGCTGGCCGAAATGCTTCGCCGCTTCAAGGGCGGCGCGGCAGTGGTGATGGGCGCGCTTTCGCCTGCCACTCGCAATTCCCAGGTCGCCATGTTCCAGCGCGGTGAGGTCGATTATCTCGTCGCCACCGATGCGATCGGCATGGGGCTAAACATGGACGTGACCCACGTCGCCTTCGCCGGCCTCGAAAAATTCGATGGCCGCCGCGACCGCCGGCTGACGATTGCCGAAATGGCGCAGATCGCAGGGCGTGCCGGGCGGCATCAGCGCGACGGGACGTTCGGCACGCTAGGGCTGGGCGGCGACTCCGCGCCGGAGCTCAGCGAAGAAGAGGTCAACGCGATCGAAGAGCACCGTTTTCGCCCGCTCGACCATCTCTACTGGCGCAGCGCCGAGCTCGATTACAGCAGCGTTGCCGACCTGATCGCCAGTCTCGAGGTCAAGAGCGACGATCCGCTATTGAGGCCCGCCCCGCTGGCGATCGACCTGGCAGTGTTGAAGCTGATCGCAGAGGACCCGGCGATCGCGGCTACCCGAGGGGCAAAGGTGCGCAAGCTGTGGGCTGTGTGCGGCCTTCCGGACTTTCGCAAGGTCGGACCAATGCACCATGCGCGAATGGTGCGCCGCCTGTTCAGCTATGTTGGCGAGGGCGGCCATATTCCGCACGAATGGTTCGCCGCGGAGGTGGCGCGGCTGGACAATGTCGCCGGCGATATCGAAGTGCTGGCCGATCGTCTCGCCGGAATCCGGAGTTGGGCTTACATCGCCCAGCGGTCGGACTGGCTGGCCGACCCCACCAAATGGGCCGAGCGCACCCGCGCAGTCGAAGCTCGCCTCAGCGATGCGCTCCACGAGCGGCTGACGCAGCGGTTCGTCGACCGGCGTACCGCCGTGCTGGTGCGGGATATCGGCGCGCGCGGTGCCGACGCACTGCCGGTAAGCGTTGCAGCCGATGGCGAGGTCAGTGTTGGCCCGGAGCCTATCGGCCATCTCGCCGGCTTCGAATTCCGGGTCGACCCGAGCGCTCGGCTAGCGGACAAGAGATTGCTCCTGGCCGCGGCAGAGCGGCGGTTGGGCGAAGAGCTTGATCGACGAGCTGCAAAATTATGCGAGGCGCCAGACGCCGAGTTCGCCTTGATCGAAGAGGCCGGTGGGCTGGCCATTGGTTGGGACGGGCATCTTCTTGCCCGGCTTACTACCGGGCGATCATTGCTCGAGCCGGCAGTGCACACGGCCCGCGCACTCGATCGGCTGTCGGCCGAGCGGCGTGCCAAGTTGCGTGGCCGGCTGGAACGATGGGTCGAGGGTCAGGTCAATCGGCATCTTCCTGCCTTGAAGGCGCTCGCCAATGCCGCCGCGGATCGCAGCGCCAGTCCCGGCATTCGCGCCCTCTCGGCCATGCTGGTCGACGCGGGCGGCCAATTGCCTCGCCGAACGATCGCGGCGCAACTCGCGCAACTCGACAAGTCTGACCGCCACGTGCTGCATCGTCTACGGGTGCGGCTCGGCGCGCTCGACGTCTATGTCCAGTCGCTGCTCAAACCGGCAGCGCAGCAATGGCGCGCGGCGCTGCTGGCCGTCCGATCGGGACAGCCAATGCCACGGCTGCCGGCCCCCTCGGCGGCAACCCTCGACGGCAGCGCCGACCCGCGCGGCGCGGCGCTGGCTTTCCGCCGGCTCGGCAATGATTGGCTGAGGATTGATCTTGCCGACCGGCTTGCGAGCCATGCCCATCAGGTGCGTCAGCATGGCGGTGAAGATCCGGTCGACCGCGCGCTGGTCACCAGCCTTGGTCTAGACGAACCGAACATTCGCCATTTGATGGCCGAAATCGGCTTCGTTCCGGCCGGTGAGGCCTGGTCGTGGCGGGGCCAGCGCCGTCCGCGCCGCCGGGCGCCGCAGGGTCCGAGGCCGGGCAGCGCCTTCGCCGCGCTGGCGGGGCTCAAAAGATAGGCGTGCGTCTGGACCGGTACCTCTACTTCATTCGCTTGTTGAAGAGCCGCACCCAGGCTCAAGGGTTGATCGAGACCGGCCACGTCCGGATTGACGGGAAGCGCGTGATCAAGACTTCCGAGGATGTTCGCCCCGGCCAGGTGATCGCATTGCCATTGCATGGACAGGTTATGGTGATCCGCGTCATTGGGCTGCCGGAACGCCGTGGGCCGGCTGTGGAAGCGCGGCGCCATTATGAGGTGATTGAAGCCGAGCGTTGACTGGCGGACCGCCGCGACCTAGCGACGGCAGACGAAAAGGAGCTCGAATTGCCATGACCTATGTCGTCACCGACGCCTGCATCCGGTGCAAATATATGGACTGCGTCGAGGTCTGCCCGGTCGATTGCTTCTATGAGGGCGAAAATATGCTCGCCATCAACCCCAACGAGTGCATCGATTGCGGCGTGTGCGAGCCGGAATGCCCGGCCGAGGCGATCCTTCCGGACACCGAGGGCGGCCTGGAAAAATGGCTGGAGCTCAACACGACCTTCTCGGCGCAATGGCCAAACGTTACCCGCAAGAACGACCAGACCCCCGCCGATGCCGACGAGCACAAGGGCGAGGAGGGCAAGTACGACAAATATTTCTCGGCCGACCCAGGCAAGGGAGATTGAGCGCAGGGGATGCCCCCAGCATCCCCGGGCACAATCGGAAATAACCGGCACATTTGCCCAAACGCTGACTTCGGTTAATATCGCTGGCGAAATTACGGGGGGTCGCCATGCTGAAATCCACGATTGCCGTTATTGCGCTACTCACCGCCGGACCTGCGTTCGCGCAGACGGCGCTGCCGGATCCCAACGACCAGAGCGACACATTCAGCGTCGGCGCCGGCGCGGGCTTCATCCCCGACTATGAGGGATCGGATGATTATGAGTGGATCCCGGTCGCCGGGCTCCGCGGCCGATTGAACGGCATCAATTTCTACACTCGCGGCACCTATCTTTACGTCGATTTCATCAAGCGTGGCGATAATGCGCTGGAATTCGACTTCGGGCCGATTGTTGGCGTCCGGCTGAACCGGACCGGCAAGGTCGAAGACAAACGGGTCAACGACTTGCCCGAACGCGATGTAGCATTTGAGGCCGGCGCCTTTGGCGGCGTCAGCTATCATGGCCTGACCAACCCTTATGATACGCTTGGATTTCACGTCGACGCGATCACCGACGTCGGCGGCGCCCATGGCTCGACGCTAATCACTCCGACCATCGATTTCGGCACACCGCTTTCGCGGACGACCTACGTCGCGATTTCGGCAAGCGCCGAGTGGGCCGGCGATGGCTATGCGGATTATTATTATTCGATCGGTCCCAATGCTTCGCTGGCCAGCGGCCTTCCGCAATTTGATGCCGACGGCGGATTCAAGCATTGGCGCCTTGGGCTGTTCGGCAACCAATCGATCAGCGGCGACCTGACCCACGGGTGGTCGATCTTCGGGACCGGCCTTTATACTCACCTGTCAGGCGACTTTGCGGATTCACCGATTGTCGATGACCGCGGCAGCGCCAGCCAATGGTTCGGGGCGCTCGGGGTCGCCTACACCTGGTGAGCAATAGGCGGGCAGGATTTCGCGCCCTGCCCGCCTTGCCTCACACTACCAGCCGACGGTGAAGCCGGCGCGGGCTCCGACCTTGCCGTTTTTGTTGAGACCCTTCGCGACACCCGCATTGAGCGCCACATTGGGGCTGACCATCGCTCCGACCTGCAACGCCATCGCGACCGCGCCGCGATAGGTGCCGACATTGCCCGTGAGGTTGAACGACTTGCCCGGAAGGAAGCTGTTGCCACTGAGCGCGATCGCGCTGGCGGTGCCGGCCGATGCCTGCCGATCGACCCTGTCGATGCGCTTGCCGAGATCGAGCGACACGTCTTCAAGCAGGTCCAGGCGGTTATCGAGCGCACCGATCGCCGCAGTGTTCGCAGCAACTGCCTGGTTGGTTGCATAGAGCTGTGAGCCATTTACAGCCTCGGTGGACGTCGCGGTTACCGCGCCTGCAGCAACGCCTGCGATTTTGCGCCCGCCGACATTGACCTGGTTGTTGGCGGTTGCAGTGCTTCCAGATCCAATGGCTACAGAGTTGGTGTAGGTTGCAGTGGACGCCCCAGCGCCGATCGCGACGCTGCCAGCCCCGGAAGCGTTCGACGCTTGGCCGAGAGCCAAGCTGTTATCGCCCGTTGCCGACGCCCGAGAGCCGATTGCGACGCTATATTCTCCCGACGAGATCGAGCTGTCACCCATCGCAAAGCTTCCGGCGTTCGATGAGTTTGCACCTTGGCCAATTGCAACGGCATTGCCGCCGCTCGCTACCGAAGCTCCGCCCATGGCGATTGCATTGGCGCCGGTCCCGCTGGCCGGAGCGCTGGTGCTGTTGATCTGGATATAGAGATCGTCGTCGGTCGCCAGGGCCGCGATCAGCGCATTCTGCTGCGCGTCGCTCGTCTGAAGTGCGGCGATGTTCGCGTTCTGCGTGGTGTCGCTCGTCTGGAGCGCCGTGATGCTCGAACCCTGGGCGGCAACGCTCGACTGCAATGCGGTGATGTTCGAACCCTGCGCCGCAACGCTCGACTGCAATGCGGTGATATTCGAATTCTGCGTCGTGTCGCTCGCCTGAAGCGCGGCGATGTTCGAGCTCTGGGTTGCAACGCTCGACTGCAATGCCGTGATGTTCGAGTTCTGCGTCGTGTCGCTCGCCTGAAGCGCGGCGATGTTCGAACTTTGGGTTGCAACGCTCGACTGCAACGCCGTGATGTTCGAACCTTGGGCGGCAACGCTGGACTGCAACGCCGTGATGTTCGAGCTCTGGGTTGCATCGCTCGACTGCAGGGCCGCAATGTTCGAGTTCTGCGTGGTGTCGTTGGTCTGCAGTGCGCTGATGCTCGAGTTCTGCGTGGTGTCGCTCGCCTGCAATGCGGCGATATTCGAGCCTTGGGTCGTATCGCTCGCCTGCAGCGCGGCGATACTCGTATTTTGTGCCGTATCGTTGGTCTGCAATGCGCTGATGTTACTATTCTGCGTGGTGTCGCTCGTCTGCAGTGCGGCGATGCTCGAATTCTGGGTGGTATCGTTCGTCTGCAGCGCGGCGATGTTCGAATTTTGCGCTGCAATATAGGCGTTCTGGGACGCGATGGTCGCATCTTGCGCGGCGTTATATGCAGTTTGCGCCGCGATTTGCGCGTCCTGTGCCGTGTTGCTCAGCTGGATTGCCGCGATTTGCGAGTCCTGCCCGGTGTCATAGGCGGTTTGGGCAATCGCCGGTACGGCAAGGATCTGGCCGGCCGCAAGGGCTGTCCCGGCAAGTAAAAGTATACGGTTCATACAAGACTCCATTAAGATATCAACAAGTGAGCCGCGACATCCACAATCTCTGGATAATCACGGTTCGCGGCTTGCGTACAAAGCCTCGCTGGAGCTCAATTCACTACTGAAAACTTAAGCATCGAAATCTTTGGTGAGTTTGATCATTATTGGCAAAACATTTAGGGAAAGGCACCGCAATTTGCTGGCTCTGCGGCAAAAAATCCTGGTGGCCCAGAGCGCAAGTCCAAACGCCGTCCATTCTCAATCGCCCAACAACCCTTTTTGGATCGGGCATATAAGGCTAGCCTTGGCAGCAATGGAAAAGAGGCTAGCCGTGCCCAACCGATCATTAGCCTGTCTGATTGCCATCATCCTTGCGGTCTCAAGCTCGACCGCGTTCGCTCAGAACCAGAGGAACGCCAGCCCCGCGCAGCCGGCCGCCGGGCCGCAACCGCTCAGCCGGACGACCTTCCTTGCCGAAATGGATTTGCAATTCCGCCTAATGGATGCCGACAAGAATGGTCAGTTGACCAGGACCGAGATTGAGCAATTCCAGAAGCTGGCGGCGGTGGCCGAGGCACAAGCTCGCAATCGGTCATTGTTCGCGCAGCTCGATGCCGACAAGAACGGCCAGATCAGTGCCCTGGAATTCAGGAAGCTGATCGCCTCGCCTCCACCGGCAAACGCAGGCCCCATGCTATCTAGGGAGGACAGCAACCGGGACCAGCAGATCAGCCTGGTCGAACATCGGGTCGCCACACTGGCCAACTTCGACCGGCTCGATGCGGACAAGGATGGAGTGGTGACTTCGGCGGAAATGAAGGCCGGCGGAATTACGCCGCGCTAGTTCAGCGCCGCTCGAACTCCAGGATCGCCGCGACGACCTTTTCCGCCGCCGCTTCGGCGCTAAGCTCAGTGGTGTCGATCCACAGTTCCGGATGCTCGGGCGCCTCATAGGGGCTGTCGATGCCGGTGAAATTGGGCAGCTCGCCCGCCCGCGCCTTGGCGTAGAGGCCCTTGACGTCGCGCTTCTCAGCCTCGGCCAGCGGCGTATCGACATAGACTTCGATGAACTCGCCCTCGGCCAACATCCGGCGCACCATTTCCCGCTCGGCACGGAACGGCGAAATGAAGGCGGTCAGGACGATCAGGCCGGCGTCGGCCATCAGCTTGGCCACCTCGCCGACCCGCCGGATATTCTCGATGCGGTCGGTCTCGGTGAAGCCCAAATCCTTGTTGAGCCCATGACGGACATTGTCGCCATCCAGCAGGAAGGTGTGCCGGCCCAGCGCCGCAAGCTTCTTCTCAACCAGATTGGCAATTGTCGACTTGCCCGCGCCGCTAAGGCCGGTGAACCATAGAACTGCAGGCTTCTGCCCCTTGAGCCGAGCATGAGTTTCACGGCTGACGTCGAGAGCCTGCCAATGGACATTCTCCGCCCGCCTCAGCGCGAAATGGAGCATTCCGGCGGCGACCGTGGCGTTGGTCAGCTTGTCGATCAGGATGAAGCCGCCCAGCGCCCTGTTCGGCGGGCCGCCGTCCGAACCTTCATAGGTCTCGAACACGACCGGCCGATCGGTGGTCAGCTCGGCGACACCAATCGCATTGAGGTCGAGTGTCTTGGCCGCCAATTCCTCGAGCGTGTTGACGTTAAGCTGGTGCTTTGGATGGGCGACAGTAGCGGTCACCACCTGCGTTCCGAGCTTCAGCCAATAGCCGCGGCCCGGAGTCATCGGCTCGTCTGCCATCCACACCACGGTTGCTTCGAACTGATCCGCGGCGTGGGGCGGATCCTTGGCCGTGGCAATCACGTCGCCGCGCGAGCAATCGACCTCGTCCGACAGGGTCAGAGTGACCGACTGGCCGGCCCTCGCCCGATCAAGGTCGCCGTCCATGGTCACAATTCGCGCGACCTTGGTCAGCCGGCCCGAAGGCAATATCCGAATCTCGTCGCCGGGAGCGACCTCGCCGCTCGCCACCTGGCCGGCGAAGCCGCGGAAATGCTGGTCGGGACGGCTGACCCACTGCACCGGCAAGCGGAACGGCTTGGCCTCGTCCGCCGCGCTGGCGATCGGCACGCTTTCGAGATGATCGAGCAGGGCCGGCCCCTGGTACCAGCCCATTGCCTCTCCGTGGCCCGCGACATTGTCGCCGCTGAGGCCGGAGACGGGAATGGCGACCCAGTCCGCAATGCCGACCTGTTCGGCAAACGATCGATAATCGGCGACGATCGCGTCGAACGCGTTCTTGTCGAAATCGACCAGGTCCATCTTGGTCACTGCGAGCACCATGCGGCGGATGCCGACCAGCTTGCACAGGATCGAATGTCGGCGGGTCTGTTCGAGCACGCCTTTGCGCGCATCGACCAATAGCAAGGCTAGGTCGGCGGTCGACGCGCCGGTCACCATGTTGCGGGTATATTGCTCATGGCCCGGGGTGTCGGCAACGATGAACTTGCGCTTCGAGGTGGCGAAGAAGCGGTAGGCGACATCGATGGTGATGCCCTGTTCGCGCTCGGCGGTGAGGCCGTCGACCAGCAGTGCGAAATCGATGTTCTGGCCCTGGGTCCCGACCCTTTTGCTGTCGGCCTCAAGCGCTGCCATCTGGTCGTCGAAGATCTGCCGGGTTTCGTACAGCAGCCGGCCGATCAGCGTCGATTTGCCGTCATCGACACTGCCGCAGGTGATGAAGCGCAGCAGCTCCTTCGAGGTCTGCCTGGCGAGATAGGCGGAAATGTCGGCCGCGATCAGGTCGCGCTCGTCGGCCTGGTATTTTGGGGCGTGCGGCAGGGCCATCAGAAATAGCCCTCCTGCTTCTTCTTTTCCATCGAACCTTCGCCGGCATCGCGGTCGATGATCCGACCCTGGCGCTCGCTGGTGGTGGCGAGCAGCATCTCCTGCACCACCTGCTCGATCGTGTCAGCGTCGCTCTCGATGGCGCCGGACAGCGGATAGCAGCCCAGCGTGCGGAAGCGGACCGAGCGGGTTTGAACCTGTTCGCCGTCCTTTAACTGGAAGCGATCGTCATCGACCATGATCAGCAGGCCGTCGCGCTCCACCACCGAACGGGGTGCGGCAAGGTACAGCGGCACGATCTCGATCCGCTCCCGCAGGATGTAGGTCCAGATGTCGAGTTCGGTCCAGTTCGACAGCGGAAACACGCGCATGGATTCGCCGGGATTCTTGCGGACGTTGTAGAGCGACCAAAGCTCCGGCCGCTGCCGTTTGGGGTCCCAGCGATGGCTTGCGGTACGGAAGGAGAAAATGCGCTCCTTGGCCCTGCTCTTCTCCTCGTCGCGGCGCGCCCCGCCGAAAGCGGCGTCGAAACCATATTTGTCGAGCGCCTGCCTGAGCCCTTCCGTCTTCCAAAGGTCCGTGTGAAGCGGGCCATGATCGAACGGGTTGATGCCCTTCGCCTCGGCTTCCGGGTTCTTGTAGACCAGGAGCTCGATGCCGGCCTCCGCGCCGACCTTGTCGCGAAGCGCATACATGTCCTGGAATTTCCAGGTCGTATCGACATGCAGCAGCGGGAAGGGCAGCGGCGCCGGATAGAAGGCCTTGCGGGCAAGGTGCAGCATCACGGCCGAATCCTTGCCGATCGAATAGAGCATCACCGGCCGGGCGGCTTCGGCCACCGTTTCGCGCATGATGTGGATGCTCTCGGCCTCTAGCCGGTCGAGGTGGGTAAGACCGCTCATCGCTCGCTTCCCAAGCCGCCAAAGCCGCAAAGGTCAAGCCATCCAACCGGCGGGCGGGTTCATCCTGCCGCAATCCGGCTTGCCGCAGTGATGCCGGACAGTGCAGTGGTTTCAGGAAATGAATTCCCGAGGGGAGTAGAAATGAAGCTCGTAGGATTTGCCGCTCTGGCATTGGTCGCCCTTCCCGCGGCGGCCCTGGCCGCACAGCAGGAAGCCAAGTCGGACGTCGAGAAGCCGATCACCAAGGCGGATATCAGCGCCCGGCTCGACGCCGACTATGCCGAGATGGACTCCAACGCGGACGGCAAGCTCAGCGCCGCCGAGATCGACGCAAGGCTGGTGAAGAGCGGCCAAGCCAAGATCGAGGCGCTGAAGAAGGAGCGCGACGCGGCCTTCGCCAAGCTCGACGGCAACGGCGACGGATCGATCAGCCGCGCCGAGTTCGACGAAAAGGCCAAGCTGCCGACCATCAAGGACGCCGACGCCAAGCCGTTCCTCGACCGGTTCGATGCCAACAAGGACGGCGAGATCAGCCTGGACGAGTTCCGCGCCCCGACCATGGCCAATTTCGCCAAGATGGACGTCAACCACGACGGCACGGTGACGCCCGCGGAAGCGAATGCGCCGGAAAAGAAGGCGTCGGTGCCGGGCAAGAAGCCGACCTTCAAGAACACGCCGTCCATTACGCGCTAAGGCGGAGGCGATCTCCTGCTGGACGGGGCCAAGGTGCGAGCCTAGAGACGACTCATTCCCCGGGGAGCCGATTGCGGCTGAGAGGCAGTTCACGACTGCGACCCGCTGAACCTGATCCGGCTAATACCGGTGGAGGGAGTGGCAATGACGACTGCAATCCCGCTGACGCTGCACCTGCTGGTCCTGATCGGCGTCTATGAGCTGGCGGCGGGCATCGCCGGCCTGACGGGCGGCATCGACTGGCCGAAGATGCTCGACGAGTTTGAGCGGTCGCCGGCGCTGACCTTCGTCACCGGCTTTGCCGCCTTCGCCGTCGGCGCTGCGATCAACCTTGCCCATCATCACTTCACCGACCTGTTGGCGATCATCGTCTCGGCAGTCGGATGGATCGTGCTGGTCGAGGGCGTGGCGATCATGGCCTGCCCGAAGCCGCTGCTGCGCTTCTCGCGTGGCCTGGTCGGCAACCAGAAAGCCATCTCGATTCTCGCCGCGCTGCTCGGCGCTGCCCTCATCCTGCTCGGCCTGACCGGCCGGGCCGACCCCACGCTTATCTAGGAACCCACAATGGCCGACATCCCAGCCCGTACCGAACTCACCGTCACCACCGGACCGATCCGCGGCAGCCGCAAGATCTGGGTCGAGAAGAACGGCGTCCGCGTGGCGTTGCGGCAGGTCGAGCTGGAGCCCTCGTCGGGCGAGCCGCCGGTGACGCTGTACGACACCAGCGGACCCTACACCGATCCCGAGGCCAGGATCGACATCATGGCCGGGCTCCCGGAGCTGCGGCGCGAGTGGATCAGGTCGCGCGGCGATGTCGAGGAAGTCAGCCAGCGCGAAGTCCGCCCCGAGGATAATGGCCAGCTGGGGCCGGACCGCTCGGGCGGCGTTGCCCCCTTCCCCAACGTCCGCCGCCGGGTGCTCCGGGCCAGGCCGGGACAAAATGTCAGCCAGATGCATTACGCCCGCCGCGGCATCGTCACGCCCGAGATGGAATATGTCGCGGTGCGCGAGAACCTGGGGCGCGAACAAGCGCGCGAGCATCAGCGCGACGGCGAGAGTTTCGGCGCTTCGATCCCCGACCATGTGACGCCCGAATTCGTTCGCGACGAGGTGGCGCGGGGGCGGGCGATCATCCCCAACAACATCAACCACCCCGAAAGCGAGCCGATGGCGATCGGCCGCAACTTCCTGGTCAAGATCAACGCCAATATCGGCAATTCGGCGGTCGCGTCCGATGTCGCCCAGGAAGTCGAGAAGATGGTGTGGGCGATCCGCTGGGGCGCGGACACGGTCATGGACCTGTCGACCGGCCGCAACATCCACGACACGCGCGAATGGATCATCCGCAACGCGCCGGTGCCGATCGGCACGGTGCCGATCTACCAGGCGCTGGAGAAGGTCGGCGGCGTGGCCGAAGACCTCACTTGGGAAATCTTCCGCGACACGCTGATCGAGCAGGCCGAGCAGGGCGTCGACTATTTCACCATCCATGCCGGGGTGCGGCTGCCTTATGTGCCGCTGACCGCCAAGCGGGTGACCGGCATCGTCAGCCGCGGCGGATCGATCATGGCCAAATGGTGCCTGGCCCACCACCGCGAGAGCTTCCTCTACGAGCGGTTCGACGAGATCAGCGAGATCATGAAGGCCTATGACATCGCCTATTCGCTGGGCGATGGCCTGCGCCCCGGAAGCATCGCCGACGCCAATGACGAGGCGCAGTTCGCCGAGCTCTACACGCTGGGCGAGCTGACCAAGCGCGCCTGGGCGCAGGACGTGCAGGTGATGATCGAGGGCCCCGGCCATGTGCCGATGCACAAGATCAAGGAGAATATGGACAAGCAGCTGGAGGTGTGCGGCGAGGCGCCGTTCTACACATTGGGGCCGCTGACCACCGACATCGCGCCGGGCTATGATCATATCAC
>Ga0207701_10003340_pt1 | contig 16488 bp, 9 predicted proteins | sample KBSSwiSSwithPhiX_FD_184294 | JGI IMG/M metagenome (GOLD analysis project Ga0207701, IMG submission 184294) | Switchgrass rhizosphere bulk soil microbial communities from Kellogg Biological Station, Michigan, USA, with PhiX - S5 (SPAdes) (version 2) | ecosystem: Environmental > Terrestrial > Soil... | reverse complement strand
ATTCACCAAAACCTGGTGTGAAGACAACATCATTTTTTTTATGGTGGCCACCGTGGTATTGTTATTAGAATATGTTTGCCTGATCCATTCATCTGCAATTTTTTCAGCTGTCATATATGGATCCCATGCAAGCCTTCCTAACGCATACCAATTGGCTTGTGCAAAAGGATGTCCGGTCCAGTTAATATCACTCCCGATATTTGATACACCTGCCATTCCGGTAATCTTATATTGATATGCTTCACCATCTATCACTTTGGCAACCGTAGTTCCTTTTATTGGTCTATAAGTGTCTGCATCCAGCACTTCACGAAATAAAGTTGCGAGGTATACCAGGTGAGTGGAGAAACCAAGATATTCCTGTGTAAGTTGAAACTCCATCATGGTAGGAGTTTTTGCCATAGCGCCAAATAATGGATGGAATGGTTCGCGCGGTTGAAAATCGATGGGTCCGTTTTTAACCTGCAGTATTACGTTATCGTCAAACTTTCCATCAAGAGGCAGAAACTCTGCATAAGATTGTTTAAAACGATCTTCAGGTGTTTCATTGCTGTAAACAAATGCCCTCCAGATAATTAATCCGCCAAATGGTTTTACTGCAGCAGCCAGCATATTAGCGCCGTCAGCATGATTGCGACCATAATTTTGAGGACCAGGTTGGCCTTCAGAATTTGCTTTCACTAAAAAACCCCCAAAATCAGGAACCAGGGAATATATCTCCGCAGCCTTGTTCTTCCACCACTGTTGAACCTGCGGATCTAACGGATCTGCAGTAGTAAGTTTTCCCAATTCAATAGGTGCACTAAAACGTGCTGTCAGAAATACTTTAATTCCATAAGGTCGAAAAAGATCAGCCAGGGCTTTTACTTTTTCTAAATATGCAGGAGTAAGTAAAGTGGCATTTGCATTTACATTGGTGAGCACTGTAGCATTGATACCGATAGATGCATTGGCCCGGGCATAGTCAACATATCGCTGCTCAATATAATCAGGCAAAGTATGCCAGTTCCAGATCGAATTTCCTGCATAGCCACGCTCCACACTTCGGTTCAGATTATCCCAATGATTGAGCATTCTGAGCTTAATCCGGGGCGCCGAAATGATGGAGATTTTCTCCAGCGGAGTTTCGGCCGACATTTCCCGTAAAAGCTGGAAACACCCATATAACAGGCCCGTTTCCGTGTTTGCACCTATCAAAATCCTGGTCTGCCCGGAAAATGTAACCGATTTCAGAACAAAGCCCTCTTTTCCGAGTTTTTGCTGTTCGGCCGGGCTTGCCAAAATATGCGTTGAATAGGCTGAAAACAGCCCTATAACCAATCCGCTATTTTCATTGAAACCGTTGGTATAACTGGGTTTTAGGCCTATAAAACCTTCGAAAGATTTGTCTAATTCACGCCTGATCACTGATATGGTGGGTCCACCACTGGCCAAACTGGTAGAAATAAGCTTTTTATAAGCAGAAATTATAGCCGGATTTTGCAAACGCTGGTAACGTAACCATAGATCATAACCAGATTCTGCATGAACGCAGGACCAGGTAAAACATAATGCGAAGAGCCATAATTTCTTCATACCTGTTTCACTTGTTAGTTTTTTATTTTTCGCGATGAATCACGAATAACCAGTTCGGATCTTACGATAATTGTACTGGTATGTTTGATATTTGAAAGGCCCTTTAAGTGGTTAATGAGATTTCTTGCAGCGATTTCACCAAGATCAAATCCCGGGTAGTTAATTGTTGTCAGGTGAGGTTCTACTACCCTGCTGATAGTATCGTTATTAAAACCGACCACAGCGATGTCTTCGGGAATACGCATACCATTTTCTTTTAATGTTTGCATTACTAATGCGGCCACGAAATCACTCGTTATAAACAATCCATCAGGTCTGGGATCCAGGGCAAGTATATCCATAGCACAATCCCTCGCGCTTTCTTCTTTAAGGTCCCTGATCATTACCAGTTTATCATCCAGGGGAAGTTTATTATCATACTGCGCATCGATGAAACCCTTGTGGCGCTGGGCATACACGTTTCTCTTGAGACTTGCAGTTACCATTGCTATCCGCTTACATCCCTGTTCGATCAGGTGTTGGGTAGCCAGGTAGCCACATCGATAGTTATCAATAATTACTTTAATGGTATCACTGTTTTCTTCCACCCTGTCAAAGAAAATAACAGGTATATTTTTTTCTTCAAAAACCTTGAAATGGTCCAGGCTGGTAGTATCGAAAGCGAGTGAAGAAATAAGGCCATCTACCCTTTTATGAAAGAGGTTCAGGGCGTTTGCTTTTTCCTTTTCATAGCTTTCAGAAGAGTGTGCAATGATCAGATCATATCCTGCATCTGTGGTAATACTTTCTATTCCTGCAAGTACTGAGGTAATGAAGTTACTATTAAGCTCATGTACAATAACGCCGATGGTATTTGTCGTTTGTTTACGAAGATTGCTGGCAAATCTATTGTGGCGGTAGCCCATTTCTTTGGCCAGGTCAAATACGCTTTTCTTGGTTTTCTTGCTCACCACGGGGTCATCGTTAAGCGCCCGGCTCACCGTTGCACTGGAAATTTTCAGTTTCCTGGCAAGGTCATAAATGGTGACTTCTTTTCCCTTGATCATACAATCGTTTTCGTATAGTAAGTAAAGCTATGTAAATAAATTTCTGAAAAAAAATTTATGTAATCGGTTGCATTTTAAAAAAACTTCCCGACATTAGTCTAGTCTTTTGAAAACAAGGGTAACTACCCTCCCTTCATAACCGAAACGATTGTATGAGCAACTTTGCTTTGAACTGCTTTAAATGCATCATTCATTACCATAATGGGCATGATGAGTCTCTGGCACTCAATGCGCCAATGAATATTGTTGCTCCCAAAAACCTAACCTCCTCCCATCGTTTCCGCTGGCTTCAACAAACCGCCTATCTGCGTGGAGGGCCTTAATAGTTCACAATAAATCCGGACTTCAAATATTTTCTTTCACTTCTACAAACAACTGCTATATGAATTCTTTCGGAACAATTCCAGGGTCGATCAGGACCCGATTAGTAAGTTATCTGCCTTTTATCAGGCCTTCATTGATCGCTTGTGTTTTCGTGCTGGCCTTTTCGTCAATCATTATGGCGCAGGATAGTGTAACCGTTACCGGTAAGGTAACGAGCTCTGCCGGAACAGGCATTCCCAACGCCAGCGTAATGGTCAAAGGCACTAACAGAGGTGTTACCAGTGAGCAGGATGGCAATTTCTCTATAAATGCAAAACCAAAAGATGTACTGGTGATCAGTGCTGTTGGTCATAACCCCAGGGAACTAACGGTTACTACTACCTCTGTAAACCTTACCATCAGCCTTCAGTCAAGCGACGGCACAATGGGCGAAGTTATCGTGGTAGGTTATGGAACTCAACGGAGGAAAGATATTACCGGTGCTGTGGCGTCAGTAACCGAAAAAACACTTAAAGAGGTGCCTGCACCAAATCTTATCGGACAATTAAAAGGGCGTGCTGCTGGCGTTTCCATTGTTCAAAGCGGTTCAACGCCGGGCTCCCAATCACAGATCCGGATTCGGGGAAACCGTACTATTACGGCAACACAGGGTGCAAGTGATGCATTGGACGGTCCATTGCTGGTATTAGATGGAATTCCATACGGCGGAAATATTAATGATATTAATCCTGATGATATAACCAATATCGAGATCCTGAAAGATGCATCAGCAACAGCGATCTACGGTTCAAGGGGTGCAGGAGGTGTTCTGTTGATAAGTACTAAACGCGGACGGACTGGCAAAGCAGTGATCAGTTTTGACAGCTATGTTGGCTGGGCTGAAGTAGTTGGTCAATATGATGTATTTAGTGGCCCTGAATACGCAAAGTTTAAACAGGATGCAGCCACTTATAACAGAACAACTCCAGGTACTTCTTCCTATTTACTTACCCCCGCCGAAACCGACGCTCTTGCTAAAGGTATATCCACTGACTGGCAGGATCTGATTTATCAAAAGGGACTAGTAACAAATCTTCAACTAGGCGTGTCCGGTGGTTCAGAAGGAACTCAATATGGTCTTAGTGCAGGTTATTATACTGAAGGTGGTATAACCCCCAATCAGAATTTCAATCGTTATTCGCTTCGGGCAACTATTGATCACAGGATCAGTAAAATGCTAAAAGTGGGTCTGAATACGATGAACACGTTGTCCTATACCAATACACCAGGCGGTGGTGGTGTTCCAACCGGGCTGGTTCGGCTAACTCCATTGGCGCAACCTTATAATGATGATGGTTCACTTAATCTGACGCCGGCGATTGGTTCTATTGATGCCGTAACAATTACACCACTAACACTGGAAACAAAGGCGGATGCAATTTTAGCACAAACAAGAAGGATCAGAACTTTTAATAGTTTATATGGAGAAATTCAATTCAATTCCAATTTTAAATACAGACTTAATGTAGGATTGGATTTCAGGCAGGAAGCTGGTAATGGATATAATGGCCCTTTAACGTATACGAATAATGCTACCGTTCAAAGTTCATCCAATGCAAGTGTAAGTAACGGTGAAGCCTGGACTTATGATATCCAAAACCTTTTGTTCTATGATAAAATATTTGCTGAAAAACATAAAGTAGGTGTGACAGCTTTGTTTGAAGTAACAAAAGATCATACTCAATTCAACCGGTTTACTGTTACCGGTGTACCTGCGGATTATATTCAGAATACAAACTTCGCTCTTGCAAGTGGACAGCCACAAGCAGACGCAGCTAACACCGGATTTGCAGAAACTGGTTTGATTTCTTACATGGGAAGGTTGAACTATGCTTACAATAATAAATATCTGCTTACTGCAACAGTTCGTGTTGATGGTTCATCAACGCTGTCTCCGGGCAATCAATATTTCACCTATCCTGCAATTGGTCTGGGCTGGAATATTGGTGAAGAAAGTTTTGCACAGGGAGGAGATTTTTTATCCAATCTTAAATTAAGAGGAAGCTGGGGTCTTTCTGGTAATAGAAACGTATCACCTTACGCAACACTTGGTTTGCTCAGTGCTTCTACGTATAATTTTGGTACAACAACCAGCGGACAACAACTAGCCTATACCGTAACTACTTTGCCTAACAGTGCGCTTGGCTGGCAGTCTACTGAACAATGGGATATTGGTGTTGACTTCGGATTCTTTAACCGTAGAATCCTTGGTTCCATTGACATTTACAAACAAAAGACAAAAGACATCCTGTTATCAGTGAACCTCCCCATTAGTAACGGTGCCAATTCAACATTAAAAAATCTTGGCGAAACAGAAGGTAAAGGTCTTGAGCTCAGCTTAAGTACGATTAATATCCAATCAAAATCCAAGGGAGGATTTTCCTGGACAATGGACTGGGTATTTTCCATGAACAGGGAAAAAATCACACAGCTCACAACACCTACTGAACAATCCAATATTGGCAACGGATGGTTTGTGGGACAGCCATTATCAGTGATATATGATTATAAAAAACTCGGGATCTGGCAAACAGAAGATTCGGTAAAAGGAACGTTGGCTACGCAGACATCACCTAAACAATATCCTGGTCAGATTCGTGTGGAAGACCTTAATGGTGATGGTAAAATAGATGCAAACGATCGCCAGGTATTAGGAAATTTCCAACCGGAATGGGAAGGCGGTTTAACGAATCGTTTTGCCTTTAAATCATTTGATCTTTCTATTGTGATCTATTCGAGGATTGGCATGCAGGTATTAGCACCCTATTATACAGCAGATGGCGGGGGAGCCGGTTATCCATTTTTTAACCAGAGCAGGGTGAACCAGGTTAGAACAAACTATTGGACAAGAGAAAATCCAACTGGCAATTTCCCGGCACCTGATGCGGGTACTGATCGTCTTCCTTTTGGTTCAACACTTGGTTATTATGACGGTTCTTTCATTAAGTGCAGAAGCATAAACCTTGGTTATGAATTTGCAGGAAATACGATGAAAAGACTTGGAGCAACTTCTTTGCGGGTATACTTAAACGTTACCAATCCTTTTATGATCTATGCACCATTTGTTAGTGAGGGTTATGGACTCGATCCTGAAGGAAATGGATTTGGCAATGCAGTTAACCCAACAGGCACTACTAATGCAGCCTCACCAGTTCGTCAGATCAGTGTAAATCTTAATAACCCTACACTGCGTCAATTCCTGTTTGGATTGAACCTCAAATTCTAACAACAAAAAAACTGAATTATGCGACATATATTCAAAATTAGTGTGATCATGCTTGCCATAGCAGTTTTTACTAATGGCTGTGATAAAATTCTCATAGAAGAACCCCGATCCGGTGTTGTTCCTTCCTTCTTTAATACACCAGCCGGTGTGCTGGGTGGAATTGCAGGTGTATATAATGATATTAGAAGCGCCTGGGGAACAGAAGGATTTACTGCTGAAATGGTTGCGGGCACGGATGAACATCTTTCCGGTGCCAGTGCAAGCGGTATTCAACTTTACAATTACAACGGCCTTAACGGGACCAATTTCGGCGCTGCATGGGGTACAGCATACACTGACATCAATACACTGAATGGTGTTTTGGAGTTCGGTGCAACTATCGACCTGCCAGAGGCGACAAGAAAACAATACCTGGCACAGGCGAAATTTCTCCGGGCATTCTGGTATTTCTACCTCGTTCAGACCTGGGGTGATGTTCCATTAAATACTACATTTATTACTACTCCATCACAAGCCGCTTCACGTCAGCCTGCTGCAGAAGTGTATCAGCAGATCATATCTGATCTGAATGACGCCGTTGCGGATCTTCCTAATACACCAACAGCGCCATTTCTGGCCAAAGCAGCAACAAAACCAGTCGCTCAATATTTATTGGCAAAAGTTTATCTGACCAGGGGTTGGTTAAATAATACACAGTCTGATTTTAACCAGGCTCATACGATCTGTGCAAATATTATTGCAAACAAAGCTCTCTATGGTTTGGATCTATGGGCAGACTATGGAGACGCATTTGTTCCTGCAAATGATTATGGTAAAGAAACGCTTTTTGTGAGTGACCATTCAACGGATGCAAAATATGGTCAATATACTGTTGGCGGTGGAGCTTCAGGCGGAGCAGCACAAAATCTTTCACCATGGTTTTATATTGTTAATTATCCAACCGTAGGTATTAATACTTTTAAGAACGGATCTGGAGTATTAACAAATAGCGGAACTTCTGCTATGGTTCGTGACGCTCCGAACGGCCGGCCATATGTACGTACCAGGCCAAATACTTTTTTATGGACCAGTGGAGTAAATAACGGGAAAAGATATATCCTCGACCAGGCCTTTGTGAACAGGGACATTGATTCCCGTTATGATAATACTTTTCAAAAAATATGGATGGCCAATACAGCAACTGCCAACACCGCAGCAGCGGCCAACAATTCACGCGGAATATCTTATTCACTAATTCCTGCAGTAGACACTGCTATCTGGATACCCGATGTTGAAATTCCCGGTGCACCTCAGTTTCAAGGTGGAAGACCGTTTAAAGGTGTCATCATTCCACCGAGTATGTGGACCAACATTTATTTTCCTTCGGTTAAGAAATTTATGGACCCAAGTCGTGGATCGAATTTCAATGATCCTTCTTCAAGGCCTGTAGTGATGTATCGTTTTTCTGATGTATATCTTATTGCTGCTGAAGCTTACCTGAAAGATGGAAAAACACAGGAGGCCGCCGACATGTTGAATATAATTCGTCAAAGAGCAGCTTTCCGGAAATCAAATTCTGCAGCACAGAATACTGCAGCTGCTGCCGCAATGACAATTACAGCTGCTGAAGTCAATATTGATTTTATTCTTGATGAACGTAGCCGTGAATTTTATGGCGAATGGCAACGCTGGCTTGATCTGGTCAGAACACGTTCTCTGATCCGTCGTGTGAAAGACTGGAATCCTGAAGGTGGAGTAAACATCAAGGATTTTCATATGCTGCGACCAATTCCCCAATCACAAATTGATCGGGTTGTAGAAGGTCCTCCTTTCCCACAGAATCCCGGATATTGATCGATAATATTCTAAACGGAGAGGCATAATTCTATACCTCTCCGTTTATTACCAAACTATTTGTTTCATAATCAAGTCCACACAATCGAAGGGGCGATCTAGTCTCGCTCCTTCCTTTTTACAATTAAAATTTTTAATAAAAATCTGCACTAAGTTTTTTTCTAACATTTACGCTAAAAAGAAATATCATGATAGTTGAGGCTAAAAGAAATACCTACTTCAGTAAAATTGGAAATATTCCATTTGAAGGTCCCGGAACAGACAATCCATTAGCTTTTCAATGGTATGATCCCAACAGGACGGTAAGAGGAAAATCAATGAAAGATTACCTAAGGTTTGCCTGTGCTTACTGGCATTCATTTAATGGCGACGGCAGTGATCCATTCGGTGGAGCAACCCACCAGTTTTCGTGGAACAATAATTCAGATGCGATAAGTTCTGCTAAAGGAAAAATGGATGCAGCATTTGAATTAATCACTAAACTAAATATTCCCTATTACTGCTTTCATGATGTTGACGTGGTAGACTACACCGAAAATGTTTCAGAGAATGAAAGACGGATGCAGATCATGGTCGAATATGCCAGGCAAAAACAAATGGAAACCGGAGTGAAATTACTTTGGGGGACGGCAAATTTATTCTCACACAAAAGATATATGAATGGTGCGGCTACTAATCCGGACTTTGCAGTATTGGCCAAAGGCGGAGCACAGGTTAAAGCAGCTTTGGATGCAACAATAGCATTGGGTGGAGAGAATTATGTTTTCTGGGGGGGTCGTGAAGGATATATGAGTCTCCTGAATACAAATATGAAAAGAGAAAAAGAACATCTCGCACGCTTTTTACATATGTCAAAAGACTATGCAAGAAAGCAGGGATTTAAAGGCAGTTTTTTTATTGAGCCAAAACCCTGCGAACCAACCAAACATCAATATGATTATGATAGTGAAACCGTGATCGGCTTCCTGAGGCAATACGATTTACTCAACGATTTTAAATTGAATATTGAAGTGAATCATGCAACACTTGCGGGACATACATTTCAACACGAACTACAGGTTGCTGCAGATGCGGGAGTATTAGGTAGCATTGATGCCAATCGAGGAGATTCGCAAAATGGTTGGGACACCGATCAGTTTCCCAATAGCCTAAATGATTTGACAGAAGCCTGGCTGGTGATATTGGAAGCTGGTGGTCTTGACGGTGGCGGAATTAATTTCGATGCAAAAATCCGACGTAATTCTACAGATCCTGAAGATCTTTTTATTGCACATATTTGTGGTATGGATGCATTTGCAAGATCTTTACTCATTGCTGAAAATATTCTGAACAAATCACCATACAAGAAAATGCGGAGCGATCGCTATGCATCATTCGATAGTGGTGATGGTGCTTCTTTTGAAGCTGGAAGCCTCACGCTTGAAGAACTGCGTAATATTGCTGCGGAGTCTGATGAGCCGGCAGTAACGAGTGGAAAACAAGAACTTTATGAATTGATAATTAACCGGTTTATATAAATTTTTCAATATTGATGCTTTATAAGTTTCACCAAACTATGCGCTGGTTCGGTCCTAATGACCCGGTTGATCTCTGGCATATCAGGCAGGCTGGCTGTAGTGGTGTTGTTACAGCATTGCACCATATACCTGTTGGCGAAGTTTGGACAATAGAAGAAATCAATAAACGCAAATCAGTTATTGAAGCAACGGGTATGAGCTGGACGGTAATTGAAAGTCTTCCGGTAAGTGAAGACATCAAACGTCAAACTGGCAATTATCTTCAGCATATTGAAAATTATAAACAAAGCCTTCGTAATGTAGCAGCATGTGGATTGAAAGTAGTCACCTATAATTTTATGCCTGTGCTCGACTGGTTAAGAACAGATATTGAATACGAATTACCAGATAAAAGCAGGGCATTGTATTTCCAACGATCTGCATTCATTGCCTTTGATTTGTTTTTGTTGAATCGTCCAAATGCAAAGGCAGATTATAGTGAAGATGAAATCAATAAAGCTGATCGTTATTTTTCGCTGATGACGGAAGCAGAAAAACAATCACTGTTCAGGAACTGCCTGCTGGGATTGCCAGGTAGTGATATTCCATTTACACAGAATGAAGTATTAGAAGCTTTAAAAGCTTATGACCATATCGATGCAAATAAATTGAAAGACCATTTGAATTATTTCCTGCAACAGATTATACCAATTGCTGAAGAATCAGGTCTTTTGATGGCCATACATCCCGATGATCCGCCATATCCCATGCTTGGACTCCCAAGGGTTGTAAGCACATCACAGGACATTTCCGATTTGATCACAGCAGCTCCATCGCCTGCTAATGGACTATGTTTCTGCACAGGTTCATTGAGTGTAAGGCCTGATAATAACCTGGTCAATATCATAGAGCATTTTGGAGATCATATCCATTTTGTGCATTTGCGAAACACAAAGCGTGATATGCAAGGCAATTTTTTTGAAGCTGATCACCTGGATGGTGATGTAGATATGTATGCTGTTGTAAAAGCTTTGTCGTTACAAATGCAGAAACGTAAAACAGGGTTTCCTATGCGTCCTGATCATGGACATCAGATGTTGGATGATCTTAATAAAAAAACTTATCCCGGATATAGTGCTATCGGAAGGTTGCGTGGACTTGCTGAATTAAGGGGATTAGAATTGGGAATCAATAGGGAAATAGCATCGCATAATCATGCAGGTTGATTAATAAATTCAATAGGAGGCAAATCTGCCTTACACACTTTATTAAACCTTTCCACTACATACTGGGTTAGTTCAGGCGAGGTTGCTTCATTATGCATGTGCATAAAAAAATAGATGTCTTCTATACCAGCATCCATCCATTTTTTTAAACGCGTTGCCCATTGATCAATTCTAGTAAAATCAGAAGGATGCAGACTATTTCCTACAAACCTGATAAATGTTTTTGGAATGGTGAGTTGCATATTCAATACATCACGTCGGCCTGCAGTATCTGTAATAACGGTACCAATTTTCAATTCCCTTAAACGGGCATAGTAACGGTTTTGCAATTTTTTATCAGTATAAAACGACGCCCACCTTTCTTCAATGAAAAATAATATATCGGTTGGAAGTTTTTCCAGGTAATCAAAAAACTGCTTTTCACCAGTTTCATCCCATTTGATTTTTTCATCGTGAGTGATAAAGACAGGACCCAATTGTTTACCCAGGGCCCTGACATTTCGTGAAAAATCCATAGTAAGTCGCAGCCTGTTAGGCGTTTCTTTTATGAAGCACATTCCACGATATGCTTTCGGGCAAAACCTGAACGATGGATTACCGGTCTCCTTTCCCCAGGCTTGTAAATGTTTACCATCATACATTTTATAATGTGTAGCATTTAGTTCTATGGACTGATAATGTTGGGCATAGAATTTCAGGAAGTCTTTTTCACGGGTTCCCGGGGGATAGATTTTTCCAATCCACTCTTTTCGTCCCCATTTTGCGCATCCCAGGAAAATATTGGTGTTTTTTGCCTTGCTTTTTTTAAGGGTTATTGCATTCTCTGCCGGGTCTCGCGGCAGGGCGAATTTTACTTTATTGAGTGCCGATATCGTTAATCCTCCAAATTCCATAACGTATTGATTTTGAATAGCAAAGCTCATGCCTCATTACTGGTCGCTTTGACTAAATTTTTGTATTTTTCTATGTTTCTAACATTTTTGGTAGAGCTTTGCTGGTTAACCCGATAAATTAAAAACGTTTTGATGAAAGGATTACCGGTTTTATTGCTGGCCGAGGATGATGAGGATGACCAATTTCTCTTCCAGGAAGCACTGGCTTCTGTTCATTCGGGTATAGAATGTATTATGGTGAATAACGGGAAAGAGGCCATGCGATTACTTCAACAGGATGTACTTACTCTGCCAGATTATATTTTTCTTGATCTGAACATGCCCGTGATGGATGGCCTTGACTGCCTTGCATCTTTGAAACAAGATCCAATGCTTAAAGATATTCCAGTGATCATTTATTCTACTACCATTACTGAACTTATACTGGCACAGACCCGGAAACTTGGTGTACACTCTACATTTAAAAAACCTGACAGCATAGATTCTCTAAGTGATTTCCTCCGTCAGTACCTAAAGATGTGATCATTTTTGAAATACAGGTTGTTCAGTGGGTATTGAAAGGATAAATGTACTTCCTTCATTTTCATCACTGATCGCACTTATAAAGCCATGATGTTTTTCCATAATTCGTTTGCATAAGGCAAGACCCACTCCCGTTCCCTCATATTCAGGAGAATTATGCAATCTCTTAAACATCTCAAAAATTTGTTCAGCGTATTGCTGATTGAACCCGATTCCATTATCCTTTACATAGATACGAACGAACTTTTCCGGACCCGACGGTCTTGGTGTTAAATTATCTCCTTCAAATGATTCGGAAAAAATATGAATTACAGGAGCAACATTTTTCCGGGCATATTTTATAGAATTATTCAGGAGATTTGAAAAAACGGGCTTCATTAATCTTTCATAAACTGGTAATGTTGGAAGTTCTGTAACATGCACCTCTGCATGCTTTTCCTGTATAAGGGGTTCAAGATCTTCTATCACTTCTGACACTAAGCCTGTAAGGCTTGTTTCGCGGAAATCGCCAAATTCAGCGTTCAGCTTTGAAAAATCCAGAATATCGTTGATCAGGTCTTGCATACGTGAGGCCGATTGATCAATGCGTAGAATATCCTTTATGTCTTCATTATTAAGATGGGAATTCTTCTTATAAAACCGATCACAAAAGACTTTGATCTTACGCAAAGGTTCCTGCAAATCGTGCGATGCCATGAAGGCAAAACGGTCGAGCTCTTTGTTTGCTTTTTCCAGCCCTTCAATATTTCTGAGTAATTGCCTGTTCAGTACTATGATCTTTTCTTCTGAGGCAATTCTTTCTTTGATTTCGTTTTGAAGATTCTTATTGATCGCCCGGATTTTCTGTTCCTGCAGAATAAGTTGCTGGCTTTTATTGTAAAGATCTATAAACACTGAAACCTTTGCCTTTAACAATTCCGGGTTAATGGGCTTATAAATATAATCTATTGCACCAGTGCGGTAACCTTTGATAATATTTTCTTCGCCGTAGGAAATCGCAGTAATAAAAATAATTGGAATGTGTTTTAGCCGCTCGCGCTCAAAAATAAGTGCCGCCGTTTCAAATCCGTTTAGATTTGGCATTTGTACGTCCATCAATATCAATGCAAAATCAACCTCATGCAGTAATATTTTCAATCCATCTTTCCCGGAGCGGGCCTTCACAATATGATAACCTTCCGGTTCAAGAAGAGATTCAAGAGCAAAAAGATTGTCTTCACGATCGTCTATCAATAAAATTTTTTGGTTCATGGATCTTTTTTTTATTTATAGAACCAAATTCGCATCAGTGATAGCAACTGGTCTATTTTTAAGGGTTTGGTGATATAATCTGAAGCTCCTGCTTCAATACATTTTTGACGATCTCCCTTCATTGCCTTGGCAGTTACCGCAATTATGGGCAGGCTGCTGTTTTTGTGTTCCCTCCGTATTTTTTGCATGGTCTCATAGCCATCCATTTCAGGCATCATAATATCCATCAATACCATATCGGTCTTCATCGTTTCGTCATTAATAATATTGATTGCGTCACGACCACTTTCAGCCGTAGACACATTGATATTATATCTTTCGAAAACAGTTGTCAATGCAAAAAGGTTGCGAACGTCATCATCCACTACCAATATATTTTTACCTGTGAGAATATCATCTTTCATCCGGATATTTTCAATTACCCGTCGTTTTTCAGGAGGCAACGACTTGTGATTCACATGAAGGTGTAAAACGGTTTCCTCAAGAAGTTGTTCAAGTGAGTGAACGCCTTTCAGCATCACACTACTCGAAAGATTATTGATAACCGAGAGTTCATCTTTTGAAAAATCCCTGGCAGAATAAATAATAACCGGAGTATTCATTGCTTTATGCTCGTCAATTTTCCTTATCACGGTGGATCCGGACATATCAGGCAGACCATAATCAAGAATAATGCAATCATAATGATTCTCCTGCAGAAGTTCTATCGACTCAATTCCTGTAGATGCAATATCCACCTGCATTACCGGATTCTGCAATATTTTCGTTATCTGTGAAGATTCCGGTTCATTATCCTCCACCAGTAATAAACGTTTGGGTTCTTCCCTGGTAAACTGAACGATGTCTTCAAATAACAGATCCAATGATTTGCGATCAAGTGGTTTTAATTGGAAACTTCTGGCACCACGCTTCAGAGCCAGTATCCGGTTTTCTTCACCAGAAACCAGATGTACCGGGATATGCCTGTAATTGAGATCATTACGAAGCAGATCCAATACCTTCCATCCACTGGTATCCGGCAGTTTTACATCAAGTGTTATAGAAATGGGATTAAACCGGTTGATAAAATCAAGGGCTTCCAGATAACTAACGGCCACGATCACCTTAAGATTATACTCATGCCCTTTTTCAATAAGGATTTTCCCAAATCGCAAATCATCCTCAATCACCAATAACACTTTATCACCAGCCTGAATCAGCGCCCTGTCATCACCTGTATCATTGATCATCTCGCTTACCATACCCAGGTTTTTCAGATCACTGTTTTCAGTACTCATCCGAATTGAATGTACCAGTGTTTCCATCCGCTCACTATCCTGGCCGAGTGGACTCCCGCTAAAGCCTTTTGAACTATCCGTTGTGCCGGTTGCGTTTTTAATGGATACAGGATCACTCACAGGTAAGAACAGGGTGAATATACTGCCCACTGAAGGATTGCTTTCAAGTTCGATGGTACCTCCTAACAATTCGGCAAGACCACGACTAATGGAAAGTCCAAGCCCGGTTCCTCCGTATTTACGGCTGGTTGAACCTTCGGCTTGTTGAAATGCTTCGAAGATTATGTTTTGCTTTTCCTGGGGAATACCGATCCCTGTATCGCTGATAGCGAAAGCTACTACCCTGTTTGCTGTATCAAGGTTTGGATTACCGGGTTTCCAATTTTTCCTCGCTTCATAGATATGCAGTTTCACTTCACCTTTCTCCGTAAACTTGAATGAATTTGACAACAGGTTTTTCAAAATCTGATTCAACCGTTGCAAATCGGTGTCCATTGATGGAGGAAGTTTGGCATCTGTTTGAATCGTAAAACGCAGATGGCGTGCTTCTGAGATAGGTTTGAATGTAGTTTCGGCAAATGCAGTAATTTCTGCAAATCTTACTTGTGAAATATTTGCCGAAATAAATCCAGATTCAATTTTAGACAGATCCAGGATATCATTGATGAGTTGAATAAGGTCATCACCACATGAGTGAATTGTTTTTGCATAACGGATCTGTTTTTCGTTGAGGTTACCTTCAGCATTTTCATAGAGTTGCTGTGCAAGAATGAGTAAGCTGTTCAACGGTGTGCGCAATTCATGCGACATATTCGCCAAAAACTCTGATTTATATTTGGAAGTCAACGTCAACTGCTCTGCTTTTTCTTCCAGCGATTTCCGGGCCTCCTCTACCTCACGATTTTTGTCCTCCACCTCATTTTTTTGTTTTACCAATAACAATGCTTTATCCTGTAATTCATCATTTGTGCGACTCAATTCTTGCTGTTGTAATTTTAATTCTCCTGCCAATGACTGCGACTGGGTCAATAATTCTTCAGTCCTGGTATTCGCTTCAATGGTATTAATTACGATACCAATACTTTCTGTCAATTGTTCAAGAAAATCCTGATGTGTTTCACTAAATACATCCAATGACGCCAATTCAATTACAGCTTTCACTTTATTTTCAAATAATACCGGCAGAATGATCAGGTTGGTAGGTTTGGCCCTGCCCAGGCTGGAACTAATTTTAATATAGTTGCCCGGTACATTTGAAAGTATGATCCTTTCTTTTTCAAAAGCAACTTGCCCAACCAACCCTTCACCTATTTCAAATTCCGTTGGTATATTTTTTTCTGATTTATATCCATAGGCAGAAAACAGGTTAAGTTTTACATTTTGTGTTTCTTCATTCTGTTTTAAAATATAAAAGGCACCGTAATGTGCGGTCACCACCTGCGCGAGTTCTGATAATATACGCTGGGTTACTGTTTTCAAATCTTTCTGACCCTGCAACATCTGCGTGAACTTGGCAAGATTTGATTTTAACCAGTCCTGTTCCTGGTTACGTAATGTGGTTTCTTTCAGATTAGCGATCATTTGGTTGATCGTATCTTTTAACGCTTCCACTTCACCTTTTGCTTCTACACGAATCGTTCGTGTCAAGTCTCCTTTTGTTACCGCAGAAGCAACTTCAGAAATTGAACGAACCTGTGTAGTAAGGTTCTGTGCCAACTGGTTAACATTCTCAGTGAGGTTTTTCCAAATACCGGATGCACCCGGTACCGAAGCCTGTCCG
>Ga0207701_10003339_pt1 | contig 16494 bp, 14 predicted proteins | sample KBSSwiSSwithPhiX_FD_184294 | JGI IMG/M metagenome (GOLD analysis project Ga0207701, IMG submission 184294) | Switchgrass rhizosphere bulk soil microbial communities from Kellogg Biological Station, Michigan, USA, with PhiX - S5 (SPAdes) (version 2) | ecosystem: Environmental > Terrestrial >... | reverse complement strand
CAGGAATGACTGGAAGTATTTCGAGATCGACGAAATTCGCTCGGGCGGGATGATGTTGTTGGGAAAGGGATCACGCACGAAGCCAGTGCCGTTGGGATTCGCCCTGGTGGTTCGCGGATCGTAAATCGTCACCGGCAGTGCGCTGAAATCGCCGTTCCGCTCCGCCGTCGTGGGAATCGACGTCAGTGCCTGCGCCGTCTCACGCCGATCGCGGTATCCGTCGTACGCGAAGAAGAAGAACATCTGGTTCTTGCGTATCGGGCCACCGAGCGTGACGCCGTACTCGTGCTGGTTGTCGGACGGCTTGACCGTGGCAAAGAACGCCTTCGCATCGAGCGCTTTGTTCCGGTAGTACTCGAATGCGCTCCCGTGAAACGTGTTCGTCCCGGACTTGACGACGTAGTTGGACGCCCCCTGACCGTTGAACTGTACGGCGGTGCCGCTGGTCTCGACCTGGAACTGATCGACGGCGTCCACCGAAATCCCGAACGACAGGTTCCGGCCTTCGCCCTGGACGACGGCGTTGGTGATCGGAATCCCCTCGACATACATGTCGGTGGTGAAATCCTGCCCGCCCATGACGTTGCCCCAGCGGCCAATCGACTGAACGCCTGGCATCAGAAACATGAACTGCGTCGGATCGCGCGGTCCTCCGGTATTCATCACCAGGGGAAGCGCCATGTAGACCTCGTTGCGAATCGTTTGACCGAGTCGCGCGTCGGCGGTCGCGAGCGGTGGTGTATCCGCCGTCACCACGACCTCCTGTTTGAGACTGGCGACTTGCAGTGTGACGTTCAGGCCGACGACGCTCAACGCGTCGACGACGAGACCTTCGCGGATGAAACGGTCGAAGCCGCTGAGAGTGACAACGACTCGATACTCGCCGGGTGCCAACGGCGTCAACGCATAAACACCTGCGGCCGTCGTCTGCCGGACCGTCTCGACGCCGGTAGCAACGTGTGTCGCCGTGACCGTCGCGCCCGGAACCGGCGCATTGGACGAGTCGCGGACGGTTCCCTGAATGGACCCGCCGCCGCCCACCTGGGCGTTCGCGGCATGTGACCCGAGCAGGAACAACGTGGTCGATGCGAGCACCATGGCAAGTCTGTTCATGAATACTCCTTTACGATTCGGCCGGGGGAAACGCTACGCCTGCGTCGCGCGCGAGTCAAGAGGTGGTCATACCACTCGGAGCTGAGTTGTCGTAACCGGCTCATCTTCACCCGCGGACGGCAGCGGGTGTAGCATCGTCGTCCATGAAGACTTGGCTGATCGTCGCAGTGGCAATGACGACGGGCGTGGCCCTTCGCAGCGCTCAGGATTCGGTGCCCAGGGAGTGGGTCGATCCGGACACAGGTCATCGCGTCGTCCGCCTATCGGACGAGCCTGGCAGCCAAAGTCTGTACTTTCACCAGTACGCGTACACGCCGGACGGCAAGAACCTTCTCATCACAACGCCGACGGGAGTGTCAGCGATCGATCTGAACACGCGGACGATAGAGAAGGTGGTGGATGTTCGCGTCTCGCTGCTGATGACCGGGAGAAAAACCGGAAGCGCGTACTACGTGAGAGAAGGAACGGTGTACGCCGCTGATCCGCGCACCAAGGTGAGTCGCGCGCTTGCCAAAGTGCCCGCGCACGGCTCGGTCGTGACGGTGAACGCAGACGAGACATTGCTCGCCGGTACGATTACGGAGGGCTCGGTGCCAGACGAGCCACCGCCGCCGGCGGCTTTGCCGACGTCGCTCGGCACCAATTCCAGAGGTCAGCTCGGACGAGACAACTATCCCGGCAAGGGATCGATGATGGAACGGCGCCTCGCGGCAAAGTTGCCGATGCAGTTGTTCGTCGTCGACACTCGGACCGGCGAGATGAAAACCATTCTGCGCAGCACCGACTGGTTGAACCACGTTCAGTTCTCTCCAACTGACCCGACGCTGCTGCTGTTCTGTCACGAGGGACCATGGCACAAGGTCGATCGGACGTGGACGATCCGTACGGACGGCACGGCGCTGACGCAGATTCACCATCGCACCATGAACATGGAGATCGAGGGACACGAATTTTTCAGCAGCGATGGACGAACGATCTGGTACGACCTGCAGACGCCGCGGAGTGAAGTGTTCTGGTTGGCCGGATATGAGCTCGCGACCGGCAAGCGCACGTGGTATCACCTCGAGCGCGGCGAGTGGTCGGTGCATTTCAATCAATCGCCCGACGGCAAGCTCTTTGCCGGCGATGGTGGCGGGCCGTCGAGCGTCGCGGCGCCAGGCAACGGTCAATGGATTTATCTCTTCCGGCCGGAGATGGTCCCCGATCGCACCGATGGCGCACTGCCAAACGCCGCCGCCCTGATTCAGCCGGGTGTCCTGCGAGCGGAAAAGCTGGTGAACCTGGCGCGCCATGACTACAGCCTCGAGCCGAACGTCACCTTCACACCTGATGGCCGCTGGGTGGTCTTTCGCTCGAACATGTTTGGACCGACGCACGTGTTCGCCGTGGAAGTTCAAGGAACCAAGAAGTAAAACGCGCAGCCGAGCGCGCCGCGCCACGGTCGGCCGTGACAGCCGCGGAAAACACGGATAATTCAGCCACGGAAGGACACTGACAAACTCGGAAAAGATCAATGCACGCTTGATCCGTGTCAATCCGTGTTTTTCCGTGGCTACTATTTCCGTGTTAATCCGTGTTTTTCCGTGGCTACTATTTCCGTGTTAATCCGTGTTTTTCCGTGGCTACTATTTCCGTGTTAATCCGTGTTTTTCCGTGGCCACTTTTTCCGTGTCGATCCGTGTTCTTCCGTGGCCACTTTTTCCGTGTCGATCCGTGTTCTTCCGTGGCCACTTTGCCCCGTTAATCCGTGTTTTTCCGTGGCTCAAGGCCATTGCCGGACAACACCTTCACCAGTGGCACCTAGCGAAAACGATGATGACCGGCCCCTTGCACTCGCCTGAGCGCGCACCGAGACTGCTGTCTCTTGACGTGGCGCGCGGGATCACGATCGCCTTCATGATCATGGTCAACAACAACGGCGGAAGTCCGTGGCGTTTCATGAACCACGCCACCTGGAATGGCCTCACCGCGACCGACCTCGTGTTTCCCACCTTCGTGTTCGTGATGGGCATATCGGTGGTTTTTGCCATCGAGACCAGACTGGCGCGCGGAGCGACGCGGGGGCAGCTCGTACGGCATACGGTGCAGCGGGCGGTGATCCTGTGTTTGCTGGGCATCGTGGTTAACAGCTTTCCGTTCTTCGCGCTCGATCACATGCGTTTCTATGGCGTGCTGCAGCGGATCGCCGTCTGCTACCTGGCGGTGTCGCTCCTCTACCTGTGGGACCGTCGCGCCTGGCCGATGGCCGCGGCCCTGGTGGTCGCGCTCCTCGGCTACTGGGTGCTGCTGCGCTGGGTTCCGGTCCCTGGTGCGGGCGTGCCTGGCCGCGACGTGGCGTTCATGGACGTCCGCCAGAACCTGGTGTCGTGGACCGATCGCCAGCTGTTCCCATATCACCTGTACCGCGACGTGCCCGACCACAACGTTCGCGATCCGGAAGGCCTGCTGAGCGACCTTCCAGCCATCGGCACGGCGCTCATGGGAGTGCTGACCGGCGTTTGGCTGCGGACGCGTCGATCGATTCCCGCAAAAGCGGGGTGGCTGGCCGCGGCGGCCGTCGGCAGCCTGGCGCTGGGCTATTTATGGTCGCTCTGGTTTCCCTTGAACAAGAACTTGTGGACCAGCTCCTATGTCCTCGTGGCGGGAGGCTACTCGCTTGTGCTGATGACCCTCACGTTTTGGGCAGTGGAGCAGAGGGGATGGCGGACAGGTTGGACCTGGATATGGCTGGTCTTCGGCTCGAATGCGATTGCGGCGTACATGTTCAGCGAGCTGCTGCCCGGGGTGTTGCACAACGTCCATTTCGTATCCGGTGGCAAGCGGACCGACGTTATCGACTTTGTGCTCGACCACGTCTTCGTGCACATTGCTGATCCGGGGTGGGCCGCGTTGGCCTATTCAGTCAGCTTCACCGCGATCTGCTTCGTTCCGGTGTGGATGATGTACCGCCGTGGGATCTTCCTGAAGGTGTGAGAGTCGCGACGGAGAATTTCCCGTGCTAACGTTGGTTTCAGGAGAGACGTTATGGGACTGTTCGATGGTGTACTCGGCGGTATCGTCGGCGCCGGCATGGTATCGGTCGTCAACAACCTGCTCGAGCAGCAGGGCGGCGTGCAGGGCCTGGTCAACAAGTTTCAGCAGCAGGGTTTTGGCGACACGGTGAACTCGTGGGTCAGCACGGGTCAAAACAAACCGATCTCCCCGGAAGACGTGCATCGCGCGCTCGGACCGGATCTGCTCCAGCAGCTGGCGGCGAAGTCCGGACTCTCGGTCCACGACCTGGCGCAAAAGTTATCGACGGTTCTGCCGCAGGCGGTTGACACGATGACGCCGAACGGCCGCGTGCCGAACGGGTAGACCGTTTGCCGGATCTTGTCATCCGCCGCGCGACCCACGCCGACATGCCGAGTCTCGGCCGGCTCGGCGCACTTCTGGTGCAGCAACATCACGAGTTCGATCCCCGCCGCTTTCTCGCCGCGAGCCCGCGGACGGCGCACCATTACGGCGAATTCCTCGGTTCGCAGCTCGACGATCCGGATGTGTTGGTCCTGGTGGCGGAACAAGACGGACGGGTGATCGGCTACACGTTCGCGGCGATGGAAGGGTACGACTACAAGTCGTTACGCGGCCCGGCCGCCCTGCTGCACGACGTGCTCGTCGATCCCGACCATCGCGGTCACGGCGTTGGCCGGCAGTTGCTCGACGAGACGCTGTCGATGATGCAGGCCAAAGGTGCGCGCCAGATCGTGCTGTCGACCGCCGAACGGAACGAATCAGCGCAGCGGCTCTTCGCACGCATGGGTTTCAGGCCGACGATGATCGAAATGACGCGTGAGCTGGACGAGCCGGCCGTGCGGCTCTAGTCAGCCTTCATCAGTGGCACATCGTCCGGGCTCAATAGCGAATCCCTGTACGGCATCGGCACTACTCGAGCACCACCACTTCATGATCCAGTATCGAAGCAATTTCGAGGGAAGCGTGTGTTCCAGCGGACGTCACCGCAGCGGTGTTGCCGGCGACGAGCAGTCGCGCCCGCGCCTTGTTCGTGTCGCGCGGTAGCGGCATCGTGACCTTGAATGGGCCAACGCGAATCAGGTCGTCGAGTGGCGCGCGCCAGGTCGCTTCGCTCGTGAGGTTGACCAGATGGAGAACGGTGCGCCCAGGCTGTTGATATAAGTGACAGTCGATCAGGCCGATCCCGTCGACGGTCAACGGGATCTGGTCGGTGGTTGCCCAGCGCACGATGTTCGCGATCAGCCTGGCGTGATCGGGCAGGTGTTCCCGCGCGTAGCGGCGATCGATGTCGGCCGGCATGTAGGCGACACGTGACTTCCCGTGTTCGGACAGGATCAGTCCAGGAATGTTGGTGGACGGTTCGCGCATCCAGGCCGTTTCAGGCGGATAGGTTGGGAACGGCGGCACGAACGTCAACGGCACCAGTGCCCCTGCGTCGACCTTCAGCGACGTGAGCGAACCGCCGAATGCGATCAGGTCGGTCTCTTCGAATCCGCGCAGCACCTCGTGCCGCGTCCCGGAAATGGCCGGCTCGTCTCCCGCGCGCGGTCCGTCCACGCGTCCACGCAGCTCGGGAATCAGGCGGAGGTAAGTATGACCGCTCGGGCTGGGGGCAAAGGCGCCGATGGGATCAGTCGAAGCGCCGCGGCCGGAAGCTGGCCGTGATCCTGGCGCGTCGCCGACGCGACGGCAGCCAAATAAATCGGCAAGGGCGAAGTCCGGCCTCGGATCACCCCATTCATTGAAGAGACCAGTCGCGCCGGTCGCAAACAGCGAGCCGCCGCGCTCAGCGAATCGCCGGACGGCGGACACTTGCGCGTCGGACAATGCGCCGACATTCGGCAGGATCAACAGCTTGAGCGACGCACCCTGCCGCTCGATGTCGTCGGCGTGGATCGAGACGTAGGGAATGCGGGCGCGCACCAGCGCGTGCATGAAGCCGGCATAGGGCGCATCGACCACTTCGGCGGCGGCGTCGCGTCCGAAGAAATCCGTGTTGCGCTGTGACCAGACGACGCCGACGGTCGCGATCGGCGTGCGGTTGACGAGATACGGCTCGTGGGTTTTCCACCAGCGCATGATGGGTTCGGCCGACTTGTACATGCGCCGGTCTTCGTGGTAGGCGGCAACGTGGTGCCACCAGGGTTGAATCCCACCGGCGATGCCGGCGATCATCCACAGCCGCGCTTCCGCGGCGGGCTTGCTGGCGACGCGGTAATAACCGGGCCCGGACTGATACATCGCCATCGATTCGGGTGCAAGCTTGTCCCAGCCGAGGAGCGCGTGCACGCGTTTACCCGTGTCGCCGTTCTGCTGGAAACCGGTGTCGTCGTCGCGCCGCTGATGATCGAGCATCACGATGTCGGCGCGCGCGCAGATCTCCTTCAGATCGCGAAACGATCTCGCCTGCGCGGTGACCGATCCGCTGTTCATCCCCGACCAGATGCAGTCCGGCCCGCCCGCCGCTCGCGTCGTCCGGTTGTTCATCTCCCACACTTCGGTGCGCCGCGCGTAGCTCCACATGATCCAGTCGCGGTACGCCTGGTCGTTCCAGTCAGCCTTTGGCGGTAGCGCTTTCCCGGTCTTTGCCTTGAACTTGCTCGTGCAGTTAGCGCAGTAGCAGATGCTCTCGCGTCCGAGCCCGGCCCAGCTGTTGTCGGTAAAGCCGTCGGGCCGCGAGCGCTCGATGATCTCGCGGAGCACGTCGGGCAGGTATTCGTCGTAGTACGGACTGTTGATGCAGGCGATGTACTTGTCAGCGGCGCGATACGGCTGGCCGTTGACGTCACGAGCGAACCAGTCGGGATGCGTCTTGAAGAAATCCTCGGCCGTGCGATTGGAATCCATCCGCGCCATCACGAAGATCCCGTCGGCGTGCGCCGCCCTGGTGAGCTGGCCGAAGAGATCGCGATCGCCGAGGAACTCCGCGCGATGGTGGAGCGGAAACCTGCTCGGGTAGTACGCGACAATGCCGCCGGCATTGATGATGACGGCCTGAACCTGCGTCCGCTTCCAGTAGCCGCGCCACCAGTCGATGTCGTACCGGACCGGGTCCTGTTCGGTGATGTTGGTCTGCCCCCAGAGGTAGGCTCGCCGATACCACGGAAGCTTTGTTCCTTCGCGTTGATCGTGTGCCTCGAGGCCGCTGAGGATCGACGGCGTGACCGCCATCGCCGCGGCACCGGTCATCGCATCGCGAATGAACCGTCGTCTCGAGACGTCTGCACCATGTTTGCTCACAGCTATCTCCTTCAGCTGCAGACCGTTGGCGTCGGCGCGACCCGAGTATGACCTAACTCGCAGGCCGCTCGGTCACCGCGATCGCGGCCAGCGTTGACGCGGGAGGCAGCCTCGACTTCATCCCGCCGCGGCTCTCGCCGTCGAGCAGTGCGTCGAGGCTGTCGTAGGCGTAAATCGTCGGCGCCTGATTCTTCGGCAGGCCGCCGGTGTCTGCCGTCGGTCCATAAGTGCTGTGCAGTTCGCGCCCGAGCATCCGCAACATCGCCATTTGCTGTCCGCGATGATGCGATGTGTGAGTCAGTCGCCGGGTCATGACCCATGCTCTCGACCGGCGGACGTCGAAGAAGGTGGTCGATTCCTCCCACCATGTCTCATCAGTCCGGAGAAGTTGCGCGAGGCGCCGGCCGCTGTCTTCGGCGTAACGACGGATGAACTCGAGTCGCGATTCATGCTGCGGAAGTGGCGATCCACCAACCTCGATGCCGAGCATGGTTCGAAACCAGGCGTCCTCGCTCAGGCATTGGTGCACCATGTGCTCGTGCACGCTGCGGCCGCGTCGATCGTCCTGCTTCGGTCGCACGGCGAGGTCGTCGTCGTGGAACTCGCTCCACACACTGAGCACTTTCAGGCGCTCGGTTTGATAACTGTCGATCAGGAATTCGTATTTCATGGTGAGTGTGCCCGGGAACGAAGATCATAGAATGGACCAATAGCGAGGTTGATGTGAAGAACGTTGAAGTGGACGTTCGCGATCAGATAGTGGCGTTCAAGCGGAAGATTGCGCCGAATCGCGAGGCGTTGAGGCGCGCTTACGCCGATGTGAAGGGCCAGATTATCCGAGCGGTCGAGGAGATCGTCAGCAATGCCGCCGCGGGACGGCCGGTCGTGCCCGAAGTCGAATACCAGGATATCCGCCAGGGCAAGGTCTCCGAAGAAGTTCGGCGCGCCATCCGGAGCAGTGGTTGCGCCGTGATTCGCGGGGTGTTTCCCGCCTCTCTGGCAAGCGACTGGTTCGCGGAAGTGAGCGACTATCTCGAGATCAACCGCTATGAAGAACGGGAAGTCGAGAAGCGGGGCCTCGACAAGTACTTCTCTGCGTTGAAGGCAGGCAAGCCGCAGATCTTCAACGTCTACTGGTCAAGGCCGCAGGTCATGGCGCGGCAGGACGCTCGGCTCGCTGAAGCACGCGCCTTTCTCGATCGGCTGTGGAGATACGAAGGGGCGTTCAATCCCGATCTCCAGTGCACATATGCCGACCGGCTGCGACGCAGGCATCCGGGCGACAAGACGCTCGGCCTTTCACCGCACATGGACGCCGGCACCGTCGAGCGCTGGATCGATCCCGGATATCAGAAGGTGTACGAAAACATCTTCGCCGGCGACTGGCGTGGCTATGACCCGTTCGATGCGAAGCACCGGCTGAAGACGCAGGAGATTCCGTCGCCCGCGGTGTGCAGCATGTTCAGAACCTACCAGGGATGGACGGCATTGACGCGGCAGGGGCCGCGCGATGGCACGCTGCGCCTCATTCCGATCGCAGCGGGCATTTCGTATGTGCTGCTGCGCGCGTTGCAGGACGACGTCGAGGAGGATGATCTGTGTGGTGCCGCGCCGGGCCGTGCGCTCGGCGTCAGCCCGGCCTGGCACCCGGATCTCATCGCCGGCCTGGTTTCAATTCCCGAAGTCGTGCCCGGCGACACCGTGTTCTGGCACACGGACATTTGTCATGCGGTCGCCGACGAGCACGAAGGACGCGAGTACGCCAGCGTCATCTACATCGGTTCGGCGCCAGACTGTCCGAAGAATCGTGCCTATCTTCCGAAGCAGCAGAAAGCGTTTCTCGAAGGGCGTTCGGCTCCTGACTTTGCGGCAATGGATTTCGAAGTCGACTTCAAAGGGCGAGCGACGCTCGGCGACCTGACGGATCTCGGCCGCGCGCAGATGGGTTTTTGAGCGTGCCCGGCAGGATTCCCTCGGACACACGCGTTACAACGAGCGAGGCGATCGTGACGGGTTGGCTGCTGTGCGGTGTGCTCGATATCACCGCGGCGTGCCTCCAGGCCTGGATTCAGTTCGGTCGTCTACCCGGGGACGTCTTGCGCGGCGTCGCGTCGGCGTTGTGGGGACGTGCGGCCGTCGAGGCGGGCGCCGGCATGGCGGCAATCGGGCTGGCGATGCACTTCACCGTCGCGCTCACGGCGACGCTGGTCTTTTACCTTGCGACTCGCCTGATCGGCGTCCTGCGGAGCGCCCCACTCTGGATCGTCGGACCGCTTTACGGCGTTGTCGTGTTCTGTGCGATGAACTATGGCACGCTGCCGGCACTGTCATGGCTGCGCAGCCTCTACCTGCACACGCCACCGCGGTGGCCTGGCTCAATGAGCTGGCCGCAACTATTCATCCACATGGTGTGCGTCGGCCCGCCCATCGTGTGGGGCGTGAGACGCGCGCGGTAAATTCCTATCGCTTCTCCCTCGTGCGCGTGGTGACATACAAATCCTGCCCGCCAAGTCCGCCGGGTCTATCAGAGTTGAAGTACAGCGTTTCCCTGTCGGAAGTAATGAATGGACTCAAGTCGCCATTGGCACTGTTCACCACCATGTGCCGGCTCTCCGAATCGCGCGCTTGTACGCGCACGCCGAGGCAAACGGTGAGGCCCTGACGTGGTTGGAGCGCGCCCACCATCAACACGAGGCACCCCTTGTCCATCTCAAGGTTGGGTGGGACTGGGACTGCCTGCGCCAGCATTCCAGATTCCAGAGACTGCTTGGCTTGATCAACCTACCAACTTCGTGACACGCAGCCATGACTAATCGCGAGTTCTTCATCAGGTGCTGGCGACAGGAGTATCCGACGTTTGTGAAGGTCCTTCGCGCGGTCCCGGCCGACAAGATGGACTATCGCCCCGACCCGGTCACACGTTCGGCGGCGGAGCTGGTCTGGCTGCAGGTAGAGGAGAAGCAGTGCTGGTTTGAATTACTGGAGACCGGCAAGATCGACTGGAAACCAACGCCGCCCGCTCTGAGCCTTGATGAGATGATTCGCGCTTACGAGAAAGCTCACAGTGAGCTGGCGCCCATTCTTGAACAAGTGGATGACCGCATGTGGGATGACAAGGTCACCCAATTCGTCGTCGATGGCCGCGTCTATGTCGAGCTCCCTCTCGGTCAGATGTTCTGGATTGGATTGTTCGACGCCATCCATCACCGCGGGCAGTTGTCCGTTTACCTCAGGCCGATGGGCGGCCGCGTCCCGTCCATCTACGGGCCCTCGGCCGATGATCCAGGCCTGCAATGAAGTTCACCAGGCCAATGGCGCGGGTGGGTCGGATACCGACTGAAAGCGGACGACGACGACGGCATTGCGATCGCGTCGGCTGGCGATCGGAATGAGGCCGGCCGACAACAGTTTTTGGATTTCGGTCTCGGTCAGGTACCGCTCGCCACACGCTTGCAGTTCGCGCGCGCCGTCTCGAACGACTGTGAACGCCGGCAGATCGCCAATCTCGCGCTCGTCGCCCGGTTCCATGTCCCAGCCGCGCGCGGTAAAGGATCTGCCCATGAGGAGCGCGGGGGCGAGTGAAGCGTGTCCCCAGAGGAACTCGTCGTGCCGCGGCGGACCGGCAAACTCCTCGAATCTGAATGTGTCGATCGGATCGCTCCCTTTGCCGTACGGTTGACGCAACAGAAGGCGCGGCGCCGCGAGTCCAAGCCATTGCGCCGCTTCGCTGCGCCGTAGCGCGTGCCATCCAGCCAGCGCGTTCGCATCGTCGCTGGTGAGAGTCCAATCAGCACCGGCAAGCAGCGGTCCACCTGCGTGTGATGCGATCAGCCCAAGAGCCGCGAGCAGTCCGATGTCCGAGTTCGATGGCCCGAAGTCCATCAATGCGACGAGTACCGACCACCCCGTGCTGCCGGGTACGCCCCGCCAGCGATCGACCAATGCGCGATAGAGTCCAGACTGACCGATCTTGCCCTGAGCGTCGACCAGGTCGGCGAGCAGTTCTTCGCGCGTCACGTCGAACAGATGCAGTTGCTGATTCTCGTCGAGCTCCAGGTTCGAGATCAGCCATTGCACGCCCCGCCAGACAGATTCGAGCGACTGAAACGCCGGCGCGTGGAGCAGCGTGCGCATCTGCTCCTCGATCGCAGCATCGATCGCCGCCAAGTATGCCGTGCGCTCTACTGATGTGTCCTTGACTATGTGGGGCGCGACGATGTTCTTGATCAGTGCTTCGAGGCCGTCGGCGGGCGTCGACGCCGGCGTCGCCGCTGGCTCGGGCGATTTGCCCAACAGCCGACCGAGCAGATCGCCGGTACTCAGTTGAGGGTTCGCGCGCGCGTGACGCAGGCTCTGGAACAGTTCCAGCCGACCGTACAGCTGGTCGGGATGAAAGTCATCGAGTTGCGCGAACCGAATTTCGCCGGCGGGCACAGTCACACGCGGAGCCAAGCGGGTCATGACGTCGTCGAGCGTGTCGACGTCGACACGCGTAATCGGACGGCTCACCAGCGGCGGCCGTCCTGCTCCCGCCGTGCCGCTGAAGTCTCCCAGCACCAATAGACGCATCGGTTCGTCGTCAACGCGAGAGCCTTTGCTGCGTCCGAAACCGAAGTCGAATTCCAGGTGTCCCGGCATCGATTGCTCCTGTTCGGCTCTATGCCAGAGGTCTGACGACGATAGCCGATTCAACCCCACCGACTACGCGAACAGCATTGCGGAGCGGACGACCGAAGCCGGTGAAAGCCACTTCCATGACGTCGCCGTCGGCCAGCCGCACGCTGTCGCCGAAACTCAGCGCGCACGCTCCGAAGTAGTGGACGTGGACGTCGCCCGAACGCCGGTGCCCATCGAACTTGAAATGATGGTGTTCGATGTTGTGCAGGTTGTGGCTCATCTCCTGCTCGCCAGTGATGATGTGCTTCGACCATAGTGTTGCGCGACCACGCTTGATGGTGACCGTGCCTGGAATCGACTGGAAGGCCGGATCGATGACCAGTTCGGGTCCGATCGCGCACGTCCGCAGCTTCGATCCCGCGAGGTTCAAATAGTTCTTCCGTTCGAACACGTGATCGGAGAACTCGTTGCCGATCGCCATGCCGAGACGGTACGGCACGCCGCCATCGCCAATGACGTAGACGCCCGCAATCTCTGCTTCTTCACCACCGTCTTCGGCGAAGACGGGAACGTCGAGCGGTTCGCCGTGCGCGCGGAGGATCGTGCCGTTTCCTTTGTAGAACCACTCGGGAGGGACGCCGATTTTGCCGGCCACCGGTTTGCCGCCAGCGAGACCTGACCGGAACATCTTCATGCTATCGGTCAGGTCCGAGTCGGCGGCCTCGTGCATCTGTTGACGGTTGGCTGCGCTCCCGAGGTGGGTAAGACCCGTGCCGCTCACCAGGACCCTCGCCGGCTCGTGCGGATGATCGATCGGCGTCAGGAGCCGCCACTCGGATGTGCCGTTGTAAATCGTGTCGTAGTCCAGGCTCTGGACGATGGCCGCGTTTCGCATGACGTCAACGAGCGCTGTACGCGTAGCAATCGCCTTCTGCGCGAGATCGAAAACCGATGCGAAGCCGTCGATCAGCCGCAGATGCGATTCGTCGCACACCGCGACGGCGCGTGTATCACCGCGACGAATCTGGACCAGGCGCATCATGGCTTGCTCTCGTGGCTTCCGCCTTCAGGCGGAAGATCTTATGCTGTCGTGGTCTTCATGCCAATGCGGTGACGCGTGGCGATGCCGGTCGCCGTATACCCGATATGTTGACTATCAACACGTAAACCATATATGTTGATAGTCAACACATGGCTGCCGATGCACCGTCCGGCGAAGTTCCCTACGGCACCCTGGATTTGATGGTCCTCAAGACGTTGCAGGCGATGGGGCCGTTGCACGGCTATGCGATCGCGCGGCGGATCGAGCAGGTCGCTCAGGGTTCACTGGCGCTCAATCAGGGAACCATCTATCCCGCGCTCCTGCGTCTCGAACAGAAAGGTTGGATCGCGAGTGAGTGGGGCGTCAGCGAGACCAACCGCCGCGTACGCTTCTTCACCATTACCCGGACGGGCCGGAAGCAGCTGCTCGCCGAAACGCGCACCTGGGAACGCACGGTCGAAATGCTGAACCGGTTGCTGGAGGAATCGTGACCGTTCTCCGTGTGCTCCTCGCGCGAGTGCGGGGATTGGTGACGCGCGGCCAGAAGGACGCCGAGCTGGACGACGACATCCAGGCGCACCTCGACCTCCTGACGCGCGAGTACATCGATCGTGGCTTTGCCCCGGACGTTGCGAGGGCGGCTGCCCGACGCGCCTTCGGTGGGCTCGATCAGATGAAAGAGCGTTACCGCGATCAGCGCAGCGTCCCATCGATCGAAACGTTCGTCCAGGACGTGCGACACGCCGCGCGTATGCTTCGCCGCGCCCCTGGATTGGCAACCATCGGGATCCTCTCGCTCGCGCTCGGCATCGGTGCGTCCACTGCCGCCTTCAGCGTGTTCAATGCCGTCATGCTGCGGCCGCTTCAGGTTTCCGAGCCCGACCGACTGGTGCTGCTGAAGCCGCTCCGTCGAGCGCAGCGTTTCATCCTTTTCAACCCGATCTACGAGGAGCTTCGCGCGCGCCAGACGACGCTGTCAGGTATGTTCGCGGTCAACGACACGTCGTACCTGAAAGTGACGTTCGACGACGAGCCGGCGCCGGTGTACCTGCGCGCGAGCATGGTTTCAGGCGATTACTTCGCCGTCCTCGGTGTCTCGCCTGCGACAGGGCGCCTGCTCACCGACGACGACGATCGAGTTCCCGTGGCGGCGTCGTCCGACGACCGCTGTGCCGCCGTCATCAGTTTCCGGTTCTGGATCCAGCGGTTCCGCCAGAGCACCGAGGCGATTGGCCGCGGAATGCGAGTGAAGGATCGGACGTGCGCAATCGTCGGCATCGCGCCGGCGACATTCGTGAGCCATCAGGCGGGGTTCGCGCCCGACATCTGGCTGCCGCTACGTTCGATCACCGATCGCGCGCTCCTGGCAAGCCGCAGCATGGCGTTCTTTTCCGGTGTGATGGGCCGTCTCTCGCCTGGCGTCGAGAGCGCCCAGGCGGAGGCCGAGCTGACAACGTTGTATCAGCAGGCCCAGGCCGCCCAACCGAAACCGCCGGCCAATGCGGGTCAGGCGCCGCCGGCGCCGGAGGACTTCTCGATTCGCCTCGCATCCGGTGCGCAGGGATTCGACATGGTCAAGCGCGAGTTCGGCAGGTCGCTCGCCGTCATTCTGGCGGTCGTTGCCGTCATCCTGCTGATCGCGACGGTGAACGTGGCGAATCTTCTGCTCGCGCGGGGCGCTGCGCGGCTCCCGGAGTTGGCGACGCGAGCGGCGCTCGGCGCCAGCCGCGGCCGCCTGATCCGTCAGCTCGCGACAGAAGGCATGATGTTCGCCGCGATTGGCGGAAGCCTCGGCTATGGTTTGGCGTGGTTGGTGGTCCCGGTGCTGGCGTCGCAGATTACAGTCGAATACGCGACGCTGCTCATCGACGCGCATCCCGATGCTCGCGTGCTCGGAGTGGCGCTCGCCGTCACAGCCATGGCAGCGCTCATCGCCGGCGTTCTCCCGGCGATTCGAATGAGTGGGGCGACGCTGCGTTCGGGAATGGCCACCGACGGTCGGACAACGATCTCGTCGGGCCAGCGTTTACGGCGTGCGCTGGTCATCCTGCAGCTCGCTCTCTCGCTGCTCCTCGTCAGCGCCACCAGTCTGCTGTTACGGACGATGACGCATCTGGCCGACATCGATCCCGGCTTCGTGCCGGATCACGTCGTCATGCTCAACGTTCGCGACGAAGCGCTGCCGCCGCTCTTCGGGAGTGTCGACCCGGCCGCCGTAAAGGCGTGGCGCGCCGAACGGTATCGCATGCTCGACGATCAGCTCAACCGACTTCCCGGCGTGCGTGCCGCGAGCGTCTCGTGGCTGGGACTTTTCAGCACCAACGACGCGTGGCTGGGACTGATCGATCCGGACACACAAGACACTCGTCCCCAGGCCCGCGTCGACTACGTGTCCCCACGGTACTTCGAGACGATGGGCATGCAGCTCCGGAGCGGTCGGGGTTTCGCCGATGCCGATCGCGAAGGCGCGCCGCGCGTGGCGGTCATCAATGAAACGCTCGCGCGCGTTCGCTACGGCGCTGCCGATCCGATCGGTCGTCGAATTGCCGTCGACTATCAGGGAGAGCGGGACCGCCCGTTCACCGTTGTCGGCGTCATCCGCGACTCGAAGTACAACGACCTCCGCGACAGCCGTTCCAACCCGATGATGTGGATGCCCATCGCCCAGACCGCGCCGGTCATTTCATCGATATCGCTCAACACCGACCCCGGCGCCGAGACCATCGTCACCCGGCGCGCGGCAGAGCTGCTGCGCGGAACCGATCCGAACGTGATGCTGCGGAGCACCACGACGCTGGCTGCGCAAGTCGCCGGCAAGACGTCGCGTGAACGTCTGCTGCTCAGGCTGTCTTCGGGAGTCGCTGTCGTGGCTTTGCTGCTGGCATGTGTCGGCGTCTACGGAACGCTCGCGTTCATGGTCCGCCGCCGTACGCGTGAGATCGGGATTCGACTTGCGTTCGGCGCCGGACGGAGTGTGGTCCTGCGCATGATCCTCGGCGACGCGCTCCGCATGGCGGCGATTGCGCTCATCGTTGGTGTGCCGGTGTCGCTCGCAGCCGGTTATGCCCTGCGCGGATTTCTGTTTGGGATCACGCCGACCGATCCGGTCGCGCTGGTCGCTGCCTGCCTGGCCTTGACGATTTCAGCGCTCGCCGCCGCGTATCTACCTGCCCGCCGCGCGGCGACTGTCGATCCTGTCGTTGCGCTACGCTGTGACTGAGAATCGCTCATCGCTGATCACTCATCGTGAATCCCCGAATCACTCATCGCTGAATCGCCGGATCGTTGAATGCTGCGGGCTCGATAACGACTCACGGATTCGGGATTCATTGATTCGGGATTCACTGATCAGCGATTCAGGATCAGTGATTAGGCACAATCAACACCTTCACTGATACGAAGGGACAGGAGAACGGAGAAGGGAGGAGCTTTTCCTCACGACATACCTGGGTTCTTCCTTTCTCCTT
>Ga0207701_10003338_pt1 | contig 16501 bp, 13 predicted proteins | sample KBSSwiSSwithPhiX_FD_184294 | JGI IMG/M metagenome (GOLD analysis project Ga0207701, IMG submission 184294) | Switchgrass rhizosphere bulk soil microbial communities from Kellogg Biological Station, Michigan, USA, with PhiX - S5 (SPAdes) (version 2) | ecosystem: Environmental > Terrestrial >... | reverse complement strand
TGCGGGAGGTGCGTAGGGTGCGCGAGGTGCGTAGGGTGCGCGAGGTGCGTAGGGTGCGCGAGGTGCGTAGGGTGCCCGAGGTGCGACAGGTGCGACGGCACGGGTCTCTCGCAGGCCCTCTGGCTTCACCGGTACCGGCTGGCGCCACCACCAGAGTGCGGCGAGCAGCAGCGCGGCAACGGCAAATGCGGGGCGGAGCCACGCGCGCGGGCGTGCCAAGCTCTCGCGCGAGTCGAGCGCGGCGCCTACGCGAATGGCGAAGCCCTCGGGCGCATCCACGCGCACGGTCTCCGAAACCAGCACGTCCAGCGCCGCGTCGTCGAGTCGAGTGTCGTCCATCATCCCTGGTACCCGAGCGCGCGCAGCTTCTCGCGCAGTTGACGCCGTGCTTCGGAAACCCGCCACTTCAGCGTCCCAACGGGTACGCCGAGCGCCGCGGACATCTCGTCGAAGGTGTAATCGCCCGCGGCCGCCAGCATGAGCGCCTCGCGATAGCTCTGAGGCAGCCGCGCGACCAGCCGGCGGACGGTCAGGGCATGTTCGGCATCCACGACGCGCGCCTCTTCAGTTCGTCCAGCCGCCGGCGGATCGAACGCCTCGTCCTCCGGCGTCGAGACCATACGGCGCAGGCGGTTGACCAGCGAGCGCCGCTTCGAGATGCCTTCGCGCCACGCGATGGCCAGCAGCCACGTCTTCAGGCTCGAGTCGCCGCGAAACGTGCCGATGTGGCCGAAGGCGCGGAGAAATGTCTCCTGCGCGGCATCTTCAGCCTCCTCGCGGTTCGATGTCACCGCAAGCGCGGTCCGGAACACCACGTGCTGGTAGCGTTCGACGATGGCGTCGAAGGCCGCCCGGTCGCCGCGCCGCGCCCGCTCGACCAGCTCGCCGTCGGTCACACAGTCATTAGAGGGGCTGGGGTGGGGAATGGTTGGAAAAACACTCAAGGACAGTGCTGCGTGCTGGGTGCTGAGTGCCAGGTGCGGTGCTGAGTGCTGGGTGCCAGGTGCGGTGCTGAGTGCCTGTGCGCTTGTTATCCGGTCAGCTTTCGGGCTGTTTTGATTACGGCCTCCATGTGATCCAGATAGCGGTTGAGGGCGGCCTTGCCGGCCGGGGTCAGCCGGAACTCGCTGCGGGGCGTGCGGCCGTCGAAGGACTTGGTGCACGAAATGTAGCCGGCTTCCTCGAGCTTCCGCGCGTGGACGCTCAGGTTGCCGTCGGTCGCCTGCAGCAGGCGCTTGAGTTCGGTGAACGTGAGCGAAGGCTGCGCCGCAAGCGCCGAGACGATGCCCAGACGAAGCCGCTCGTGGATCAGCCGATCGAGGTGACCGGCCTCGGGCATTGCCACCCCGCCCGGCGGCGACGTCGCAGGACGCTGATCGCCCGCGCCGGGAGCAACCGCGCGCCGCAAGCCTGATGTTCTAGCCACCGTGCCTCCTCGCGATGAACGATGCTAGCGGGAGTGCTTTGCGATGTAAAGAGTGAGAAATTGCGACGGGTTGAGGGCGTTCCGGCTAGCGCCTACTCCGTTGCGTCGAACGCCTCGCTTGCGGGCGCGAGTCTGACGCCGGCGGCTTTCATCTCGTCCAGTGCGCGGTCGCCGTCGCCTGGCTTCACGTCCACCGGGCGGACGCCGTCGGTGACGACCGTGACGCCGAAGCCTTCCTTGCGCGCGTCGATCGCGGTGGCGCGGACACAGTAGTCGGTGGCCAGACCTCCGACGATCAGATCGGTGACGCCGCGCGCGCGGAGGTCGGCGAGCAGGCTGCCGCGTCCGGCGATCTCACCCTCGAAGTCGGAGTAGCCCTCTTCGTCCGGCCTGATCCCCTTGCTGACGATGAGCGTGCCCGGAGGCAGGTCCAGATCCGGATGCAGGCGCGCGCCCTCGGTGCCGGCCACGCAGTGGACGGGCCATGCGCCACCGTTGACCGCGAAGTGGCGGCTCGTCGGCGGATGCCAGTCGCGCGACGCATAGACGGGAAATCCCAGCGCGCTCATGTGTGCCGCCAGGCGGTTCAGCACCGGAATGACCTCGTTGCCGTGGGCCACCTCGAGCGCGCCGCCGGCACAGAAGTCGTTCTGCACGTCGACGATGAGCAGCGCGGGACTTTGGTCCTCGTGCATGGTGCTATCTTTCCACATCTCCATGAGCCTGCCCGTGCCGAGCGCGCTCGCCACCGACCTCTACCAGCTCACGATGATGGCCGGCTACGAGGCGGCGGGCCAGTCGGCCACGAGCACATTCGAGCTGTTCGTGCGAGAGCTGCCGTCTGGCCGCCGCTACCTGATGGCGGCCGGCCTGGCCCAGGCGCTGGACTATCTCGAAGGCCTGCGCTTCACGCCCGGCGAGATCGCCTGGCTCCGCACCGTGCCCGCGCTCGCGGCGGCGTCCGTCAGGTTCTTTGACGAGGTACTGCCGGCATTTCGTTTCACGGGCGAGGTCTGGGCGATGGACGAGGGCGAGATCGCCTTCCCGCACGAGCCGCTCGTGCGTGTGACGGCGCCCGTGATGGAGGCGCAGATCGTCGAAACGGCGCTGCTCGCGATCCTCACGTTCCAGACGTCGGTCGCCAGCAAGGCCTCGCGCGTGGTCTCGGCGGCCGCGGGCCGGATGGTGGCCGAGTTCGGGTCGCGCCGTGCACACGGCCTGGAAGCCGCGTGCCTGGCCGCGCGAGCGGCGTGCCTCGCGGGATGCTCCGCGACGTCGAACGTCGAAGCCGGACGCCTGTTCGATCTGCCGCTCACCGGCACGATGGCGCACTCGTGGGTGATGGCCTTCGACGACGAGATCGAGGCGTTCCGCAGTTACATGGGGCTATTCGGCGAGCGAAGCACGCTGCTCATCGACACCTACGACACCGTGAAGGCGGCGGAAAAGATCGTGGCGTCGGGCCTGCGTCCCTCGGCCGTGCGGCTCGACAGCGGCGACCTCGGGAGCCTCTCGCGAGCCGTCCGCGCGATCTTCGACGCCGGTGCACTCCTTGAGACTCGCATCCTCGTGTCGGGCGACCTGGACGAGCATCGCGTGGCGGCGCTCGTCGCCGATCGTGCGCCGATCGATGGGTTCGGCGTCGGCACGTCGATCAGCGCCGTCAGCGACGCGCCGGCGCTCGGCGGCGTCTACAAGCTGGTGGAGACCGTGCACCACGGCCATGCCGTGCCGACCGTGAAGCTCAGCTCGGGCAAGCGCACGTATCCGGGCCGCAAGCAGGTGTGGCGGATCGGGTCGGGCACGGCCGAGCGTGACGTGATCGGGCTCGAGCACGAGTCGGTGCGGGAAGGACGGCCGCTGCTCTCGTGCGTGATGCGGCAGGGAAAGGGGCTGCGCGCCGCCTCACCGGTGATGGAGATGTCGTTCCGTGCACGTGCGCGGCTCGCGGAGCTGCCCGTGGGCGTGACGTCCATCGACGGTGACGGGAAGTATCCCGTGGTCATCAGCCCCGCGCTCGACAGCCTCGCGCGTGATGCGGTTCGCGCGCACGGCGCCTAGGCGTACATGGCTCAGCGCGCGACCCGCGCCGTCCCGCCTTTCATCACGCGCTCGACCTCGGCCCTGGTCACCATGCTGGTGTCTCCTGGCGTCGTCATCGCGAGCGCGCCGTGTGCCGCCCCGCACTCGACCGCGAACTGCGGACCCCTGGCGGCGAGCAGCCCGTAGATGAGACCCGACGCGAACGAGTCGCCGCCGCCGACACGGTCCAGGATTTCGAGGCCCTCGCGCGTCGGGGCCTCGTAGAACGCGCCGTCGGCCCACGCGATCGCACCCCAGTCGTTGACCGTGGCAGTGGTCGCGTTCCGGAGCGTCGTGCCGACGACGCGCAGGTTCGGGTACGCGGCGACGACCGCATCGATCATCTTCTTGAAGTTGGCCGGATCGAGCTCGCTCAAGTGCTCGTCGACGCCGGCGACTTCGAACCCAAGCGCGGCGGAGAAGTCCTCCTCGTTTCCCAGCATCACGTCGATGTAGGGCGCGAGACGGCGGTTCACCTCGCGCGCCTTCGCCTGGCCGCCGATCGATTTCCAGAGCGACTCGCGGTAGTTGAGGTCGTAGGAAATGATGGTGCCGTTCGCGCGCGCGGCCTTCATCGCCTCCTCCGCCACGAGCGGCGTCGTCTCGGACAACGCGCAGAAGATGCCGCCGGTGTGGAACCAGCGCGCGCCCAGGCGGCCGAAGATCTCGTCCCAGTCGATGCTGCCCGGCGCGAGCTGCGAGATGGCGGTGTGCCCGCGATCGGAGCAGCCGAGCGCCGCGCGGACACCAAAGCCGCGCTCGGTGAAGTTGAGCCCGTTGCGGACCGCGCGGCCGACGCCGTCGTACTTGACCCACGTCACGCGCTGCTCGACGCCGCCCTGGAACATCATGTCTTCCACGAGGCGGCCGACGGGATTGTCGGCGAGCGCGGTGATGATGGCGGTGTCGAGGCCGAAGCATCGCTTCAACCCGCGGGCGACGTTGTACTCTCCGCCGCCCTCCCACACCTGGAACGAGCGCGTCGTGTGGACGCGGAGGTTGCCGGGATCGAGCCGCAGCATGACTTCGCCGAGGGCCACGCAGTCCCACCTGCAGGAATCGCTGGGGCGGAGCGTCAGTTCGGGCATGGGAGCGGAGATTACCGCACCTCACGCACCCAGCGCACGGGGACTGTCACCCCCGAGATTCACGGGGGACAGTCCCCACCTGCGATACACTGGAAAGGTTCGGCCGTCCGCCGCGCGCCGCACCGCGGCCCGGACCCTGTGCAAGGTCAGCCTGCGAACCGCGTCAGGGCCGGAAGGCAGCAGCGCTAAGTAGTGCCTGAGCTGTGCCGCAGGCCACCCGGGTCGCGGTGGGGCGCGCGCCCGACGCTACTCAACCATTCATTCGTCATTCAACATTCGTCATTCGTCATTTCGATAACCCAGTGTCCTATCAGGTCCTCGCCCGGAAGTGGCGTCCGCAGCGGTTCGGGGACGTGGTCGGTCAGCAGGCCGTCACCACCACGCTTCGCAACGCGCTGTCGAGCGGCCGGCTGGCTCAGGCGTTCATCTTCGCGGGCGCCCGCGGGGTCGGCAAGACCACGACCGCGCGCATCCTGGCGCGGGCGCTGAACTGCATCAAGGGGCCGACGCCGGATCCCTGCGGCGAGTGCGACGCCTGCGTGGAAATCGCGCAGGGGCGCGACATCGACGTCCTCGAGATCGACGCCGCGACCCACACGGGCATCGACAACATCCGCGAGGTGATCATCGCCACGCTGGCGATGTCGCCCGTGCGCGATCGCTACAAGATCTTCATCATCGACGAGGTCCACCAGCTCTCCGGCCCCTCGTTCAACGCGCTGCTCAAGTCGGTGGAAGAGCCGCCGCCGCACGTCGTCTTCATCATGGCGACGACGGAGCTGCACAAGATCCCCGAGACGATCCGCTCGCGCTCGCAGGAGTACGAGTTCCGCATCATCAGCACGGCGGCGATCGCCGGCCAGCTCCGCGCGATCGTGCAGGCCGAGGGCATCCAGGCCGACGAGGACGCCATCGCGCTGGTCGCGCGCTACGCCGAAGGCAGCATGCGCGATGCCCAGAGCGCGCTCGACCAGGTCATCGCCTTCGCGGGGCAGACGGTCACCGCAGACGACGTCGCCACGGTGCTCGGCCTGGTCGGCCGCGACATCCTCTTCGACATCGTCACGGCGGTGGCGGACGAGGACGCGGGTGCCGCGTTTGCGCTGGCGGCGCGCGCCGTGGACGCCGGGTACGACCTGCGCATCCTGTGCCGCGAGCTGGCGGCGATGGTGCGCGCGATGATGCTCGTGTCGATCGATCCGGCACGTGTGAACGACCAGGAGCTGGCGCTCGAGGCCGACCGCGCGCGCCTCACTGATCTGACCGGCCGGTTCTCACGCGAGGAGCTGCTGCGATCGTTCGACGTGCTGGCCAAGGCGGAGCAGGACGTCCGCGCCGCCTCGCAGGCGCGCTACGCGTTGGAGATGGCGCTGGTGAAGTGGATCCACCTGCGCAAGCTGGTGCCGATGTCGGAGCTGATCGCAGGATTGGAGTCGGGTGCGCAGGGTGCGTTGGGTGCGTTGGGTGCGCGGGGTGCGCAAGGTGCGCAGGGTGCGCGTGGTGCGCAAGGTGCGAGTGGTGCGCAAGGTGCGCCGACATTCAGTGCGCGCCCATCGACACTTGCCGCTCGAGCCGCCGCGCCGCCGGCTCCGGCACCTTCCGCACCCAACGCACGATCCGCACCTCACGCACCCCACGCACCTAGCGCACCTCACGTACCTAGCGCACCTCACGCACCTCACGCACCTAGCGCACCTAACGCACCATTCAAGGACCGCTTTCTCGCCGAGCTCCAGCGCACCAACCGCACGTTCTATTCACTGCACGTCGCGCAGGCGCAGAAGATCGACGTCGAGGCCGATCGCATTGTTTTCACGTTCGGTCCCGTGCACGAGACGATGCGTCAGCAAGTAGAACAGCGGCGCGGCTGGCTCGAGCAGCTCGCGGAATCCGTGGCAGGACGGAAGATCACCGTGACGACGGTCAGGGGATCGGTCGGCGCACCTAACGCACCTAACGCACCTGTCGCACCCAACGCACCTAACGCACCTAGCGCACCTAACCCACCTAACGCACCAGGTGACGACCTCCGGTCCCGCGCCATGGCCGACGACGGCGTGCAGGCGCTGCTCGACGTGTTCCCCGCGGAGATCCGCGACGTGGAGGAGATCAAGTAGATGGACATCCGCCAGATGATGAAGCAGGCCCAGAAGATGCAGGAGCAGCTGCAGAAGCAGATGCAGGAACTGCAGGTCGAGGCCACCTCCGGCGGCGGCATGGTCACCGTCGTCGTCAACGGCAGCAAGCAGATCCTGTCCATCAGGATCGATCCCGAGGTCGTCTCGAAAGACGACGTCGAGATGCTGCAGGACCTGATCCTCGCTGCGGTGAACGACGCCCAGCGCAAGGCCGACGAGGAGCTGCAGAAGGGGATGGGCGGGATGCTGGGTGGTGGAAAAATACCTGGAATGTTCTAAGTGCCAAGTGTGAAGTGAGAAGTGCCAAGTGTTGTGCCGAGTGCTGCGCGCCTGGTGCACTGAGCGCATGCCTTTCACATCCCACTTCCCACTGCCCACTTCCTGTTCCACTTAGCGCTTCTCACTTCTAACTTCGCACTTTTCATGTCACACCCCGAGTCACTGTCCCGTCTCATCGAACGTCTCCAGAAACTGCCCGGCATCGGCGCCAAGAGCGCTCAGCGCCTGGCGTACCACGTGCTGCGGACGCCGCGCGAGGATGCCGATCTGCTCTGCGCCGCCATCCAGGACGTCAAGGAACGCGTCACCTACTGCACGGTGTGCAACAACATCACCGACGTGGACCCGTGCCGTTTCTGCGCGGATGAAAGGCGCGAGCGCCACGTGATCTGCGTCGTCGAGGAGCCGCAGAACGTGGCGGCCATCGAGAAGACGCGCGAGTTCCGCGGGCTCTATCACGTGCTGATGGGGGTGCTGTCGCCGCTGCAGGGCGTCGGCCCCGACGACCTGAAGATCAAGGGGCTCCTGTCGCGCGTGGCGGACGGCGGCGTGACGGAGGTGGTGCTGGCCACGAACCCGAACGTCGAGGGCGAGGCGACGGCGCTGTACCTCGCACGGCTGCTGAAGCCGCTCGGCCTGCGCGTGACGCGCATCGCCACCGGCATCCCTGTCGGCAGCGACATCGAGTACGCCGACGAGATCACGATGTCGAAGGCGATGGCCGGGCGGAGGGACGTCTAGGCGAAGGACGAAGGACGAGCGAGGACGAAGGACGAATGGTGCCGGCGACGTTTCAGATTCCTGCGGCCGCGATCCTCCTGGCAGGCGGCCTGGTGGCCTGCTTTGCGGGCTATCGCATGTTCCGGCTCGTGCTGGGGATCTACGGGTTCATTCTCGGCGCGCTGCTGGCGACCTCGGTCGCCGGAGCGGGCAGCACGACCACGCTCGTCATCACGGCAATCGTGGGCGGCGTCATTGGCGCGGTAATCCTCAACCTCGCGTATTTTCTCGGCGTCGTGCTCCTCGGCGCGGCGATCGGCGCGATGATCGCTACGATGATCTGGGGCCGCTCGGGCAGCGAGCCGCACGTGCTCGTCGTGATCCTCTTTGCAGTCGTTGGCGCGGTGGCGGCGATGCAGTTGCAGCGCTACGTGATCGTCACCGGGACTGCCTTCGGCGGTGCGTGGACAGCGCTCGTCGGCGCGCTCGCGCTCGCCGGCGACCGCGCGGCGGCGGCGGCCGCGTCAGCCAACAACGTCTGGGTGGTGTATCCGCTGGATCCGGCGCCCGGCCGGCGATGGGTGATTCCCGTGTGGCTGGCGCTGGGACTGGCCGGGCTGGTCGTACAGCTCAAGCGTGGCCCGGCGAAAGCTGCAAAGGCGAAAAAGAAGAAGTAAAGAAGCTGGCTGACAGCTGGCAGCTGGCGGCTGGTAGCAGTTGCTGTCCGCCCGCTGCCCGCTGCCCGCTGCCCGCTACCGGCTGCCTGCTACCTGCTGCCCGCTACCGGCTGCCCGCTACCGGCTGCCCGCTACCGGCTGCCCGCTACCTGACCCCCGTCAGAATCTCGACCGTCAGCTGATCCAACTTCTCGTACGGCAGCACTTTCGCCGCCAGCGTCGCGCGGTCGAAGGTGTGTCCGAGCAGCGTCGCCGCGTGGGCCGGCGAGAACTTCGCGGCCTCGGGCGTGGCCATGCTGGCCTCGTGAATCGACTTCACAATCGCCTGGATCTCGGCGTCCTTGTTCCAGCGCGCGGCCTTCTCCTTCAGGATCAGGTACGTCCGCATGCAGCCGCGGGCGAAGTCCTTCACGCCGTCGTAGTTCTCGGTGCGGTACGCGTGCGCGTCGAAGTGCCGCGGGCCGGCGTAGCCCACATCCTCGAGGAACTTCACCAGGAAGAACGCCGACTTGGGGTTCGCCGCGCCGAAGCGGAAGTCCTGATCGTAGCGGCCCGGCGCCTGGTCGTTCAGGTCGATGTGGAAGAGCTTCCCGGCTTCCCACGCCTGCGCGACCGCATGGGTGAAGTTGAGCCCCGCCATCTGCTCGTGCGCCACCTCGGGGTTCACGCCGACCATGTCCGGGTGAGCCAGCGTCGGAATCAGCCCGAGGTAGTTGCCCGTCGTCGCCATGTAGATGTCGCCGCGGGGCTCGTTCGGCTTGGCTTCCATCGCGAACTTGTAGCCATACTTTCTGTCAATCGAGTACTCGCAGAGGTAGTCGACCGCGTAGCGCAGGCGTTTGACGGCTTCATCCGGCCGGCGGCAGGCATCGGTCTCGGTGCCTTCGCGTCCGCCCCAGAGCACGAAGATCTTCGCGCCCAGCTCCGCGCCGATGTCCATCGCGCGCATCGTCTTCTGGATCGCGTAGGCACGGACCGCCGGATCGTTCGCCGTGAACGCGCCGTCGCGGAAGGCGGGATCGAAGAAGAGGCTCACCGTCGCCATCGGCACGACGATGCCGTGGGTGTCGCAGGCTTGCTTGAACTCCTTGACGATACGATCGCGCTCGGCGGGCGTCGCGTCGATAGGCACCAGGTCGTTGTCGTGCAGGTTCACGCCCCAGGCGCCGACATCGCCCAGCAGCTTCACGGCGTCGACGGGCGGCAGGACGGGACGAACTTCGGAGCCGAACGGATCGCGGCCGCGATTGGCGACGGTCCAGAGGCCGAAGGAGAACTTGTGTTCGGGGCGGGGGACGTACGAATCAGCGCTCATTGAAGCCTCTCAAGATGGCCGAACTAAAGTTCGGCCCTACGACTGCTCAGGATGCCCGAGCTGAAGCTCGGGCCTACGTACGTCAAATAGATTTCAGCGCCGGGTACAGGGCGCGGAAATGCTCGTAGCTGGCGGCCAGCGTATTCCGGTCGACCGGGTTCGGGCTGAACCGCGACTTCACGCGGACGACGGCGTCGCAGGCGGATTCCACGGTGGGCCACACGCCGCCGCCGACGCCGGCGAGCAGGGCTGCACCGTACGCGGCGCCCTCCTCGGCTTCGACGATCTCCGCCGGGTAGCCGTACACATCGGCCTGAATCTGGCGCCAGAGCGGCGAGCGCGCGCCGCCGCCGCCGAGGCGCACGCCGTTCACGGGCACCTTCATCTCCTCGAGAATGGTGAAGGAGTCCTTCAGGCTGAACGCGACGCCTTCGAGGATCGCGCGGAACACATGGCCGCGGGTGTGCGATCCCGAGAGGCCCACCAGCGCCGCCCGCGCGTGCGGATCGAGGTGAGGCGTGCGCTCGCCCATCAGGTAAGGCGCCCACAGCACGCCGTCCGATCCGGCCGGCACGGCCGCGGCAAGCTCCGTCATCCGATCGTAGGGATCGCGCCCGTCGTCTTTGCCCATGCCGAACTGATCGCGTGCCCAGCGCAGTGACAGGCCCGCGCCCTGCGTGACGCCCATCACGTGCCACCGTCCGGGGACGGCGTGACAGAAGGTATGGACGCGGCCACCGGGATCGAGCGCCGGCCGATCCGTGGCGGCGAAGACGACGCCGGACGTTCCGATCGTGGCGCTCACGGCGCCTGGCCGGACGATGCCCATGCCGACGGCACCCGCGGCCTGATCGCCGCCGCCGGCGACAACGGGCGTGCCGGCCTTGAGGCCGGTGGCCTTCGCGCCCTCGGCCGAGACGGTGCCGGTCACCTCGGGCGACTCGTACGCGCGCGGCATCAGCGACGCGTCGATCTGCATTTCGTCGAGCATCGTACCCGACCAGACGCGCTTGGCCACGTCGAACAGCAGGGTGCCGGAGGCGTCCGCAACGTCGGTGGCTTTCTCGCCGGTCAGGCGATACCGCACGTAGTCCTTCGGCAGCAGGACCGATGTCACCCGGCGCCACAGGTCGGGCTCGTGCCTGCGGACCCACACCAGCTTCGGCAGCGTGAAGCCCGTGAGCGCGGGGTTCAGCGTCAGGTCGATCAATCGGCGCGCGCCGATGCGCTCGGTGATCTCACGGCATTCCGCGTCGGTCCGCTGATCGCACCAGAGCAGCGCCGGGCGCACGACCTCGCCCTTCTCGTCGAGCAGCGAGGAGCCGTGCATCTGTCCGGAAAAACCGACGGCTGCGATCGAGTCCGCACCAACGTCCGGCCTGGCGACCACGGAACGCACGGCCTCGTTCGTCGCGCGCCACCAGTCGCGCGGGTCCTGCTCGGCCCAGCCGGTCTCGGGCGACGCGAACGGAGCGTGATCGCTCGTCGCCGAGGCGACGATGCGGCCATGCTCGTCGATGACGAGCGCGCGCGTGCCGCCCGTGCCGACGTCGATACCGAGCAGATGTGCCATGTCGCTGGAAGCGGCGAAGATCCGGCGCGGACTACTGCGCCTTCTTCTGTGCGTCTTTGTAGTGCTTCGAGGAGGAGGGGACCTTGCCGTACGCCTCGGCAGCCTTCGCCTTGTCCTTGACCCTCTTGTCGTACAGCTCGCCGGCCTCCCACCACACGTCGTAGCGCGTCGACGGGAAGCGCGTGCCAAGCTGCGACAGGGCGTCCGCCGCGAGGTCATACCGCTTCTGGTCCTCGTAGAAGGCAGCGAGCTTCCAGTAGCCGAGCTCGCTGGACGCCGAGGTCGGATAGCGCTCGACGAGCTGACGGTACGACACGAGCGCCGCGGGGACGGTCTTGCCCAGCGTCGGATCCGTCACCTTCATGTTCTCGCGCTCTTCGATGTTGGCCCGCTGCGTCAGCGCCTGCGGCCCGAACGCCGTATTCGCGAAGTTCGTGGCGACTTGCGTGAGGTAGTCGACGGCGGTCTTGTTGCGGTTCGGGTCCTTCGTCTGCTGGACCAGGGTCGCCAGGTGCACCAGCGCTTCGGCGCTCGCCGCGTTCGTCGGGTACCGGTTCTTCACTTCGGTGAAGGCCGTGATCGCGGATTCGACGCGGCGCTGTTTCTCGTACGCCGTCGCGATCATCAGGTAGGCATCAGGCGCGCTACGGCTGTCGGGCTTCTGCACCAGGGCGCCCTGGAGCGTGGACACCGCCTGGTCGTACTGCCCGTCCTTGAGCTGCGTGCCCGCCGTGTCCACGGCCTGCGCGACGGGATCGAGCTCCGCGACGGCCGGCTTCACCGCGGGCGCGGCCGGCGTCGGCGCAGGCGGCGCGCTGGCGTCGGGCTTCGCAGTGCCTTTCTTGCTGGCCGCCGCTGCGACCTTCTTCGACGCCGGTTTGGCGACAGGTGCGCCCTTGTCCACCGCCGGTGCAGCGGCAGGTGTGTTGGGTACGCTGGGTGCGCTCGGTGCAATCGGTGCGTTGGGTGCCCCGGGCGCGGCGCCATCGGGGACTGAAGGCTGCGCCGCCGTCGGCGCGTCAACTGCCGCGGTGGCTGCGTTCGTGGCGGCTGCGGCCGCGGCAGCGTTGGCCGCTGCCTTGTCCGCGGCGGCCTGATTGGCCTGTGCGACCGCGGCAGCGTCGGCCACCGCCTGATCGATCGCCTGCTGCGCCTGGCGCTGGCGCCACGCGTAGAAGCCGCCTAGCGCGAGGACGCCGAGCAGCACAGCTGCGCCAGCAATGAGGGCGCTATTCGATCCCTTCTTCGCTCCAGGCTTTGCGGGGGTGGCAGGCTTGGCGGCGCTCGACGCGGCTGCAGCGGCAGCCGCCGGATTCACCGCCGTGCTGCTCATGCCGGTCACGTGCGGCGGTTCGCTGGACGCGGCAGGCGTGGCCGCCGCCGGCGTCTGCGGTGTGGCCGGTGTGGGCGGAGACGGCCACGCGCCGGTCACCGGGCGGACGCCGGAGCTCGTCCCTGCCTGTCCCGCAGGGTTCGTCGCGCCGCTCGCCATCACACCGCGGCCGGAATCGCGATCGCGCTTCAGCCGCTGCAGATCCGAGCGCATGTCGGCAGCGCTCTGGTACCGCAGCGTGCGGTCCTTCTCGATCGCCTTGTCGATGATCCGCTCGAGCTCGGGCGGCACCTCGGGGTTGAGCGAGGCCACCGGCGGCGGCATCCGGTTCAGGATCGCGTCGAAGACGACGGCCGTCGTGTTGCCTTGGAACGCCTGCTTGCCCGTCGCCATCTCGTGCAGAACAACGCCGAAGGAGAACAGGTCGCTGCGCTGATCCAGGTCCTCGCCGCGAGCCTGCTCCGGCGACATGTAGGCCACAGTACCAATAGCCAGCCCGCCCGTCGTCAGCAGGCTTTCCGCGACGGTTGGGGCGGCGCCCCCAGCGCCGCCGAAGGTATCGCGACTCGTCGGCGCCAGCTTCGCCAGCCCGAAGTCCAGCACCTTGGCGGACCCGCGCGTGGTGATGAAGATGTTCGCGGGTTTGATGTCGCGGTGCATGATGCCCTGCGCGTGCGCCGCGTCGAGCGCGTCGGCGATCTGCACGCCCAGGTCGATCACCCTGTTGATGGGCAGGGGCTTGCCCCCGATGAACTGGTCGAGCGGCTGCCCGTCGAGCAGCTCCATCGCGATGAACTGCCGTCCCTCGAACTCGCCGATGTCGTAGATGGTGCAGATGGCCGGGTGGTTGAACGACGAGGCGGCGCGCGCTTCACGCTGGAAGCGCTCGAGTGCAATCCGGTCCTGCGAGGCCTCGGCCGGGAGGAACTTGAGTGCCAGATGCCGCCCGAGCCGCGTGTCCTCGGCCTTGTAGACGACACCCATGCCGCCCGCACCGATCTGCTCGACGACGCGATAGTGCGAGATGACGCGACCAATCATGGAGGGAGTGCTCGAAATCTTAGGCAGCGCCTGAGCAGCAAGTCAACGGCTCAAACTCGCCTCACGAGCCGGCGCTGCCGGGAGGCGAGACCTTTCCAAGGATCCAGGAAAAACCCGAGCGATTCCGCGCGACGACGAAGTAACCCAACTCGACCAGCCACACCAGCGGCGGCACGGCGAGCACGCGTCCGAGCACGGGGTGGCCGATTTCCCGAAGCACGAACATCGAGGCGCGGCCGGCGCGCAGCACGCGGCCGTCGGCGGTGAGGACGTGGGCCGCCCGCCTGCACGCCTCGCGGAGCTCCGGCGTCATCGGCGGGGTCGGCGCGTCCTGGTACGGGACGATCTCGAAGCGTCCGTCCCGGTCCCGCTGGCGTACCCAGTCGATGAACCGCCGGCAGAAGCCGCAGGTGCCGTCCCAGAGGAGCAGATGACGCGGGGTCGCGCCCATGCGATCGATTATGCACCGGGGCCGTTAGGTGCGTAGGGTGGGAGAGGTGCAGGGTGCCGACGCCTGACCGATGAGCACGCACGCCACGCAACTCGGGGACAGGCGCCCACTCAGTTGCCGACGTGGGGCTTGTCCCCATAGTCGAACCGGTAGCTGGCCGGCGCCTCGCCGGTGACTTCGCGCGTGTTCCACTCGAGCTGGTACTCGCGATTTCGATCCGGATACGCGGTCGCCGATGGATATGGATACGACGGCATCGCCCTGAACGGGAGCGGCGCGACCGTCTGCGCGAAGGCGCCCCAGAAATCCATGTCCTTCACGAAGCCGTTCAGGTAGATCTCGTAGTCGCGCGTCCAGCCCGGCTTTACGGGCGGCAGCTTCGTGGCGTCGAAGTCCACGGCGACGTCTTCACCAGAACCGAAGATGACGAAGTGATCTTCCGAGCGGCGGAGCAGTGACGTCACGTCGCCGAACTTCGTGTAGAAGCCGCGATGCCGCGCGTAAGGCCCAGACTGGCTGACCACGTTGAAGTCGTACCTGATGTCGGCCGCAGGCGTGCCGAGGATCTCGCGCGGGTAGCCGCGACGCGAGAGTGACGCAGCAACGAGCGGCACCTCGGTCCGCGTGACCGGGATCGCGCCGTCCGGCATGGTGTCGATGAGCACCTGGTCCCAGTAGATCTTGAGGTTGGTCCAGATGCGGATCCGCCGCGTGCCCGGCGGCAGCTTCCCGGACAGGTCCGCGACCATCGTCCGAAGCAGGCCGGCGGGAAACCCGATGTCGTCGCTGACGCGCGCCCACGAGCCGTCGGCGCGCTGCGCTTCGACGTATGGAACGATGACCTTCACCTTCGCCTGATCGGCGGCGTACATCGACGTCGCGGTGAAGTAGTCGGTGAAGCCGCGCATGAGCAAGCGCACGGGGTCCCCGGCGTTCAGCACGCCGAGATCGAGCTCCAGCGCGTGCAGCGAGGCGAACCCCTTGAACGGCGCGTCGGCAAATGTGTCCACGAAGCGGCGATCGGCCGCGCGAAGCGCCGGCATCAGGTCGCGCCCCTTCTCATCCCACGCGCCCTGCGGCAGGCGCGTGTGGCGCGTCGCGATGGTCCGGTCGGCGGGGAAGGGCGGCTCGGCGGCGAAGTACTCGTTCGGGTAGATCTCGGTGCCGTTCGGATGGTCCACTGCGTAGAGCCGCACCTCGTCGAGGTAGTTGATCTCCTCCATCGGCTCGATGAAGTGCAACGACAGCTTGCCGTCGCGCGCGCGCAGCTTGCTGCCCTCCACCTTGACGAACTCGTCGGTGTCGGGCGTCGAGTACTGCCCGGGCGCGATCCAGTGGCCGATGACGGCCGGGCCGACGGCGTCGGAGATGAACTCGAACTTCGTGCCGTTCCACGAGAAAAGGATTGGGCACGAGCTGCCGCGGCGATCGATCTCGGTGATCGCGTGGCGCTTGTCGGCTGCGAGCTGCACTTCGTCCTGCACGACGCCGGTCGGCCAGAGGAGGCGGACGACATCGGCTTCGGTGGCCTGGCCGATGCCCGCGAGGATCTCGGGCGAGCTCTGGCCGAGGAAGCCGGACGCGGACACGGTCTCGAACTTCTGCCACGATGCGCCGGCCTGGACCTCGACCTTCGTGCCGACGCCGCTGCGGTTGTCGGCCAGGCCCGTCAGCGCGACACGGATGGCGTGGTTCGCGTTGCCGCCGTCGTTGCGCAGAATCACCGGCGGCGCCCCCTTCCCCTGGGTGACGACGAGATCGGTATCGTTGTCTTGATCCACGTCGCCCGCGAGCAGCGCGCGCGGGTTCTTCAGAGCCAACTTCGTCGCCCCAACGCTGGCCGACACATCCACGAAGTGGCCCTGCACGTTGCGCAGCACCTGGAGCACGCCCGCGTCGGCGCCACCTCCGACCGCGGCCAGGTCGACCCAGCCGTCGTTGTCGTAGTCGATGGCCGCGACGCCGTAGCCGTCAGCAAGGGGCGAGGGCAAATCCACGCGCTCGAACGACGTGCCGTTGACGTTGCGCCAGAGCGTCAGGCCCGGCGCGCCTGCCGACGTGATGGCCAGATCCATCCAGCCGTCCTTGTCGAAGTCGAGCGCGACGACGCCGCGGGTGTTCGCGGGCGCGGCCGGCTTGAACGCATCGAGAGGCTTGAACGCGCCCTCGCGCGGGTTGAGGAGTATCGTCGTCCTTTCGCCGGTGAGAACGAGATCGATCGCCCGATCGTTGTTGAGGTCGCTGGCGATGACACCCTTGGTGTGCGCGATGCCGAGTCCACGCTCGTCGGTCACGTCGCTGAACGTGCCGTTGCCGTTGTTGCGGAACAACATCGTTTTCGCGCCGGTGACCACGAGATCGACGTCCGCGTCGTGGTC